>Ga0194121_10000089_pt1 | contig 140864 bp, 130 predicted proteins | sample TA2MahCa50mmetaG_FD_148609 | JGI IMG/M metagenome (GOLD analysis project Ga0194121, IMG submission 148609) | Freshwater microbial communities from Lake Tanganyika, Tanzania - TA2015020 Mahale Deep Cast 50m | ecosystem: Environmental > Aquatic > Freshwater > Lake | place: Tanzania: Lake... | reverse complement strand
TCAGCGAGTCGCGATCATTGCCGGTTGGTATAAGCGCTTGGGTGGCCTGCCATATCGGTGATACCGTTGGCGGCGGGACAGGGTGCGGGCGGGACGTAACGTGAACGCGGCGGCCGGCAGCAGCAGCGGGTGGACGAAGGGCTGGGGATTGTCCGGCCGCGGCGCCTTTCAATGGTGGCTCGACGAGCTCGTCGGCATCGTGCCGCCGCTGCTCCGCCGCGTGCTGGCCGGCCCGGACGACATCGTCGCGCTCAGCTTCGAGGACGACAAGATCACGCTGGCGCGCAGCGCAGGCGAAGTGTGGTTGACCCTCGGCTCCGTCGAGGCGGCCGGTGAGCCGGCCCGCCAACGTGCCGGGGAGCTGATCGGCGGCTTCGTCGCGGCCGACGGCATCGTCGCATTCCTGCCCGCCGAGCGCGCGGTCATGCGTCGCATTACACTGCCGCTCGCCGTCGAGGCCGAGCTCGACCGAGCGCTCGCCTTCGAGATCGAGCGGCATACGCCGTTTCCGGCGGGCCAGGCCTGCTACTTCCACGAAATCATCGAGCGCAATCGCCGCGCCGGGACTTTGTCGGTCGAGGTGACCGTGGTGGCGCGCGAGCTCGTCGAGCGCGCGACCGATGCGGCGTCCCGCCTCGGTCTTGCGCCGACAGTCGTCACGGTCGCGGCCGCTGTCGACGCGGTCGAGCCGACGGCGAGCGCCATCGAGCGACGCAATCTGCTGCGCGCGGTCGACGAGAGCGCGCGCAATCCGAGCCTATCCCGACGCCGGCGCGTCCTTTTGCTGATCTTCGCCCTGGCGTTGGTCGCCGCGGCGCTGTCGCCGCTGTTGCGTCTGCGGTTGGCGCTTGATGATGTGCAGAGCCGCGTACCTGAGGCGCGCGAGCGTGCCGAGGCAGTCCTCGCGCTCGAAACCCGCATTGCTGCGCTGGAGCGCGAGGTCGCTCTTGTCTCGGCTGCGCGCGAGACGGCGCCATCGACGGTGATGCTCCTTGAGGCACTGTCGGGGGCCTTGCCCGACGATACCTGGCTCACTTCCCTCAATCTCTCCGGCGAGCGGCTGGTCATCGAAGGCAGATCGTCCTCGGCGGCGGCTCTGGTCCGACGCCTGGAAATGACGCGAGGCTTCGGCCGCGTCGAGTTCGGCGCGCCGGTGACGCGCAGCGTCTCCGACGGGCTTGAGCATTTCCAGCTCGTCGTCGCCATGCCGACCATCGCCAGACGGAGCTGGTCGCCTTGAGCGCGTTGACCATGGCGAGGGGAACTCCGACGGCGCGCCTGCTGGCAGTCGGCCTTGCAGCGGCGTTCATCGTCGCGGCGTGGATCGGCGTTGCCGCACCCTGGCTCGAGCGTATCGAGGGCGATCGTCAGCGACTCGACCGACAGCATGCACTCATCGTCGGCTTCGAGCGCACCGCGGCGCGCGCCGATGAGGCGCGCGCGCGGCTCGAGCGTCTCAACGCGGATCTGCGCACATCGCGCCTCTGGCTCACCGCCGACAGTTTGGGGCAGGCGGCAGCCGCGCTGCAGGAGCTGGTCAAATCGGCAGCGGCGGCGGCCGGCGCGGAGCTCATCAGCGCGCAGGCGGTTGGCCAGGACAGTACGGCATCGGGCCGCCTCGGCTTGCGTGCCGTGCTCGCCGCCGACATGACGTCACTGCAGGCCGTGCTGCATGCGCTCGAAACTGCCGAGCCCGTCACGGTCGTCGAGGCGCTGGTCATCCGGCCGCGACAGCTGGGATCGGCCCGGGTGCTCGATGTGCAGCTTGATGTGGTCGGCTTCACCAGGAACGTGCCGTGATGACGACCGCGCGGCGCATCGATCGCCCCACGCTCTGGCTCGGTCTCGGCGCGGCTCTTGCGATGGCCATGACCGCGCTGCCCTGGCTGTTCGGCCCGGCGGGCAAGGTGACGGGTGCCGGATCGGCCCCCGCCGCTCCGTCGGCGATGGGCGCGCCTTCCGCCTTGCCGCCGCTCGAAGATCTGAGGGCGACACGGGCGCAGCCCCTGTTTGCCGCGGATCGCCGCCCGCTGCCCGGCGCTGCTCCGGCGTCCCCTGGTTACGAGCTGATCGGCATCGTCGGCGTGGGGCGGGATCGGCGGGCGCTGATCCGCCTGGCGACCGGCACCCTCGTGCTGGCCGAAGGCGACCGGCTGGGCGAATGGGTGCTGCAGTCGGTCGAGATCGAACGGATAGTCTTGAGCCGGGCGGCCGATCGGCTCATCCTGTCGATCGGTTCGCGCACCCCCGCCGAATTTCGCGGGGTGTCGCCGACGCGCGGGGGTAGCCAGTGACGATGTTGACGCGAGGCACGGCGATCGCGGGGCTGCTGTGGCTGGCCGGTTGCGGCCTCGAGCCCTTGCATGGCGTGCCGCAATCTGCGCAGCTCGGCGCCGCGAACCAGCCGGCCGCGCCGGCGCGCCCGCCGACGCCGCCGCCGCTCCAGGTCGAGCGTCCGCGCTTGGAGGAGATGTACCCGGCGCGCGCGCCGATGGTGACCCCGGTCGCACGACGGGTTTCGCCGGCGCCGGCCACGCCGGCAGCGCCGCCATCCGCCGAGGGCGACGTCACGCTCAATTTCGAGCAGGCCGAGATCCGCGACGTCGTGCGCGCGGTCCTGGGCGACCTGCTCAAGGCCAACTACGTGATCGATCCCGCGGTCACCGGCACGGTGACGCTGCGCACGCAGCGGCCTCTGGCACGCGAGGCGCTGCTGCCGACACTCGAGGCGCTGCTGGCGACGCGCGGCGCGCAACTGTCGCGCTCGGGTGATCTATACCGGATCACCCCGGGCGCCGCGGCGGCAGCCGGCACGCCGGTGGTGGCCGCCGGTCAGGCCTATCAGGTGGTTCCTCTGTCCTATGTCGGCGCCGGCGAGATGCGCAAGGCGCTGGAAGCGGCCGCACCGCGCGCGCGCGTCATCGAGGTCGAGGGCCGCAACGCGTTGCTGGTCGCCGGCGCCACCGACGATCTGGCCCAGGCGCGCGAGGCGGTGCGTATCCTCGACGTCGACCAGATGGCCGGGCAGGGCGTGCTGCTGGTCGGCATCGAGAACGCCGACGCCGCGACGGTCGCGGCCGAGCTGGAAAATTTGTTCGCGCCGGGCGGCAAAGGCGCGCTCGCCGGCCTCGTGCGCTTCATCGCCATTCCGCGCCTCAACGCCGTGATGGCCGTGTCGTCGCAGCAGCGCTATCTCGAAGAGGCGCGCAGCTGGATCGCCAGACTCGACCGCACGCGCCATGCCGACGAGCGGCAATTCTTCGTCTATCACATGCAGCACGGCAAGGCGGCCGACCTGGCGCGCACGCTGCGTGGCCTGTTCTCGCCGGATGCGGCGGCGTCGCCGGATGCGGCGGCATCCGCCCCTGCCACTGGCGCGGGGCAGCCGCCGCCTCCTGCGGCGGCGCCGCGCGCGGCTGTGACGGCCGAGCCGCAAGCGCAGCCCTATGGCCTCGGCATGGGCGTGCCGCCGCCGGTCACGGTGGTGCGCGCCGACGCGGGCAACCAGGGCCGGCTGACGCTGCTGTCCCGGCCGGCCGACTTGTCCGCGGATGCGGGCAATGGACCGATCCGCATCTCGGCCGATCCAGTCAACAACGCGCTCCTGGTCTCGGCCACGCCGCGCGATTACGCGCGCGTGCATGACGCCATCCAGCAGCTCGACCTCATGCCGATGCAGGTGCTGTTCGAGGCCTCGATCGTCGAGGTGACGCTGCGCGACCAGCTGCGCTACGGCGTGCAGTACCTGCTGCAGAACGGCGGGCTCGGCATCACCGACAACGGCCGGGTCATCCTGTCGGCGACGCCGTCGCGCGCGATCCAGCCGCTGCTGCCCGGCTTCGCGTTCACGCTGACCGGCGGCGGCGCCGAGCCGCGCGTCGTGATCGACGCGCTGAGCGAGGTGACCGACGTCAAGGTCGTGTCGTCGCCGCGCCTGCTCGTGCTCGACAACCAGGTGGCGCGCCTGCAGGTCGGCGACGTCGTGCCGATCGTGACGCAGACCGCGGCCAGCACGCTGACCAACAACCCGCTGATCGTCAACTCCGTGCAGTACCGCGACACCGGCGTGACGCTCGAGATCACGCCGCGCGTGACGGCGAGCGGTCTCGTCACGCTGGAGATCGGCCAGGAGGTCAGCGACGTCCAGCGCACGACGACGTCGAACATCGACTCGCCGACCATCCGCCAGCGTCGCCTCTTGTCGACCGTCGCGGTCCAGAGCGGCGAGACCATCCTGCTAGGCGGCCTCATCCGCGAGGAGAACACGGGCGCCAACAGCGGCATCCCCGTGCTGCGCGAGATCCCCGTGCTCGGCGCGCTGTTCGGCCAGACCGACAACCGCGCGCAGCGCACCGAGCTCATCGTGCTGGTCAATCCCCGCGTGCTGCGCAACTCCCAGGAGGCGCGCGACGCCACCCAGGACACGCTGCGCCGCTTCCAGCATCTGGTCGGCGTCCAGCGCGACGGCCTGAAGCAGCCGCGTACCACGACGAATTGATCTGACAGCAGAACGAGATAGCGGCGGACGGCGCCGTGGCATGCCACGGCCGATGGACCGCTGCGCCGGTTGCGCTGTCCGCGCGACGAGCGCCCGAAATAGGCGTATAGTTGTGGTAACGGTGGGGTCGCGGCCTGCGTGACCGACGCCGCATGCGACGTCAAGCCACGACATGTCCGCTTCCCCGCGAACCCATGGTTCGGGAGATGCGACAATGGCGACTGAAGACCATATTCGTAACCCCCTCGAATGGGGCTGGGACCAGATCAAGCTGGCCGGAACGGCGATCAGCTCGACCGGCCATGCCGTCGCCGGACCGGGCGAGGGCGTCGACACGACGCCGCCGGTGGTGCGGCGCATCGAGATCGCCGATCTCAAGGAAGTTCTGGCCAAGGGCTTTGCCGATTTCGGCGCGTATCGGACGGACGTCTTTTTCGTCTGCCTGATCTACCCCGTGGCCGGACTGTTTCTGATCAATCTGGCGTTCGGCTACGACATGCTGCCTCTGCTGTTCCCGCTCGCATCCGGATTCACGCTGATCGGGCCGATCGCGGCCGTCGGCCTCTACGAGATGAGCCGGCGGCGGGAGAAGGGCTTCGAGGTCACCTGGTCCGATGCCTTCGCGGTAACCGGCTCGCCGGCCTTCGGCGCCATCATGGTGCTGGGCCTGGTGTTGCTCACGATCTTCGTGGTCTGGATGGCCGTGGCCCAGATCATCTACGACATGACGCTCGGGCCGAAGCCGCCGGTGTCGATCGAGGCATTCGTCAATGACGTGGTGACGACCAGCGCAGGCTGGGCGATGGTCATCGTCGGCATGGGCACCGGCTTCCTTTTCGCCGTGCTCGTGCTGGCCATCAGCGTGGTGTCATTCCCCCTGCTGCTCGATCGCAATGTCGGGGTCTACACGGCGGTCGAGACGTCGATCCGCGCTGTGATGAAGAACCCCGAGCCGATGGCGGTCTGGGGCCTGATCGTTGCGGGCGGCCTCGTGATCGGCATGCTGCCCGTGTTCATCGGCCTGGTGATCATCCTGCCGGTGCTGGGGCACGCGACCTGGCACCTCTATCGCAAGGTCGTGGCGAGCTGACCTGTTCGGGGTCGAAGCGAGCGGCCAGTCCGATTCTACCAGGGTGAGGTCAGGCAGGATTCCGGCACGGTGACGACGGCGCCCACCGCGGCGCCGTCGAGCCAGCGATTGCCGGTGCAGGGCGACGCCCTGAGGCCGAGGACGAACAGTCCGTTGGCGCGTACCTCCGCGACCTCGACCTCGGCCGAGCCGTCGCGCGTCGCGCGCACGCGTCCGCACCAGCCCGACCGGTTGGCGAACAGCCCCTGCGGCGTGCACACCTGTCGCGGAGCGGGCGGCGGGGCCGCGAGCGGCGGCAAGGCTGCGGCAGCCGCCTGACGCAGCGCCTCGAGCCGGTCGGTGGCGAGCGGTGCGGCACTCGAATTGGGGAAGACCGCGAGCAACTGGCGATAGCGCGCCTCGGCCTCGAGCGGCCGGCCGGCGCGCTCGAGGCCGTAGCCCAGCACGAACAACGCATCGGCATTGGGGCCGGCCACGTGAGGCGGCGGCAGCGAGGCTTCCTGGTCGGCCGGCTGCACGGCCTGGCGATGCGGCGGGAGGAGCTGGAGCGCTTGCGGCAGACCTGCCGGCGCCCGCAGACGCGGCGACACAGGCGTCGCGATGGCGTCGAGGTCGATTTCGACCGAAGCGGCCCGGCCGTCGCCGGCTCCCAAGGCGACGATGGTGACAATCGCGATGGCGGCAATCCGCGCGAACATGGTCCACCCCCCTGGAGCCATCCACGCTACCGCCATGCTCCGAGCATCGTGCGTGGACTGACGAGCATACACTAGAGCATGCCCACCCCTGTGGGAAACGCGGACATGCGGGCCCCTCGATTCAGGGTACCTGGACGTCGAACAGCGGCGGGTACTGCTGCGCGCCGAACACGTCGCTCTCGCCCGGGCTGCCGCTCGGCTTGAGGCGGCGGATCGTGAACTTGATGGCATTGCCCGGCTCGTAAACGACAAAGTGCGTGATGCGCGCCGGCTCGATCCGGTACAGCTGGGCGACGCTGTCGCGTGTCAGCACATTGGCGTCACGGACCCGTTCGAAGTTGCGCCGGTCGCGAAAGATGACGTCGAAGGTGACGTGGTCCACTCCGGCGTTCTTGGAGCGGATGGTCGAGGCGAGTTCTCGGAGCGTGGCGGTCATCAGGCGGCCTCCCGACAGGCTTGAGCATCGACGTTGAACGTGCGGAAACGGAACAGCTCGAGCGGGTCGGCGACGGGCAGCGTATGGTTGAGCGTCCATTCGTAGCCCGGTTCGCCGACCAGGATCTCGTCGGACATCAGCGCCGCCGTGCCGGCCGTGCCCTTGACCTCGGGCAGGCGGGCATAGAACAGATTGCGTGCGCCGAGCGCACACAGCTCCGCTGCCTTCTTGGCATCCTTGTGAATGGCCTCGACCACGATGCCGAGCTCGTGCGGCTGAAGCTGCGGCTTGGGATCGAGGGATTCCATGACCGCGTTGCGGCCGTAGAGATGGTAGAACACCTGGTAGGTCTGGCCCGGCGGGCCGAAGCGCTCCTCGAGCTTGCCGCGCGCCCATTGGATCGCCTTGTCGATCAGGCCGATCGTATAGGGATCGCGAATGCCGACGATGGCGAGACGGCGCTGGCCGACCAGGCCGGCGCCCTCGATCTTGACCTTGCAGACCGGGTCGGCGACGAAGCGCGCGCCGCTTGCCCGCGTCGTCTTCGGATCGGTCTGCGCGTAGACGCAGTCGGTCATGTCGACATAGCCGCCGGCGACGTATTCGCGGAACGGGTTGGTCCGCTCGTACATGGCATGGCTGGCGAGCGAGGCGGGTGTGCAGCGCTGCCCGGGATGCATGGCGGCGATGGAGACGGCATCCGCCTCGACCCGACCGAGAATGGATTCCTTGCCCATGAACGGCTCGGCGCAGAAGGACGCGCACTCCATGAGCTTGCCCGTGTAGTAGGCGATCGCCGGCGACAGCCCGGCGTTGAGCAGCGGGGCGGCAAAGATCGCGCAGTCGCTGCTCCGCCCGGCAATCACCACATCGGCTCCCTGGCGTAGCGCCTTGCGCACCGGGTCGGCATTCATGACCGCGACGGCGCGGTCGGTGCGCTCCAACGTCGCCAGATCGGCATCGGCGCGGCCGTCGAGCCCTTCGATGCGCGCGCCACTCCCCAAGCGCTGCTTGAGCTCGGAGACGGGCACCTCCGAGTAGATCGCCGCCAGCTTGAACGGCTTGAGGCGATGCTGGCGCGCGATATCGGCGATCATGCCGACGAACTGATCGACGCCGCGGTCCGTGCCCGTGTCCGACGCCGAGCCGACGATCATCGGCACGCCGAGCCGGCGTGACTGCTGCAGCATGATTTCGAGATCGTGGCGCTGCCACTCTGCGAGGCTGACGTGCTGATCGGCGCCGAGCGGACGCGGACCCATGTCGCAGCTGCCGGCGTCGGCGATGATGAAATCCGGCTTGAGCTCGCAGCCGCGCATGAAGCTGTCCTTCTCCATGGGCGTGAACGCCAGGTGTCCGGTGGGGCACAGGATCTTGACCGATGTCATTGCTGGTCTCCGGATTGCTCAATTGGTTGCGAAGTCGAAGGATTGCCAGGCTCCGGCGCATGGGTTGCCTGCCGCGAAGTAGAGACGCCGCCGCCCGGTCTCGTAGACGCTGGCGGAGATGGTGTGACCGGGGTCGGCCCCGCCATGCCGGCACAGCGCCTCGCCCTTGCCGTCGCGATGATGCGCGAGGATGGCCGCCGCCTGATCCGCACCGAATTCCGGATCGGCTCTCCGGACCAGTGCAGCCACGGCGGGCAGTCGGGCTTCGGAATTGGCATGGGAGGCGACATAGCCTTGGTCGACGAGATTGGCGCCGGCCATGGCCGGCGTGACGAAGTGGTTGGTGCGGCTCACGCGCCCCGCCGCCCGTCGTTCGATGCCGACACTCCGATGGCCGAGCTCGACCGCGGCAACCGCGCCCACGGCATCCCCCATCAGCAGCAGGCCGCCGCCGGTATGCATCATGCCGCGGATGGCGGCGAGCGCGTCATCGACGGTCCGGCAATTGACCAGCAGCCAGGTCAGCAGAAAGTAGCGATGCATGCCGACGCCGTGATCGGTTGTCCGGCTGTTGGTATCGGTCACGGCGAACCCGTCGGAATTCATGCCGCTCGAAAAATTCCCCGGACTGCCGAGCGAGCCGACGCACAGGATGCGCCGGCCGGTCCAGGCGGGATCGACATGGCGGAACACGCGCTGGATCGGAATGTGCTCGGGTCGGTAGTCGCGATTCTTGGCGACGATCGAGCTGCTGCCCGCGGTGACGGCGAAGGACGTGCAGCCCTCGGCCGCGCGCTCCGCCATGCCGGCCAGTTCCGCGGCGATCGAGCAGTGCAGGTAGATGAAGATCGCATCGGCGGTCACCCCGAAACCGGCCGCGATACCGCGAATCTCCTCGAGGATGTCCGGATAGTGCGCCGAGGTGTAGCGGCGCTGGCCGTCGATCCAGTCGCGCACCCCGGGCAGCGCGATGGCCGACGCCGTCTCCGTGAGCCGGTGATCGATCGCATGGCGCACGTGGTCGACCATGTCGGGGCAGAGCGCCGCCTGCTGCCAGCCGCGTTCGTAGGCCGAGCCGGCGAGATCGAGCGGTCGCCCCGGCGATGCATCGACGAGCGTCATACGCCGTCTCCGTGCAGGTGGCAGGCCGCGGTGTGGCCGGCCGCGACCTCGATCGGTGCGGGCTCGACTCTGCGGCAGCGCTCCCCGGCATGCGGGCAGCGCGTGTGGAAGCGGCATCCGGCCGGCGGATCGAGAGCGGAGGGCATGTCGCCCTGGAGCCGCGGTGGCCGCTCGCCTCCGGCGTCGATGCGCGGCACGGCGGCGAACAGGGCCTGGGTGTAGGGATGCGCCGGGGCCTCGATCAGCCGCGAGGCGGGTCCGGTTTCCACGATGCGGCCGAGATACATGACGGCGATCCGGTCGGCCAGGTGCGCGACCACCGACAGGTCGTGCGAGATGAACAGGTAGGTCAGACCGAAATCGCGCTTGAGCTCGTTGAGCAGCGCGATGATCTGCGCCTGGATCGACACGTCGAGCGCCGACACCGGCTCGTCGCAGACGACGAAGTCCGGACGCAGGACCAAGGCGCGCGCGATGCCGATACGCTGGCGCTGTCCGCCGGAAAACTGATGCGGGTAGCGATGAAGATGCGCGGCGGACAATCCGACTCGCTCGAGCATGTCGACCACGCGGTCGCGCGTCGACGGTGCGGCGGAGCGCTCGTGGATGCGCAGGCCCAAGCCGACGATGTCCTCGACGGTCCGGCGCGGATTGAGCGAGGCGTACGGATCCTGGAAGATGATCTGCATCCGTCGCCGCAGGCGGACGAGCTCGGCAGGCTCGAGCCGCAGAAGATCGGTGCCGTCGAACCGGACCTCGCCCGCATCGGCGTCCAGCAGGCGAATCGCCAGGCGGCCGAGCGTCGACTTGCCGCTGCCGCTTTCGCCGATCAGGCCGAGCGTCTCGCCGCGTCGGATCTCCAGCTCGACGTCATCGACCGCGCGCACGACATGGCCGTGCTGCGGCTGAACCAGGCGGGCAAGTCCATGGCGCAGGTCGAAATGCTTGACGAGGTTGCGTGCGCGTAGCAGCGGCGCAGCGACGGTCATGGCGCCGCTCCCGCGAGGACGCAGCGCACGGCGCGAGCGCCGAACGCGCGCTCGGCGCGGACGATGTCGCGCATTGGAACCGGCTGCAGGCACTCGCTGCGCCGTCGCGGGCAGCGCGGCTCGAAGCGGCAGCCGGGCGGCAGCCGGGCCGGGTCGGGAATTTGGCCTTCGATCGGCCTGATCGCCGCGCGGGTCTGGTTGAGGCGGGGCATCGACGCAAGCAGGCCGGCCGTGTAGGGGTGCGCCGGCGCCCCGATCACCTGTCGCGTCGGGCCGGACTCGACCACCTGTCCGGCGTACATCACGACCACGCGGTCGCACCGCTCGGCAACGATGCCCAAATCATGCGTAATGAGCACGACGCTCATGCCCAGGCGCTGGCGCATGTCGGCGATTAGATCGAGCACCTGCGCCTGAATGGTCACGTCGAGCGCGGTCGTCGGCTCGTCGGCGATCAGCAGTCGAGGCTGGCAGGCGAGTGCCGCTGCGATCATGGCGCGCTGGCGCAGGCCGCCCGAAAGCTGATGCGGATAGACACCCACGCGTCGCGCCGGATCCGGCACGCCGACCTGCTCGAGCAGCTGGACCGCCCGGTCCAGGGCGGACCGGCCGGTGGCACGGCCATGGGCTTCGAGAACTTCGGCGATCTGCGCGCCGACCGTGAAGGCCGGATTGAGCGCGGTCAGGGCATCCTGCATGGTCATGGCGATATCCCGGCCACGAATGGCGCGAAGCGCTTCAGGCGGGAGGCGGCGCAGGTCGCGTCCGTCGAACACGATCGTTCCGGCTTCGATGCGTCCGGGCCGGCGGACCAGATCGAGCACGCTGAGAAATGTCACCGTCTTGCCCGAACCCGATTCCCCGACGACGCCCAGGCATTCGCCGGGCCGGACATCGAGATCGACGCCGTCGGCGGCACGCACCTCGCCATGACGGGTGGGAAAGACCGTCGTAAGGCCGCGCAGGCTGAGCAGCGCGTCGTGGGCGGGCAAGGCGCTCATGACTGCAGCCGCGGATCGAAGGCATCGCGCAGTCCCTGGCTCGCGACGTTGATGGCAAGCACCAGGGCGAGGATGGCGAGGCCGGGGAATGTGCTGACCCACCATGCCTCGAGCAGGAACTGGCGACCGTCGGCGACCATGGAGCCCCAGGACGCGGTCGGCGGCTGCACGCCGAGACCGAGAAAGGACAGGCTCGCCTCGACGATGATGACGTGCGCCATGCGAAAGGTCGCGACGACGAGAACAGGCGAGAGGATGTTCGGCAGGATCTCGCGCAGCATGATGTGCACGCGCGAGGCGCCGAGGGCGCGCGCCGCCTCGACATACTCGGTCTCGCGTGCCGCCAGGGTTTCCGCCCGCACGACGCGGCAGGGCAGCACCCATTCCTTGTAGGCCAGTGCGAGCACGATGTTGCTGAGGCCAGGCCCCATCATGGCCATCAGCCCGATTGCGAAGATCAGGTAGGGAAAGCCGAGCAGTATGTCGACCAGACGCGAGATGACGATGTCGACCGGACCGCGCAAATAGCCCGCGGCAAGGCCTGCCAGCGTGCCGATGACGGCGGCGAAGAAGATGACGAGCACGCCGACGAGAATCGACACGCGCGTGCCGTAGATCATGCGCGACAGCACGTCCCGGCCGAGGGCGTCGCAGCCGAGCGGATAGGCCCATTCGCCGCCGCTCATCCACGCCGGGGGCTGAAGCCGGCGCAGCAAGTCGCCCTCGGCCGGATCGTGCGGCGCGACAAGGGGTGCCAGCAACGCCAGAAGCACGAAGGCGGCGACCGTTGCCGTCGCAGCCAGTGCGGCGCCGTCGCGGACGAATTGCCGGAGATTGCCGGCAATCGGCGATTCGGCGAGCGCCCAATCGATGCCCTTGGCGCCCGACAGCGCCGGTACCGCCTCGCTCACAGGCGCACCCGCGGATTGAGCGCGGTATAGAGCAGATCGGCGGCGAAGTTCAGCATGACATAGGTCGCCGCGTAGAGCAGGACGGCGGCCTGCACGAGCGGGTAGTTTCGGGCGAAGATCGCCTCGACGACGAGGCGACCGAGACCAGGCCAGCCGAACACGGTCTCCACGATCATGTTGCCGCCGAGCAGCGAGCCAGTTTCGATCGCGGCGACGGTCACGGTCGGGATCAGCGCATTCTTGAGCGCATGGCGGCCGAGAATGCGCGCGCGAGACAAGCCCTTGGCTTCCGCGAACACGATGTAATCCTGGGCCAGCGCCTCGACCATCGCAGTCCGCGTGACGCGCATGAGGATGGCGCCCATGGCCAGACCAAGCGTCAGCGCGGGCATGATCAGGTGGCGGAGCGCCGCGGCGAAACTGTCGAGCCGTCCCGCAATGAGGCTGTCGATCAGGAGCAGGCGGGTGACCGGTGGCACCTCCTGGCCAAAGCCGATCCGGCCCGAGACGGGCAGCACCTGCAGGTGAACCGCAAACAGCATGATCAGGAGGATGCCGAACCAGAACCCCGGCAGAGACACGCCGAGCAGCGAACCGATGGTGGCCGCGCGGTCGAGCCAGCCGTTGCGGCGGACCGCGGCGAGGACGCCGAGCGGGATGGCGGTGGCGAGCGCGATGAACAGCGCCGCCAGGGTCAGCTCGACCGTGGCCGGAACGCGCTCGAGGATGACGTCCATGACGGGCCGGCGATGAAAGAAGCTGAGCCCGAAATCCCCGCTGAGCGCGTTGCCTAGAAAGACGAAGAATCGCTCGAGCGGCGGGCGGTCGAGGCCCATGTCGTGGCGCAGCGCATCCCGCTGCTCCGGCGTCGAACGCGCGTCGCCCAGCATGATCTCGACCGGATCGCCTGGCGTCAGCGCCATCATGACGAATGCGATGACGGCGATGCCGAGCAGGACCGGCACGAGCTGGAGAATGCGCTCAGCGAGCTTGAGCGGAGTCATGCCGATACCGCGGCAAACGCGCTGCTCATGTCATCTGGAACTCGACGCCCGATGCGACGACCGGCGCGTCAAAGTGTCAATCCACCGCGGCCTCATGCAGCTTGATGACGCCACGCGGGCTCGGCTGCCAGCCCTTGAGCCGTGCCGAGGCCCCATAGACGTCCTGCGGCAGCCACAGGAAGATCAGCGGCGCCTCGTCGTTGACGATGGCCTGAGCCTGCTGGTACATCGCCGAGCGCTTTGCGGTGTCGGTCTCGGTGTTGGCGGCATCGAGCAGCTTGTCGACCTCCGGATTGCCGTAGCCCGAGTAGTTGCCGCGATCCTTCGTGCGCAGGACCGGCACGAAGATGCCGACCGGATCGAGCGCACCATCGCCCCAGGACTGGAACGTCATGTCGCGGCCGTTGGTCTGCGGGTTCTTCCACAGGTCGGCCATGGCTGTGCGCTCCCAGATCTGCACCTTCGTTCTGATGCCGGCGCGCGTCAGCATCTGGGCAAGCGCCTCGGCCTGATCCTTGAACGGATTGTCGACGTCGAGCGTCACGTCGATGCCGTTCGGGTGGCCGGCTTCCGCCAGCAGTCGCTTCGCCTTGTCGGTGCTGTAGTCGTAGTTCTTGAGGTTGGCGTTGAAGCCGTAGGATTGCGGGCTGATGATTCCATCGAGCGGCACGGCGAGACCGCTCAGGATGCGGTCGATGACCAACTTGCGATCGACGGCGTGATTAGCCGCCTGGCGCACGCGCTTGTCGTTGAAGGGCGGCCGCGTGTTGTTCAGCGGCATGAAGAAGCTGCGCGTGCCGTTGGTCGCCAGCACCTTGGTCCGGGGGTTGGCCTGGAGCTGCTTGATCGCGTGATGGGGCAGCTCGTCGATGATGTCGACCTCGCCGGCGAGGAGTGCCGCGACGCGCGAGGCGGTCTCGGGAATGATCTTGAAGATGACGCGGTCGACCCGGGCAGGCCCCACCGGCGGCAGGTCGGGCGATCCGCCGTAGTAGACGGCGAACCGCTCGAGAATCACGGCATCGCCGCGCCGCCACTCGACGAGCTTGAAGGGACCCGTACCGTTCGCCTGGGTCGCCATGGCAGGTGTGCCGACCTTCTCGGTGAAGCTCTTGCTGACGATCTGGTTGAACGGCACATAGGCCGTGAAGATCGGCCAAGGCTCCCGCAGCACGAAACGCACGGTGTACTTGTCGACGATCTCCGTATCCTTGAGTGGGCCGACCAGGCTCTGACGCGGGCTGGTCTGTCCGCCCATGGCGTTCGGCTTGGTCAGCCGGTCGTAGGTGTACTTGACGTCGTCGGCCGTCATCTCGTCGCCGCTGTGAAACCTGACGCCGCGGCGCAGCTTGAACTCGTAGGTCGTTGGATTGATCTGCGACCAGGATTCCGCGAGCTCGGGCACCACGCGCATGTCGTCGGTGCGCGCCAGCAGCGCGTCGTACATGTTGAGAATGATCCCTTCCGTGACGCGGCTGCGATGGTTCGCCGGATCGAGCGTGACGGCGTCGCTCGAGTAGCCGACGCGCAACTCGGAGGCATCTGCCGGGAAGCCTGCGGGAGCGAGTGCGAGAAAGGCCGCAAGAGCGAGCGCTGGAATCCAGGAGCGATGCGCGGTCATGGAAGCAGTCCTCCCTGTGATCTCTCGGATCTCTGGGGGCAGATTTCACCCGGTCCGCGGACCGGTCAAGAATTCTTGCCAAATCAGGCTGATTTTGTGGGTGTCTGATAAAACTTATTGATCAACTTGATAGGGTATTCGGTCAGGCCGGCGGTCGCGCGGCCGAGTAATACAATTGAATGCCGGGTTTTTCGGCGATCAGTTCGCGCGCCATGTTCGAAACCGCCTGCACCGCGGGCGACAGGGCGAGCGCCGAGGAGGCCAGCACATATTCCAGCGGCTGCAGCGGTGGATCGGCCGCGAGCACGCGCAACGCGCCCTCCGCGATTTCGCGGGCGGCGGCAGCCGGTGCAGCGAGCGCGACGCCCATGCCCTCGACGGCAAGCCGGATACGGCCGATCAGGCTCGAGCAGGCGTGGTGGCGTTCGGGTTTCACTCCGCCGCTTGCGAACCATGCCTCGCCGATCGCGTGAAGCTGGCTGCCGGGCAGATCGGTAATGATTGGACTGGCCGCGAGATCGACCGGCGTCATGCGCGCCACACTGCTTCCTTGGGCATGATGGAGTGGCAGGCCCATGCCGGGTGCAGCCAGCCAAGCCAGCTCGACATTGCCAACGGGTTCGGCGGTCAGGTGCGAACTGCCTGGCAAAGAGCCCGACAGGAATGCGACATCGAGTTCGCCGTCGCCGAGCAGGTCACGCATGCGTTCGCTGGTGTCGACAGTGAACTCCAGCATGATGCCCGGATAGGCTTGCGCCAAACGGCGCACGAGTTGGGGCAGCCAGGTCGCAGCCGGCACGCTGGTGATGCCGAGGCGCACGCGACCCGAAAGCGTGTCGCGCGTGCCGACGCGCTGCTGGATCTCCGAACCCAGTTGCATGATCTGCTCGGCATAGCGCAACAGCTCGCGGCCCTTGGCGTTGGCACGGGCGTTGCGCTGGGAACGATCGAACAGCTCGACGCCGAGGCCGCGCTCGAGCTCGCGAATGCGCGCCGAGATGGTCGGCTGGCTCGTCTTCAGGTGCCGCGCTGCCGCATGAAAGCTGCCCAGCCGCGCTACCCAATAGAGCGCCTCGAACTGCTTGAAGGTCATGGACATGGCGGCGGACGGATCAGCGCCCGATAGGCACGTCTGGCACCCAGCAATAGCCGTCCGGATCGAGGATATAGGCCTCGCGGAGCCCATGGGGCTTGTCCATGCTGCCGGCCAGCACGGTGTAGCCGGCCTGGCGCGCCGCGGCCTCGGCCGCGTCAGGGTCGCGGCCGTGCAGGCGGAGTTCGGCGCCGATGCCGCGCACGTCGCCGCTGCTGAGCGAGCCGTAGAGCGGGTGCTTGTCGTAGGTGTGGTCTGCGTGGAGCAGCCACTCCGCGCCGTCGTGGCGCAGCACGGCGAAATCGGGATCGGCATATACGACGCTGGCCGCCAGTACCGTCCGCGCGAAGTCGATCGCGCGCGCCACGTCACGCACGATCAGATTGACGCGGAGTCCCTTCAGCGTCCGCCCGAATTCGGGCGCCGGCATCCAGGGATCGCCCGTGCGTTTCTTCATGGGATCATCCTCGTGCCTCGTTCCGCGACGGCGCGGACTTGCGTCGGGTGATCGTAGCAAAAGCGACGGCAATTGAGGATCTGCAAGATTGGCGTGCGAAGTTGGGGTTCGGACGTCCTACCGGACATCGGCGCGCATAGTTTGCGGCAAGCGAGCTGATGCACTTTCGTTTGAGCCGCGCTGACGAGTTGAGGCTGCGCCAGAGTCTACAGGGCGGCCGTATTGCCCATTGCTTTGCGGCGCACATTCGGGTCTCGGGCGCGCCATTGCAAGGCGCCGGGGCGGCGGCTACCGTTCGACGGTAGAATCGACCACCGGAGCGGCGCTTACCATCCGCGCGCAGCATGAGCCGGCTCAGCGCTCCAGGACAGCCGGTCTACGGGCCATCAGGGAGGAATGGATCATGACGACATCGGGTCTCACCAGGCGGGAGTTCGTTGCGGCAGGTACGGCAGCCGCGGCGCTGGCGTCGACCGCCGGCTCAGGCGCTCTGGCGCAGCAGCCGAAACGGGGCGGCGTGCTCAGAGTCGCGACATCCGAAGAGCCGTTCGCACCTGCGTTCGACCTTCACCGTATCCGCTCATTGCTGACCACGCGGATCGGCTACCAGGCATACAACGGGCTGGTCAACGTCGATGCCAGCCGCAAGGTCGAGCCCGACTTGGCCGAGAGCTGGGAACAGCCGAACGCCACGACCTATGTCTTCCGCCTGCGCCGGGGCGTCGGCTTCCACGACGGGACCGAACTCGACGCCGAGGCGGTCAAAGCCAACCTCGATCGACTGGCCGACGCCAACACAGCGTCGCCGAAACGCGCCGACTTCGCCGTCATCGACAAGATCGAAATTCTCGACAAGCACAGCCTGCGCATCACCCTGAAGCAGCCCTTCTCGCCCGTGCTGGGTGTGTTGCGGCGGTCCTACTTCAGCGTGATCTCGCCCAAGGCCATCAAGGAGCACATGGCGCAGGATCCCTTCAAGGCGTCGATCGGCACGGGACCGTTTCGGTTCGTGTCCTACACGCGCGGCGACAAGGTCGTGCTCGAGCGCTTCAAGGACCATTGGCGCGGGCCGGCGCATCTCGACGGGATCGAGGTCCGCATCATGCCCGAGCAATCGACCCAGTTGGCGGCGCTGCAGACCGGCGGTCTCGATTACATGATGCAGACCAGTCCGACTTTCGCCGACCAGATTCGCAACAACCGCGATCTTCAGTTGATGACCACGCCGTCGACCATCTACGACTATCTGGCGTTCAACACGGCGAAGGCGCCGTTCGACAACAAGCTGGTGCGTCAGGCGTTCTCGTTGGCTATCGACCGGGAAGGCATTGTTCAAGGCGTCTATCGCGGCCAGGCGCTGCCGGCCCAAGGTGCGATCTCGCCGGCGTTCGCCGCCTTCCATCGCGACAATTCGGACATCCCGTTCCAAAAGTACGACCCCGAGCGGGCGAAGGCCCTTCTGAAGCAGGCCGATTTTCCGTTCGGCGCCGAGCTGCGCTTCGACACATTCACCGAACGCCCGTGGGGACTGGTCGGCGACGCAATCGCCGCGCAAGTGAGCGCGCTCGGCGTCAAGCTGAAGATCCAGAAGCCCGACTTCAACACCTTCGCCAAGTATTTTTACGGGACGAAGGATTACTGGTTCGGCAACTCGGCCTGGTCGGCCGGCGCAGTCGATCCGGACGGCATGATGTACAAGCAATATGTGACCGGCGAGACGCAGAACCTCGGCAGCTACTCACATCCGCAGGTCGATGAACTGCTCAAGCAGGCGCGCGTCGAGCAGAGCGTCGAGCGCCGCGCCGACATGTACAACCGTGTCAATCGCATCCTGATGGAGGAATGCTACGTGGCCTTCCTGGTTCATCCCAGGCTGATCGAAGGCATGCGCAAGAACGTCCAGGGCTACCGCTTCCGCGACGAGGCGGCAGGACCCTACGACGAGGCCTGGCTGGCCTAACGTTCCAGTCGCGCGCCGCTCCCTGCCCGGGACGGGCAGGGAGCGGCGCGTATCCTCGGGGATGCGCGGCGGGCAATGAATCTCCGTTACTTCGTCGAGCGTCTGGGCTGGGCGGCTTTCGTGCTGTTCGGCTCGACCATCGTCATCTTCGCCATCCTGCACGTGATTCCCGGCGACCCGGCACGCGCCATGCTCGGGCCGGAGGGAACACCCGAGGCGGTCGCCAAGCTGCGCGAGCAACTCGGTCTCGACGACCCTCTGGTGCATCAGTACCTGCTCTGGCTCGGCCGTGCGATTCAGGGCGACCTCGGGCGATCGATCCTGCTCAGCCAGAGCGTTGCCTCGCTGCTCGGCGAACGTCTACCAATCACGCTGCTGCTCGGGCTCTATGCGCTCTCATTCGCCGTGCTGATCGCAATCCCAGTCAGCGTCATCTCGGCAACCCGCCGCGGCACGGCGATCGACTATGGCGGCCGGTTCGTGGCGCTGATCGGCCTGGCGATGCCGAGCTTCTGGCTCGGCCTCATGCTGGTCCTGTTGTTTGGCGTGGTGCTGCAGTGGTTGCCGGTGTTCGGCTACGTTTCGCCGCGCCAGAGCGCCGTCGACCATGTGCGCCACATGATCCTGCCGGCGGCCGCGCTCGGCTCGGCCTATGCCGCGATGATCATGGAGACGACCCGTAACAGCCTGATCGAGGTGTTGCACCAGGACTACGTGCGCACCGCGCGCGCCGGCGGGTTGACCGAGACCCTGTTACTCTACAAGTACGCGATGCGCAACGCGTTGATCCCGACCATCACGGTGATCGGCATCCAGATCGGCTACCTGATGAGCGGCGCGCTGGTCGTCGAGAGCGTGTTCGCCATTCCCGGCATGGGTCGCCTGCTGGTCAACGCCGTGCTGTCGCGGGACTACCCGTTGGTTCAGGGCGCCATGCTCGTTACGGTGCTGGTGTTCTCGATCGCCAATCTATGCGTCGATCTGCTGTACGCGGTGATCGATCCCCGGGTCGGCAAGGCCTGACCGGCGATGTTGGACTCGTTCTTCATCGAGTTGCGGCGCAGCCCGGTCCTGGCGCTGGCGGCAGCGCTCATTCTGGCGGCGATTGCAATCGCGGTGCTGGCGCCTGTCCTGGCGCCCAAGGATCCCAACCTGCAGAATCTGCGCGCGACCCTGGCGCCGCCATCCGCGGGATTCCCGCTCGGCACCGACGAGTATGGCCGCGACCTGCTCAGCCGGATGATCTTCGGCATGCGCAACTCCCTGATCGTCGGCGCTGCCGTGGTGCTGCTATCCGGCCTGATCGGCGCGGTGCTCGGCATTTCGGCCGGCTATTTCGGCGGCTGGCTCGACATGGTGGTGATGCGGCTAGCCGACATCATGATGGCGTTTCCCTACCTGGTTCTGGCGCTCGGACTGATCGCCGCGCTCGGCGCCGGGATTCCCAGCACGATCGTGGCGCTGACCGTGGCGTTCGCGCCGATCTACGTGCGCATCGTGCGCAGCAAGGTGCTGGTCGTGAAGGAGGAGGCCTATGTCGAGGCAGCCCGCTTGATCGGCGTGCGGCCGCGCACCATCGCGGTCCGGCACGTTCTGCCCAATGTCGCCGGGCCGATGCTCGTGCAAGGCGCGCTAACCTTCGCCTTCGCCGTGCTCGCCGAGGCGAGCTTGAGCTTCGTCGGCTTGGGCGTGCCGCCTCCGGCGGCCTCGTTCGGCAACATCATCGCCGCCGGCCGCGACCACATCATCGACGCCCCCTGGATCGCCACGTCGTCAGGCGTGGCCATCGTCGCCCTCGTGCTCTCTCTGCTGATTCTCGCGGATGGTCTGCGTGATGCTATCGACCCCTATCAGCACCGCCTCTGAGCCCTTGCTGGACGTGCGCGGCCTGAAGACGTGGATTCCCACGCGGCGGGGCGAGGTGCGCGCGGTCGACGGCATCGACCTCCGGGTGCATGCCGGCGAGGTGATCGGCTTGGTCGGCGAGAGCGGCTGCGGCAAGACGCTGGCGGCCTACTCGGTGCTCGGGCTGCTGCCGCCGCCGGCGCGCGTCATCGCCGGCGAAATCCGCTTCCGCGGCGACGATCTGTGCCGGCGCAGCGCCGAAGAGCGGCGCCGGCTGCGCGGCTCGGCCATGGCCATGATCTTCCAGGAGCCGCTTTCGGCGCTCAACCCCGTGTTCCCGATCGGCAGCCAGGTCGGCGACATCCTGCGCCGGCACAGCACGCTGTCGGCGCGGCAAGTCAAGGTGCGCGTGCTGGAGCTGCTGGACCACGTCGGCATTGCCTCGCCCGGCCACGTCGCCCGTGCCTATCCGTTCCAGCTGTCCGGCGGCATGCGGCAGCGCGTGCTGATCGCCATGGCCATCTCGTGCAGCCCGCAACTGCTCATCGCGGACGAACCGACGACGGCGCTCGATGCCACGGTGCAGGCGCAGATCCTCGATCTGCTGCAGCGCCTCGTCGAGCAGGCCGGCATCGCCATGATCCTGATTTCGCACGACCTCGCCGTGGTGGCGGAGATGTGCCGGCGCGTCTACGTCATGTATGCCGGCCGGATCGTCGAGCATTCCGAGGTGGCGGCCGTGTTCGCGCGCCCGCGCCATCCCTATACGAGCGCCCTGCTGCGTTGCATGCCTGCGCTGAAGCAGGACGATTCGCCGCTCGAGACGATCGAGGGCGTGGTGCCCGCGCTGACCGAGCCCGAGCCGGGCTGCCGCTTCCGGCCGCGCTGTCGCTACGCCGTGACGTTGTGCTCCGACCAGGATCCGGCGGCAACGGAGCTCGGCGGCGGCCGCCTGGCCGCCTGTCACCGGGCGACGGAACTCGGACTGCCGGGCACACCGACCGCAGTGGGTGCCGACGCATGACGCCGCGCCCGCTGCTCGCCGTCGAGCGGGTCGCCACTCATTTCCCGGTCAAGCGTGGCGGTTGGTTGCGACGGCGCGTCGAGACCCTGAAGGCGGTCGACGGCGTGTCGTTTGCCATCCTGCCGGGCGAAACGTTCGGCATCGTCGGTGAGAGCGGCAGCGGCAAGTCGACCTTGGCGCGCACCATCCTGCGCGTCTACCGGCCGACCGCCGGACGCATCCGCTTCGACGGGCTCGACATCACCGAGCTCGACGAGACGGCGCTCGGCCCCGTGCGCCGGAACATGCAGATGGTTTTCCAGGACACCAAGTCTTCGCTCAACCCACGGCTGCGGGTCGAGCAGATCCTGGACGAACCGCTGGTCACTCATGGGCTGCCGCGCGGCCGCAGGCGAGTAGTCGAGCTGCTGGAAATGGTCGGCCTGGGCGACAGCCACGTGGAACGCTACCCGCACCAGCTCAGCGGCGGGCAGCGTCAGCGCATCGGCATCGCGCGCGTGCTCGCGCTCAACCCACGACTGATCGTCGCCGACGAGCCGGTGTCTGCGCTCGACGTCTCGATCCAGGCCCAGATTCTCAATCTGCTGAAGTCGCTGCAGTCCCGTCTCGGCCTGACCATCGTCCTGATCGCCCACGACATCGGCGTCGTCGGTTATTTCTGCCAGCGCGTCGCCGTCATGTATCTCGGCCGGATGGTCGAGGCGGGGCCTGGGCGCCACGTGACGCGGTCGCCGAGCCATCCCTACACCCAGGCGCTGATCTCGGCGATCCCCAAGGCCGAGCCGGGTGTCCGGCGGTCGCGCATCTTGCTGACCGGCGAGATTCCCAGCCCGATCAATCCGCCCACCGGCTGCCCATTCCATACGCGTTGCCCGGTAAAATTGGGCGCCATCTGCGAACGCGAGCGGCCCCCGCGCTATCGTACGGTCGACGGCGGATGGGCCGCCTGCCATGCTCTGAACGACCGGCCGGTCGTCGCGGAAGCCCAGGAGGAATGACATGACGGCGCAATCCAGAATCACCGTCGCGTTGGCGCAGCTCGAGCAGGACATCGAGCGCCCCGACGTCAACCTGGCGCGCGCGCTCGAGCACATCGAGCGTGCCTCGCGTGCACGCGCGGACATCGTGCTGTTTCCGGAGATGCATCTGCAGGGTTACCGCGGCGACGAGCGCTTGGCGCAGACTGCCGAGCCGGTCCCCGGTCCGTCGACCGACCGGTTGATCGAAGCGGCGCGCGCGCACGACATCCACATCGTCATGGGCATGGCGCGGCGCGACGAAGGCTTTCCCCATGGCGTCTACAACTCGGCCTGTTTCGTCGGCCCATCCGGCTTGATCGGTTGCTACGACAAGATCTTCCTGGGGACATTTCATCCATTCCTCGAAGGCGTCTATTTCGCGCCAGGCGACGGCACCCCAGTGTTCGACACACCGCTCGGCAGGGCCTCGCTGCAGGTCTGCTATGACGCGAGCTTCCCCGAGCTGACCCGGATCTATGCGCTCAAGGGTGCCATCCTCAATCTGGTCATCTCGGCCGGGCCGAGCGCGGCGCGCGAGAGCTGGTCGATCACGCTACGCCAGCGCGCCAAAGAGAACGGCATGTGGACCGTCTATTGCAACACCGTGGGACAACAGAAGGACTTCTCGTTCTTCGGCGGCAGCAAGATCGTCGACCCGCGCGGCCGGATCGTGATCGAAGCGAAATTCGACGCCGAGGATTTCGTCGTGGGCGAGATCGATCTGGCGGAAGCAATGCTCTTGCGACGGCAGCGGCTGATGTTCCGCGACTTGAAGCCCCGGCTTTTCGCCGAGCTGGCGGAACTGTCCGCCGGAGGCGCCGGGGCGATCCGGTAATGTCGCTGCATGCGGCAATGAAATGATCGCGTGTTGCTCATCCCCGGCGTGAGGGCTAACGTCGAATTGTCGAAGTGGAGACGGGGCGGGCCTGGCTATGGCGGAAACAAAGGCGGAGCAACTTCACCGCGACAGCATCGTCATAGACGCCGTGTGCCCGCTGCTGCGCGACCGGAAGCACCTGGACTGGTACGCAGAGGGCGGATGCACCGCGGTGGGTCCGACGCTTGCCAGCCGCAACAGCGCGGCGGAGGCGTTCCGAACGATCGGCGACTGGCAGAAATTCCTGCGTATGCGAACCGACCTCAAGCACATCCGCGCTGCCGCCGATGTCGAGGCGGCCAAGCGCGAGGGCAAGCTCGGCATCATCTTCCACTTCCAGGGCACCGACCCGATCGAGGACCATCTCGACCTGGTGTGGACGTACAAATCCTTGGGCGTCGGCATCATGCAGCTCTGCTACAACGTGCGCAATCGCGTGGGCGATGGCGCCGAGGAGCGGTGCGACGCGGGACTCAGCAATTTCGGCGTCGAGATGGTCCGCGAGCTCAACGCGGCTCAGGTCATCGTCGACTGCTCCCATACCGGCGTGCGTACCAGCCTCGATGCGGTCGAGGCCTCGAGCGCGCCGGTCGTCGTTTCCCACGGCAACCCGCGCGCGGTCCGCCCCTCACAGCGCAATCTGCCCGACGAGCTGATCAAGGCGGTTGCGCAGTCGGGCGGTCTGATCGGCGCGGTCGGTTTCCCTGCGTTCGTCGCCGACTCGCCGCGGCCGACGCTCGATCAGTTCATCGACAGCATCGCCTACATGGTCGATCTGGTCGGCGCCGATCACGTGGCGCTGGGCATCGACTACTACTACGCCCAATGGCCGGTCGTGTCCGACGAGGACGCGATGAAATTCTACAAATCCGCATTGGCCGCGCGCTCATGGCGGCCGGACACCTATCCGCCGCCGCCGCATTACTATCCGGCCGGCATCGAAACGCCGCGCACCTTGCACAATCTGACGGCGCGGATGCTGGAGCGCGGCTTCGGCGCCGACGCCGTGCGCAAGATTCTCGGGCTCAACTGGGTCCGCGTCTACAGAACCGTCTGGGGCGAATGAGCTGATGGCCCGCCTGTCGCCGGATGCACTCGACGCGCGTGTGCGAGAGATCCTCGATGCCTACAAGGTACCGGGTGCCGCCGTCTCGGTGCTGGTCGACGGCAAGCCGCTCTACCGCGCTTCGCCCGGCGTCATGTCGGTCAGGTCGGCCAAGCCCGTCACCGACAGCGCCACCTTCGACATCGGCTCGGTGTCCAAGACATTCAATGCCGCGGCGGTCGCCTTGCTGGTCGAAGTGGGACGCTTCGGCTGGGACACGCGCGCCATCGATCTCCTGCCCGAGTTCCGTCTGTCCGACCCGACGCTGACGCCGCACGTCACCGTGCGCGACCTGCTGGGCCAGGCCGTCGGCTTCGGCGAGGACAACATCACGAACTACAACTCGCGCTTCAGCCGGGACGAGATCGTCCGTCAGTGCCGCTTTCTGCCGCTGCGTGCGCGCTTCCGCCAGGAATGTGCCTATCAGCAGTACGGGCCGGTCGTCGCCTCGACGCTGGTCGACAAGCTGACCGGCCGAAGCTGGGAGGATTTCGTCGAGGACCGCGTGTGCGGCGCGCTCGCCCTCAAGGAAACCTACGCCACCTATTTCCGTATGCGCGACCGCTCGATCGCCTGCGACCCGCACATGGATCTGGGTGACGGCAGGATGAGCGCGTTCCCGCACCGCAATTTCGACGCGCTGGCGCCGGCCGGTGCCATGGTGTCGAGCCAGCGCGACATGGAGGTGTGGTTCACGGCTTTTGCCTGTGGCGGCATGGCCGGCGGCAAGCGTCTGCTCAAGCCCGAGACGGTCGAGGCGCTGCTCGAGCCGGGCGTGCCGGTCAGGCGCGACGGCATCCATCCCCAGCGCTGGTACAGCCGCTACGAGGCGAATTTCGTCACCTACGGCATGGGCTGGTACGCCCACGACTTCGCCGGACGACGCATCAACGAGCATACTGGCGCGCTCGAGGGCTTTCTCGTGATGGGCTGTGCGGTGCCGCAGGACAAGATCGCGGTCGTCATCCTGACCAATCAGCACCAGTCGTCCTCGGTTCACGCGCTGCGCTATCTGTTGCTTTCCCACGGCCTCGGCGTGGAGCAAAAGGACTGGGACGCGCGCTACCGCGCGGTATCTGGCTCGGCCAGGCGCGGCGCGCGCATGATCGACGGCCAGCCCTATTTCTGGCGCCCGCTCGACCGGCAGGAGGGCACGAAACCGTCCTGGCCGCTCGAGCGCCTCGCCGGCGATTTCGTGCACGAGGGTTTCGGCAGCGTGCCCGTGCGTGTCGTCGACGGAAAGCTGCACATCGACGTGGTCGGCAATCCGTGCGTCGCCGAGCACTGGCATCACGATCTGTTCCGCGCCGTGCCCGACGATCCCGCGATCCGCTCCTATCATCAGCAGATCTTCTGCCGCTTCGAGACGGGTCACGGCATCGGGCCGAACGTGCTGGACATCCCGACGATCGGGCAGTTCGCGCGCTCGTCTGCCCGCTGAACCGAAATATCTCGTGCCGCGGCGCGCATGATCGACGATATCATCGCCCCGACACAACTTCGTCCGCATTTCATTGAAATATCCAGGAGGGAGCCATGGACAAGGCACGTCACGACAAAGGCCTCGCGGTTCGCCGCGAAGTGCTGGGCGACGAATATGTCGACCGCGCGACCAAGTCGGCCAACGACTTCAACAGGAAATTCCAGGAGCTGGTCAGCGAGTTCTGCTGGGGCGAATGCTGGGGCGATCCGACGCTCGACAAGAAGCAGCGCAGCCTCTTGAACCTCGGCATGATCGCGGCACTCAACCGCATGCACGAGTGGGAGCTGCACTTCCGCGGCGCACTGCGCAACGGGCTCACCCAGAACGAGCTGCGCGCCATCCTGACGCAGATCGCGGTCTATTGTGGCATTCCCACGGGCGTCGAATGCTTCCGCATCGCGCGCAAGGTGCTGGACGAGAAGCCGGGGACCTAGTCAACAGTATCGAGTTCGCCAATGAAGAGCCTCGTACTGAGGCTCGGGCGAAAGCCCGTTTCGCCCTGGTGCGAAGCATGAGGCCGCCGCCGCACGTCCGTCGAAGCCGGCTGGCTTCTCTACATGCGGATAGGTCCTCATGCTTCGACAGGCTCAACACGAGGAGTTTCGATGACGGATGATCCGTACCCGCTTTTCCCGCCGCTCGAGCCGTTCAATTCGGGGCATCTCGCGGTCGACGGGCGGCATCGGGTCTATTTCGAGGAGATCGGCAAGCCGGATGGCAAGCCCGTGGTGTTCCTGCACGGCGGGCCGGGGAGCGGCGGCTCGGTCGAGCCGCGCCGCTTCTTCGATCCGGGCTTCTATCGCGCCGTGCTGTTCGACCAGCGCGGCTGCGGCCGCTCGACGCCGACCGCCGACATCACGGACAACACGACCCAGCACCTGATTGCCGACATCGAGAGGCTGCGCCGCCATCTCGGCATCGAACGCTGGATCGTGTTCGGCGGATCCTGGGGCTCGACCCTGTCGCTCGCCTATGCCGAGGCGCATCCCGAGCGCTGCCTGGCGCTGGTCATTCGCGGCATCTGGCTCGCCCGGCCGCAGGATCTGCACTGGTGGTTCCACTCCATGCCCAAGATCTTCCCCGACGTCTACCGGCCGTTCGCCGCGTTCATCCCCGAGGCGGAGCGCGGCGATCTGCTCAAGGCCTATCATCGCCGGCTGATCGATCCCGATCCCGCCGTGCATCTGCCGGCGGCCAGCGTGTGGAAAACCTACGAGACGAGCTGCGCGACGTTGCTGCCGGAGCCCGATGCGCCCAAGGACGCCAGCCTCAAGACGCTGTCGATGTCGCGCGTCGAGGCGCACTACTTCGTCAACGACTGCTTCTTCGAGCCCAACCAGCTCCTGCGCAACCTGCACCGCATCCGCAAGATACCATGCACCATCGTGCACGGCCGCTACGACATGATCTGCCCCGTGTCGATTGCGGACGAGCTGGCGCAGGCCTGGCCCGAGGCCGAGTTCCACATCACTCAGGCGTCGGGACACTCGGCCTTCGAGCCGAACACGCGGCGCAGGCTGATCGAGACGATGGAGCGCCTGAAGTCGCTGGTGTGAGCTACTTGCCGTCCTCGGGCCAGATCAGACTCCAGGGCCGATTGTAGATGATGTCCTCGATGATCTCGTCGGGGAAGCGCGGCATGGTGACGCCCGGTCCCCAGTTGTTGATGTCGCGGAAGCTGTCGAGCGCTTCCTGCGTTGTCTGGATCGGGAAGTCCGAGCCGAACAGGAGCTTATCGGTCACCTTGTAGTCGAGCGCCAGCATCAGCGCGTTATAGCATTGCCATTTGCGGTAATAGCGCGCCGACAGGTCGGAATAGAGCTGCTCGTGCTTGCGCAACAGCGTGATGGTCTCGCCGATCCAGGGCTGGCCGACATGGGCGATGATCATGCGCATCTTGGGGAACGCGCGCGCGATCTTGTCGATCAGCGTCGGGTTGCCGAACTCGTGCATGGACTGCGCGGGATAGGCGGCCGACTGGTGCCAGAGGATTGGTATCCGCAGATCGTCGGCGACTTCGTAGAGGCGCCAGGCTTCCTTGCACCACGGGTCATAGCCGGCATAGACCGGCGACATCTTGAGGCCGCTCATGCCGAGGTTCCTGACCGCCTTGCGCAGCTCCTCGGGCGCGTTCGGCTCGAACGGATCGACGCAGGCGAATGCGCGCGAACGCCCCTTGTGCTTGTCGTTGAAGGCGGCGACGAAATCGTTGGGGATGTTGGTGCCGAGCCGCGGCCATTTCATGGCGACGAGCACGAACTTCTCCGCCGTGTTGGCCACCTTCGCTTCGAAATCGGCGGGCGACGCGTGCATCTTCGGCCCCATGCGCGCGACCATCTCCTGCCAGTGCTCGGCGGGATAGTGCTCGGGCAGCCAGAGATTGCAGTGCCAGTCGATCAGCTCATGCGTCTTGGGCGCGGCCATGTCGCCAGATCCGGGATGTCGATGCAGCGATCAGATCACGCGACAGAGCAGTCGCGCAATCGTCCGAGATGGGATTGGCGCGCCTGTCAGTCGGGCCGCACGATCTTCCAGTAAGTGTCCTTGTTGAGGACCAGCCCCTTGTCGTCGAATTCCCAGAGATCGCAGCCCTGGTAGTTGAGCACCGTGCCGTCCTTGGACGTGCCCTTGACGGTCCACACCGAGACCGCGCGGTTGCCGCAGACATATTCGTACTGGTGGTCCCAGCGCATGTCGGTGATAACCTTGAAGCGCTCGGCCAGCACCTTGCGCACGGCAGTCTTGCCGCGCACGGCGCGGCCGACCGGCTCGGGGCCGCTCGCCATGTAGAAAGTGCAGTCGTCGGCGAAGTAGGAGACGATCCGGTCCGCGTCGCGGCTGTTGAACGCGGCGGCGATCTCCAGGATCAGATCCTGGTCGACTTTGCGCGTGCTGGAGGATTTGGTCGCGACGCTCATTCTTTATTCTCCTCGCCATTCTCATAATTGCAACGAATGAAAACGCCCATCCATAGCTACTTTGGATGAATGTCGATTGTCGAATATCGTACGAGAGGCGAGGGCGACGGTCAATGGACCGGTTTCATGGCAGGGAGGCAGGCATGGCACCGACCACTCTGGCTGAGCGGATTCAGCGGCTCGAAGACATCGAGGCGATCAAGCAGCTCAAGGCGCGCTGCAGCCTCCTGGTCGATCGCGGCGATCGCGCCGGCTTTGCCGAGTTGTTTACCGAGGACGGCGAATTCATCGGCGCGGTCCAGAGGCTGAGCGGTCGCGATGCGATCGGCGCGGCCATGTTCTGGCCGTTCATGGTGCACTACGTCGCCAATCCGATCATCGATGTCAGCGGCGACACGGCGGTGGGCACCTGGTACTTCCTGCGCCCCTACACGGCACCTGATGGACGCGCGCACTGGGCCTCGGGCATCTACGAGGACGAGTACCGCCGTATCGGCCGCAATTGGAAATTCAAGCAGATCCGCATCACGAATTTCTTCGCCTGCCCGCACGAGCAGGGCTGGACGAAGGGCGATCCGCACGATCCGCCCATCGGCTCCGCCGCCGGGCTCGCCCGGCGCTGAGTTTCAATCGAAGCGGACGGAAACCTCGCCCAACCCGTCCCATGACATGATGACTTCGGCGCCGCGCTCGAAGGTCCCGTAGCTCGGCGTCACGGCGCCGAGCAACACGATGTCGCCGGCGCGCAGCGTGCGCCTCAGCGCGATCAGGCGATTGGCGAGCCAGGCCAGCACCTCGAATGGGTGGCCTTGCAAGTCGCCCGCCTTGCCGCCGCCGACATCCTGCCCGTTGACGCGCATGCGTCCCGTGAGGCTCGGGATGTCGAGCGAGCGCCAGTCCTTGACCGGTGCGCCGACCACGGCGCCCCAGTTCGACGAGCCGTCGGCCAGCATCAGCGTGGCGAGTGGCGGCGGATAGTCGAAATATTTGAGTCGCCAATCGACGAGCTCGAGGGCTGCGAAGTAGTCGCCGACGAAGGCCGCGATGCTCGCCTGCGACAGCGGTGCGGCATCGAGTGGCACGGTGCGCGCCATGCGGACCGCGAATTCGCCCTCGACATAGGGGCGGATGAAGCGCGCGAACTCCACGGTCGATCGCGTCGGCAGGATGCAGGTCTCGACGATGCCGCCATAGACGGGGCTGTCGACGCCGAGCTTGGCCATGCCGCCCATGGATCTGCGCATGTCGGCGCTGACCAGGCCGACCTTGTAGCCGGCGCTGGGGCCAAGACCGCTCTGAGCGAGCTTGTCGAGCAACGCGTCCTGGATCAGATAGGCGGTGGCCTCGTCCGGCGGAATGCACTCCGGCGGAAAGCTGGCGAGCTGACGATTTTTGGTGCGCGCCTCAGCGAGCAACGACGCAGCGCGATCGATTTCGGCCTGCTGCATGGCGTGAGCCCGCTCCGATGTCACGCCTTGCCGCAGCCGATGATGCCGTGGCCGTCGATCTCGACCAGCAGCTCGGGCGATGCCAGCGTCACGTCGCCGACCAGCACGGCGGTCGGGAAGTCGTCGCGGAAGAATTGGCGGCGCGCCTCGATGAGCGCCGGCCGGAAGCGAATATCCGTGAGGTTGATCGTGATGCGCACCACGTCGTCCATGGTGGCGCCGCATGCTTCGACATAGGCCTTGAAGTTGCGCAGCGCCTGCATGGATTGCGCATAGGGATCGCCCGACCCGACCAGCTTGCCCTGGGGATCGCGCGCCACCATGCCCGCGATGAAGAACTGGTCGCCGACAACGATGCAGTTCGACCACAGGCCGGGCTCGGGCTCGCGCACCAGCGGGGTGCGGATTCTTTTCTTTTTGGGTGCGGGCTCGGTCATGCTTCCTCCTGGCGCTCCGAGGACGGCGCGCCCGTTTGACTCGATTCCGACGATTGGATACGATTGTCGGCAATCGGCACTTTGAAGTCAACGCGATCGTCGCAGCCTGACCACTGTCACGAGCGCGTCCGAAGGCCGTCAAGAACCACGGGAGAGCTGAGATGGGCGTCTACCTGATCGAGAACGGCACGCTGCTCGATGCGACCGGCACCAAGCCCAAGCCGCGCACCTCGGTGTTCGTCAAGGACAACCGGATCGCCAAGATCGGCCCGGCCGACGAGATGAAGCGCTTCGTTCAGAGCCAGGGCCCGCACAAGACGATCAACGCCGCGGGCCGCACGATCATGCCTGGCATGATCGACGCCCATGTGCATCCGAGCTACGGCGACATCATCTCGATCGAGGAGCTCGACATCTATGCCAGCTGCGAGTACCGCACGCTGCGCGCCGCACTCGCCTGCCGCAAGGTGCTGCGCGCCGGCGTGACCTCCATGGTGTGCCCGGGCGGCAATTGGAACATCAATGTCGCGCTGCGCGACGCGATCAATGCCGGGCTGATCGAAGGCCCGCGCATCGCAGCCGGCAGCCGTTACATCTCGACCTGGAACAGCACCGGTTCGTTCTTCCCGGCGCATCTCGAGCATCCGCCGTCGTCTTTCGCGGTGATCTGCAACACGCGCGACGAGATGATCCGCGAAACGCGCACCGCCATCAAGAACGGCGTCGACATCGTCAAGGTGTCGGGTGACGGCGACACCTCGACCCAGGCCGGCATGGACCTGGTCGGCAGCATCACGCTCGACGATCTGAAGGCGATCGCCGAGATCACCCACCTGATGAAGAAAAAGTGCACGATCCATGCGCGGTCGGGCGAGAAGACGGCGGCCGCGGCCAAGGCCGGCTTCGACTGGGTGATCCATGCCTCCTACATGAGCGACGAGGATCTCGGCGTCGTCATCGACTGCAAGACGCCGATCAACCCGACGCTCAGCCTGCTCGTCAACTCGATCGAGTGGGGCCCGGAGCTCGGCCAGCATCCGGCGATCACCGAGGGCTACAAGCGCGAGGTCGATGCCGCGAGCAAGATCCTCAGCAAGGCGCACAAAGCGGGCGTCATGATGATGGCCGGCACCGACAGCGGCCAGGTCGCCGTTCCCTATGGCGCATGGCACGCGCGCGAGATGGAGCACATGATGCACTATCTCGGCATGTCGGCGATGGAGGCGATCCGCGCGGGCACCATCAATGCCGCCTTCGGCTTGGGCATGCAGGGCCAGCTTGGCACGCTGGAAGAGGGCAAGCTCGCGGACATTCTGGTGGTCAATGGCGACCCGCTCGCCGACATCCAAGTGCTGCAGGATCCGCAGCGCCTCGAGGTGATCATCAAGGATGGCGAGATCATCGACACGACCACGCCACTGCCGCAGCCCCGGATCTATCCCTGGGAGAAGCCGCTGGTCATCTGGTCCGATCCGCGCCTGCCCGACCAGGACTATGTGCGCAAGCACGCCAAGAGCAAGCCGCGCTGGATGCAGCAGCCGACGCCCAAGGCGGCGGAATAGCGGCATCGTTCGGAGATCGACCAAGAGCGTGCCGTCGGCCGGAACCGGCGGCCCGTTTTCATCTGAGCCCGTGACAATCAGGAAAGGCGGACATGCCGACCTACAGCGCCAACGGCGTGAAGCTTCACTATGAGGAAGCCGGCAAGGGCACGCCGCTGATCCTGGTGCATGGCTTCGCCCAGGACTCGAGTTCGTGGATCGACGTGATCCCGACCTATGCGCGCCATTTCCATGTCTGCGCGGTCGATTTGCGCGGCTGCGGTCGCAGCGACGTGCCGGAGCCGGGCTACGGCCCCAAGGATCTGGTCCAGGACATGATCGCGCTGATGGATCATCTGGGTGCACGCAAGGTCCATTTCAGCGGCTTCTCGCTGGGCGGCGCGATCGGACAGGAGCTGGCGATCGCGCATCCCGACCGGCTGAAGAGCCTGTCGCTCCATTCGACCTGGGAGGGCGGGCCGTGCGCCCACATGCAGCGCTGGATCGACGTGCGCACGCGCGCGATTGCATCGGGCGATCCCGTGCTCAACTGGGGCACGCGCGTGGTCAGTTTCTTCAGCCCGGAATTTGCCAACGCGCATCCCGAACGGGTCGAGGAGTTCATCCAGCGCTCGAGCGCCAACCCATATCCACTCACACCCAAGGGCGCGCAAGGCCACGGGCGGGCGGTCATGCTGCATGACACGCGCGGGCGCCTCGGCGCGATCAAGACACCGACCCTGATCACGGTCGGCAGCATGGACAGGGCGACACTACCCTCGCAGTCGCGCTACCTGCACGAGAACATCAAGGGATCGGAGCTCGTCTTCATCGACGGTGGCGGACATTTCACGCCCTACCAATGCCCGGACGAGTTCATCAGCATCAGCCTCGGCTTCCTGATGAAGCACGAAGCCTGAACAATCAGGCCGTCTGTTTTGGCAAGAGGAAGCTGTCGGCGGCCGACCAGGTGACGTCGATCTCGGCGCCGTCGGCGGGAATCCCGTGGCTGCCCTTGTCCTCGATCGACAGGCCGCTGACCAGCGGACTTGCGAGCGACACGGACCACGCCGAGCCGTAGTAGGTCGACTTCTCCACGCGCGCACGCAAACGGTTCGGCAGGTCCGCATTGAACGTGCCGCGCTCGGGGCGGAAGCCGAGAATGCAAGAGGTGCCCGGCGCGAATTTTGGCGCACCGCTTCGTTCCTTAACCTGGAAGGTGAGCGACGGATCGCCAACCGCGCGTACCTCCGTGGAGCCGCCGCCGGCGTCGTAGCCGACGACCGTGACGTCGATCATGTTGGTCTGCCCGATGAAATTCGCGACGAAGGCGCTGTTCGGCTGCTCGTAGAGGGCAATCGGCTTGTCGAGTTGCAGGACGTGACCGCCCTGCATGACCGCAATGCGATCGGACAGGCTGAGCGCCTCGCCCTGATCGTGGGTCACGTAGAGCGTCGTGATGCCGAGCGTCTGCTGAACGCGCTTGATCTCGATCTGCAGCTCCTGCCGGAGCTTGAGGTCGAGGGCGCCGAGCGGTTCGTCGAGCAGCAGGATCTCGGGCCGGATGACGACCGCGCGGGCCAGCGCCACGCGCTGCTGTTGGCCGCCCGACAGCTGGCGCGGTCCGCGCTCGGCCAAGTGGTCCAGCTTGACGAGCTGAAGGATCTCACGCACACGCTGGCGTACTTCGACGTCGGCCATGCGGCGAATCCGCAGGCCGAACGCGACGTTCTCCGCGACGGTCAGATGCGGGAAGAGCGCATAGGACTGGAACACCATGCCTGTGTTGCGGCGGTAGGACGGCACGCGGCTGACATCGGTATCGCCGATATGGATGGTGCCCTGGTCGGGCTGGATGAAGCCGGCGATCATGCGCAAGGTCGTGGTCTTGCCGCAGCCGCTCGGCCCCAGCAGGGTGAGGAACTCGCCGTTGCGTACGGTCAGGTCGATGCCGGCAACCGCGACATAGTCGCCGTACCGTTTGCTGACCTTGTTCAGCCGGACCTCAGACATGTCCCCCGACCGTGTCGTTATGCTGTTTTAGGTGTGGACTGCCGTAGCCGGCATTGTGACGGCGATCGGTGGCCATGCAAAGAATTCGAGCGGCGCGCCGGGGGATCGCCATACCTAGAACGGGACGGAGAGCGCGGGGAAGGTGCCGTCGCAATTGACCAGATCGACCCGTTTCATGACGATCTCATAGCCGCCCTTCGTCCGCCGCAGCGTGTGGCGATAGCGGCCACCAAACAATTGCTGCGGCCAGCCCGGGCGATATTCCAGCATGAGAAAGTTCGACTCGATCGTCGTGAGTCCACTGGCGCGATCGCGGGTCGGAGTGCGAAAGTTCGACACGGTGTGGATGGTCCGCGAGTGCGGCGTCTGAACGTGGATCTGCGGATGACGCAGCCGGGTGACGCGGGTCTGGATGGTCGCCCGATCGTCATAGAAGAGTGAGACATGGGTCGTCGGGCTCGCCTGGTCGAGCTGCGCGGGCACCCAGTAGACACCGTCGGCGGCGAAAAGTGATGCCCACTCGTCGTATCGGCGCTCGTCGAGCAGCTGCACTTCATGGCGGACGAATTCGGCCAGCTCGTCGCGCAGCTTGCGCAGTGCGGCGCTGGCCGGTTTTGGTCGGCCGGTCTTCCGTGCGGATGAGTTCATTGCGGCGTCTGCGGCCGATGGCTGGTGTTCACGGTCATTGACGTCGTTTGTAGATTGTCGAATATTTGATGAAACCGCCGCGTTGTCAAACCACTAAGAGGCGCGAGAGCTTGGTTCAAGCGTCACGTATTTATATGTATTATCGCGCCCGGGCTGGGTGCGCCAGGGTTGCGCGGTTGACCCCGCTAGCAAATCGCAATACAATATTCGACATTCGACAAAGCAAGCGGAACGATCATGTTGGCCCTGAACCCACTGAACTCGGCCTCGGTCAGGAGCGTGCCGGAGATGGTCCACGACTATCTCAAGGACGGCATTCTTTCCGGCGCCTTCGCGCCGGGGCAGTCGCTCAAGCAAGAAGAGATCGCCAGCCACCTCGGCGTCAGCCGCGCGCCGGTGCGCGAGGCGCTCAACCAGCTCGAGCGCGAGGGTCTGGTCGTGCTGCGCCCGCGGCGCGGCTATGTGGTCGCCTCGCTCGAGACGGACGAGATCGAGTCGATCTTCCACATCCGCATGATGCTCGAGGAATACGCGGCGCGGCTGGCGACGCAGCGGCGCACGCCGGAGGACATCGCGACGGTCAAGGGCCTGTTCGACGCCATGGACCAGGTGCTGATGGACAGCCCGGGCAACATCGCCAAATGGGCGGCGCTCAATCGCGAATTCCACTCCGCGATCCATCGCGCGACCGGCCAGAAGCATCTCTGCCAGGTCGCCGGCAATCTGCGCGACGTGGTCGAGCAATATGTCAGGCTCGATGCGGCCATCGCCCAGAACATCGGCGAGGCGCAGAAGGACCATCGCAGCATCGTGCAGGCCTTCGAGGCGGGCGACGCCGAGCTCGCGGCCCGGCTGGCGCGCGAGCATTGCCAGCACACCTGCGATCGTCTGCTGGCGTCGCTGCGCCGGCAGGGTGCCACCAGCGGCAAGCGCTGACCCGAGCGGGCCGCCAGTCTCAATCACGATTCTCGCCGATCCGCCGCCCCGGCCAAATGATTGTCGGCGGAAGGTCGAGCGCGACCATCCGCCGGGTCGCGGCGCATCACCATTAACCGGAGGCAATGATGAAAGCGATGGACAAGGCTGCGGCCGATGTGACCGACGAGCTGATGACGAACATCATGGATGCGTTCAACCGGCACGACGTCGAGGCCATCGTCGGCTTCTTCGCCGAGGATGGCGTGTTCCAGACCGCGCGCGGCACGAACCACTTCGGCGAGCGCCTGGTCGGCAAACAGCAGATCCGCAACTTCCTCACCAAGCGCTTCAAGGCGATCCCGGACATGCAGTGGCTCGACGACAAGAACTGGTTCGTCGGCAATCGCGCGGTGTCGGAATGGCGCGTGGTCGCGACCGCGCCCACGGGCGAGAGGATCGAGGCGCTGGGTTGCGATATCTACGAGTTTGCCAAGGGCAAGATCAAGGTGAAGGATACCTACTGGAAGAGCCGAGAGAAGCTGCAGTGACGATCGGAGCCGACGCAATTGAGGGCAGGACAAGCGCGTTCGGGCGCTTGATCGGGCGGTTGGCTGGCCGCGGCCGCCCGGCCGGTGACGATAGCGCGCGCGACCCGCTGCAACTGCGCTGGGGCATCCTCTCGCTGCCGGGCGTGCTGGTGCTGGCCGCGATCTTCGCGGTCCCCGTCGCCGTGCTCGCGTCCAAGAGCTTCCTCAAGGATGCCGGCCGTGCCCGCATCGCGCCGGGCTTCACGCTCGACAACTACATCAGGTTCTTCACGGACTGGTTCTATTTCCGAGTCCTGTTCGACACGCTGGTGCTGGGTTGCGTGGTGGTGACGGCCTGCGTCATCCTCGCCTATCCGGTCGCCTATTTCCTGGCGCGCACGCGCAGCCGCTACCGCGGCTTCTTCATTTTCCTGGTCGTGGCTCCGCTGCTGATCAGCGTGGTGATCCGCAACCTCGGCTGGGTCCCCATGCTCAGCACAAACGGCTTCGTCAATTGGACGCTGCTGGCGCTCGGCGTGGTGGATCAGCCGCTGCGCCTGCTCAACAACTTCACCGGCGTCGCCATCGGACTCACCCACTCGCTGCTGCCCTATATGATTTTGACCCTGATCGCGGTGATCCAGCGCATCGACCACACCGTGGAGGAAGCCGCGCTCAATCTCGGCGCCACGCCGTGGCAGACCTTCAGCCGCGTCATCCTGCCGTTGAGCCGGCCGGGTCTGCTCGGCGGCTATCTCATCGTGCTGACCGCGTCGATCAGCGCCTTCACCACGCCGGCGCTACTCGGCGGGCGACGCGTCATCGTGCTGCCGATCTATATCGAGCAGCAGATGCGCCATGCGCTGCAATACGCCTGGGGCGCCACCGCCGCCGCCATCCTGCTGCTGACCGCCATCATCCTGACGCTGGCCTCGCTCAGCCGGTCGGAGGAGGCGCGCTGATGGGCCGCTGGTCGCTTCGCGCCGCCGTCACGATCGTCTTCGTCTTCCTGCTGCTGCCGGTGTTCTATGTCGTGATGAGCTCATTCAGCGCAACGGCGACGCTCGCCTTCCCGCCGCGCGCCTTTACGCTCGACTGGTACAACAAGATCCCGCCGCAGTACTGGGAGTCGCTGCGGCTCAGCCTCTACATCGCGATCCCGACCGCGGTCGTGTCGACCGTGCTCGGCACGGGGCTCGCCATCCGGATCGCGCGCTGGCGCGGGCCGGGACGGGCCGCGTTCAGCGCGTTCTGCCTGTCGCCGCTCATGGTGCCGCCGCTCGTCATCGGTGTGGCGATCTTCCAGTTCGGCATCCAGATGTGGGACTGGTTCGGCTTCAACCCGACGGGCACGGCCTACGCCATCATCGCGGGCCATATCGCGCTGGCCTTGCCCTTCGTGGTCCGCGCCGTGCTGGCGGGCCATGCCCATTTCGATGGCAGCCTCGAAGAGGCCGCGCTCAATCTCGGCGCCACACCGCGCCAGGTCTTCTTCAAGGTGACCATGCCGGCTCTGATGCCAGGAATCACGTCAGGTGCCATCTTCGCGCTGCTGCTGTCGCTCGACGACGTCCCGGTGGCCCTGCTGGTCGGGCGGGGCGACGATCAGACCTTGCCAGTCCGGATCCTGACCACGCTCGAATACAGCTACTCGCCCAACATCATGGCGATCTCCGCGATCATGATCTACGGCTCGCTGCTGCTGATGCTGCTGCTCGACCGGCTGATCGGGCTCGAGCGCCTGTTCGGCTTCGTCAGAAGCTAGCGCCAGCTAGTCCCGCACCATCGCCTCGAGCCAGGCGTGGTGCTGGTGGCGCTGGCCGAGCTCGCTCGATCGCGTGCCATAGCCGACACCCTTGTTGTTGACGCGCTCCTGGCCGATGCCGCGCGCCAGCAGGTTCCACTCGGTGCCTTGAGCCTCCAGCCCCTGCTGAACGCGCCGGAACGCCTCGAGATCGTCCGACTGCACGAAGGACGAGGCCGAGTGGGTCAGGTTCACATACTTGATGTGATTCTCGAAAATCTCCCTGGGCGCGCCCTTGAAGCGCATCGGAAAGATGCGGACCTCGGTGCGATCGACCGCGATCGGCATGATCACGCGAATCACATTCTGCACGAACAGGATGTCGAGGGTCGGGAAGATCGTCATGTTGTGGTAGGGCTGGCGCAGCACTTCCTCGGCGCGCTCCTTGCCATGCTTCTTGATCAGTTGCTTGCGGTATTTCTCCATAACGCCGCCGGCGGCCGGTTCCTTGATGATCGTGTCGGTCGCGCTGTGGCCGTTGGGGTAGGTGTAAACGCCGATGTCGAGGATGACCGGCGCGCCCGCCTTGTCGGTGAATTCGGCCTGGCCGCCGGTCTCGCCGGGACGGCGGTGGAACTGCTGGCCGTCATCGGCCACGGTCGAGGCGTGGGTCGACAACGTGTGGTAGCAATCGGTCAGGTTCTCGTACTGGTGCTTCCAGTTGCCGGCATATTCGTAGCGATGGCAGCCGCCGGCGAACTCGACCTCGCCCTCGGGCGAGCCGTCGGCGACATCATCCAGCCCCTGCTTCGCCTCGCCAAGCCAGTCGACCAAGTCGGGAACCTTGGCGCTCAGGCTCGCGAACACGAAGCCGCGATAACTCGCCACGCGCGCCACCTCGATCATGCCGAGCTTGGGATCCTTGAGATCGCATCCGGCGGGATAGTCGTCGGGCAGCGGCACCGCCGCCAGCCTTCCATCGGTGTGATACATCCAGCCGTGATAGAGGCAGCGGAACCGCTTGGCATTGCCGGCCTCCTCGTTGACCACCTTGGCGCCGCGATGGCCGCAGCGATTGTAGAGGACGCGCACCTTGCCGTCGGTGTGGCGCGCCATGACGACGGGTTGCCGGCCGATCCGCGTGCTGAAGAAGTCGCCAGGCTTCGCGACCTGGCTCTCGTGGCCGACGAAGATCCAGTTGCGCGCGAAGATGCGATGCATTTCGAGCTCGAACAGGTCGGCGTCGAGGAACACGCGGCGATGGACCCGGTCGTCGCGGACCAGTTCGCGCAACTCGCTCATGCTGATGTCACGCATGCATGACTCCACCAATTCCGGCCTAGGGTGAGCCGGCTCGGCGCGCGGGCACAAGTGCCGGCGCAACGCGGCGCCAATGGCTTTACGTTTGTAGATTGTCGAAAATCATGAGGCGGCGCAAGGCGGCCATTGAACCTCGGGCACGAATTTCCACCGCGCGTAAACAGGATTGACCGCCAGCGAAGTGCCGACCTAAGATATTCGACATTCGACAAACCGCCTGTGAGACTGCGGGGTCGGGTCGGACAGCGGCGAGCTTCGCGCGGACGCGCGCAGCCTCGGTTCGAAGACGCGTCCAAGGACAAAGCAACAACATGGAGGCTGCGATGAAGCGCTTGCTTGGCTCTGCAACACTCGCTTTGGGCGTGCTCGCCGCGGCCGCCGCGAACGGGCAGGAGATCACGCTCCGGATTGGCAATTACGGCGGCATCTTCACCGAAACGACCAACAGGTGCACGGCCGAGTACTTCACCTATCGAACCGGCCACAAGGTCCGCTTCACCGATGGCAATCCGACGGATCACCTGGCGAAAATCCTCGCGTCGCAAGGCCGCGGTGAGCCGCCGCTCGACCTCGCCTATCTCGACGACGGACCGCATGCGCAGGCTGTCGAATCCGGCGTGGTCGAAAAGATCGACCGGTCGATCATCACCAACGCCGAGTTCGTCTACGAAGCGGCGAAGGTGAAGGGCGATTTCGGCATCGGCATCAACACCTCGTCGGTCGGACTCGCTTACAACACCAAGATTTTCGCCGAGCAGGGCATCCCGGAACCCAAGTCGTGGGCCGATTTGTGGAACCCGAAACTCGCGAACCGTGTGGCGGTGCCGGACATCACCACCTCGGCCGGCATGAATTTCGTGATCGTCGCGGCTTGGCAGGTTGGCAAGGACGAGAGGGACGTCAAGGATGCGTGGAAGAAGATTGCGGACATGAAGCCGCACTATTTCTTCAAGTCGTCGGCGGATCTGAAATCGAAGTTCCTGGCGGGCGATGTATGGGCCGCACCCTGGTACAACGGCCGCTCCTGGCAGACCATCCGGGAAGGCTTCCCGATGAAGTACATCTTCCCCGACAATAAGGGATTTGCGCAGATCACCTTCCTCGATCCGGTCAAGGGCACGAAGTACAAGAAAGAGGTGATGCAGTACATCAACATCGCCCTCGACCCGATGGTGCAGCTTTGCAACTCGAGCTATCTACCCTATGGGCCGACCAACAAGACGCTGACCAACGTGCTGGCCGCCTATCCGCGCCTCTCCGAGCAGTTTCCCGCCTCGGACGCCGAGCTCAGCAAGATGGTTCTGGTCGACTGGGACGTCGTGAACCGCGACTTCCCGAAGTGGCTGGAGTCGTGGAACCGCTTCGTCGCCAAGTGAGCTGAGCTCTGAGCCTCGATCGACGCGGCGGCCGGGCGACCGGCCGCCGCTGTCGTTTTCAGAGATGATCGCGCGGGATTGTCGAGTCCCAGGATCGGCTGAAGACACGCCGGTCGCCCTCGAAGGCGTCGAGCGAGGCGCGTAGCCGGAAATCCGTGCGGGTCGAGGTCAGCACCGTGTTGGTGCGCGACGAGATGTGCCAGCCGTCGCGCTGCATGCCGACAGTCCAGCCGACTTCGGCGCGCGCCGAGGTTGGATCGTCCGGTCGGATCGCATAGGACGCATCGGCGCGCGCCTGCAGCGTCAGGCCAATTTCATCGATCCGCCTGGTCCCGGCATCCTCGTGATGGGTCACCTTGCTCTCGCCGCGGCCGACGTCGCGGATGATGGCGCGGCCATCGCTAGCCTCCTTGAGCGTCGTCATCTTGAGTGCTGGGGGAAGGACAGCCGGCGGCAGCGCCGTCATGCGCTCATCGCCCGGATCGGGCGGACGCACCGGCAGGTCGAGCGAGCTGGCGCCTGTGTAGATGGTCAGCGTGACTCGTTCCGGCATCGACCAGGCGATCGGCCAATAGGTGGTCGAGACCGCGAGGCGCAGGCGGTGGCCCGGTCGGATCGCCTGCCCGATATCGTTGAGCTGGACGCGCACGCGCATGCGCTTGCCGGGCGTCACCGCCTCGGGGAACTCGTGGCTCTTGCGATGGGTGAGATTGAGAAGGCCGTAGGTCAGCCGGGTCACGGCGCCATCCGGCGCCACGTCGTTGAGACGTACCGCGACCATGGCGACCGGACGGTCGGCGGCCAGCTCGAGCTCGGCGACCGGCGCGCCCAACAGCTCGAGCCGTTGTTCCTGCGGCGCCGTCTCGAAGACGAGGGAGCCGGCATCGTCCTGGCGCTGGTCGGTCGGCAGATCGGGACCGAGGCCATGCCCGCACCATTTGCCGGAGGCAAGACCGACGTCTTCGGGCGAGCAGATCGTCAATGCGGTCTCGCGGCCGGCTGACGCTTCCAGCTTGCCGATGTTGAGATGAAGGCGCTGCATCCTGATGCGCAACGAAGGCCAGGTCGATTCGCCGACCCAGCGGCCGTCGACGTTGTCGAGCCGCGCCAGCGGCGGCATGTAGTCCTGGATATAGGCGCGCAGCATCGGCCCGTTCATCATGCCGGTGTCGCGTCCCTTGAGCCAATGGTCCCACCAGCGCACGGCTTCCTGCAGGAAGCCGACGGCGGGGCCGGGTGCCGCCATATGCGGATAGCGATGGGCCCACTGTCCGATCCAGGCCAGCCTGGGCACCTCGAGGCCGGCGAGCAGGCGCGGGATTGCGTTGCTGTAGCCGTCATTCCAGCCGCCGACCGCGAAGACCGGGCATTGGATCGCCGAGAAGTCCTCGCACACCGACCCGTGCTTCCAGAACGCGTCGCGCCGCTGGTGACGCAGCCAAGTGTCGATCCACAGCCCGCTGCCATCGAGCCGCTGCATCCACATGTCGCGCCAGGCCGTGCCGACGATCGCCGGATCGGGCGGCCGCGTGTTGTGGGCGAACATGGTCGACGCCCATTTCATGTTGTCGTTGAGCAGGCAGCCGCCCATCCAGTGGATGTCGTCGGCATAACGGTCGTCGGTCGAGCACGAGGTGATCACCGCCTTGAGCGCCGGCGGCCTGAGCGCCGCGATCTGCAGCCCGTTGAAGCCACCCCACGAGTTGCCGATGATGCCGACCGCGCCGGTGCACCAGGGCTGGCGCGCGATCCATTGGATCGCCTCGCAGCCGTCGGACAGCTCGGACGGCAGGTACTCGTCGGTCAGCGCACCGTCGGACTCGCCCGAGCCGCGGATGTCGACGCGCACGCAGGCATAGCCATGCGCCGCCACATAGGGGTGTATCAGCGCGTCGCGCGGCGCCGTCCCGTCACGCTTGCGATAGGGGATGTATTCGATGACGCCGGGCACGGGATCGGCCGCGGCATCCTCGGGCAGCCAGATGCGCGCGGCGAGCCGCGTGCCGTCCGCCAGCGGAACCCACTCATTGGCGATCTCGTGGACGCGGCGGGTATGGGAGGTCGTATCGGCCATTTTGCCCTGCTGTTGAAATGTGCGGGGCTAGTCTATCGAAGTCTGATTCGGCCGCTAGACCTCAATTGGACGGTTCATCATGGTGGTTTCAGGATAGGCAGCATCGCAGGGGCTCCTTGCCGGTGGGGCGGAACTTAGGTCAGAAGTGCAGGACGCTGCCTAGCCTGTGCTATTCGTCGAGCGTACGGGGTTGACGATTGTTGTCGCCGAGACATTCATCTTTTCTGCGGCCGCTCGACCTCGCACCCGAAGAGGATGAATGTCCGTGCGCAAGGCGAAGCTGGCGCGGTCCAGGGGGTGAAAGTCCCGCATCGACAGCATTCGCTCGTCGCGCATCGACGACGTGCCGAAGGTCGAGCCTCAATTTTGCAACGCCGTGATCGCAGTCGCCGAAGGCCGTGCGCCTGAGCGGACGACGGCGCCGCCCTATGGCTGTTTCATCAAGTACGTCGGCACCTGAGCACCGTCGCTGCTGCCATATCTCCACCGGAGGCAGGCCTCCTGCCGCCGGTTTGCGATTCACATCATGAAGGTGCCTGTGGTGACGACGACGGCGCCGCCGCCGATCGTCGCGCGCACCAGCTTGCCGCGCTCGACATGGAGCGTCAGCTCGATCTGCGATGGTCGGCCCATGGCATAGCCCTGCTCGATGACGAAACGGTGCGTGCCGTCACCTGGCTTCTGGAACTCCATGATCGCGCCGGCAAAGCAGGCAGTGGCGAGGCCGGTCGCCGGGTCCTCGGCAATGCCGAATCCGGGTGCCAGCATGCGTGCATAATAATGATACGCGGAGTCGACCGGCTCGGCGCAGTAGACGAAGACTTGATTGCTGGCGGGATTGGCGGGCGTGCCGCTCGGCTTTGTGCCGGACAGCACAACGCGGTCGACTGCGGCGCGGCCGGCGACCGGGACGAGCGGGAAGGGGCCGCCCGCCGCGAAGATCGCCGCCGCGTGAGCGCCGAACCCGATGTCGCCGGGCTCGAGGCCGAGGACCGGGGCGAGCGTTGTGCGGTCGCCGAGATCGCCGACGCGCTCGGGCAGCTTCGGCAGTGAGAAGGTCGCCGAGCCGCTGCCGGTGCCGGTCACGGTGATCGCGCAGGGCACCGGCCCGACCTTTTCGCCCAGAACGAAGTCGAGCTTTCCTGGCGCGCCAGCCCTATCCGTCAATGCCAGCGCGACCGCCGTGCCAACCGTCGGGTGCCCGGCAAACGGCAACTCGCGCGCCGGCGTGAAGATGCGGATGAAGGCGCGCTCATCCGAACCGCGTGCCGGGAGCACGAAGACCGTCTCCGACAGGTTGAACTCGCGCGCGATCGACTGCATGGCGGCGTCCGCAATGCCGGTGCCGTCGAGCACGACCGCGAGCGGATTGCCAGCGAACCGCTCGGTGGTGAAGACATCCAGAGTGACGAACTCTCGTTTGCGCATATGGCACTCATCTCGGGTCAGGTTTCGCGAGCCGGAGGTGACTGCGCGAGGGCCCGCATTATTGCGCGATATCTCCAAAACGCTACAGCCAATAGGCTGGACCACTAAGCCCAATTCCACCTAACATTCCGCCATCGGGGGCGGCGCGCAGGGGCCGCGGCAAGGCTGGTTCATGCTCTTCTATGTGATGAATCGACTGGGATTGGCCGCGATGATCGTGGCCACGGCCCTGGCCATGCTGTTCGGCATGATTCACATCGTGCCGGGCGACCCGGCATCGATCGTGCTGGGGCCGCGCGCGACGCCGGAGATGGTCGCCGAATACCAGGCGCGCATGGGTCTCGACAAGCCTCTTCCCATGCAGTTCCTGGTGTTCTTCCTCAATGTCATGAAAGGCGATCTCGGGCGCGACGTCTTCACCAACCAGCCCGTTTTCGACCTGGTCATGACTCAGCTGCCGCACAGCCTGGCGCTGGCAGGCTTGGGCCTCGGCTGGGCCATCCTGATCGGCATTCCGCTCGGCTGCTTCTCGGCGATCAAGCGTGGCTCCTGGCTCGACCGGCTCACCGGCGTCATCTCGGTCAGTGCGATCGCCATTCCCTCTTTCGTGGTGGCGCTCTATGCGTTGCTCGTGTTCGCGGTGTGGCTGCGCTGGTTCCCGGCGATCGGTGCCGGCAAATCCGGCCAGATCGGCGAGCAGCTCTGGTATCTGGTCCTGCCGGCCTTCTCGATCGGTCTAGGCTGGGTTGGTTACCTGGCGCGGTTGGTGCGCGCCTCGATGCTGGAGATTCTCGGCGACAATCACATCCGCACGGCGCGCGCCTACGGGTTGCCGGAGCGCTGGATCGTCTATCGTTACGCGCTCAAGCTCGCCGTCCTGCCGACCGTGTCGCTGCTCGGCGTGGGCTTGGGCCGCCTGCTATCGGGCGCGGTCTTCGCCGAAATCGTGTTCGCCCGGCCCGGCGTCGGCAAGCTCGTCTATGACAGCGTGGTGTCACGCAACTACCCCGTCGTGCTAGGCGCGGTGCTGATCACGACCGGGCTCTTCGTCCTGTGCACACTTCTGGCCGACCTGATCAACGCCATGCTCGACCCGCGCGTGCGGGAGAAACTCTAGTGGCGCAGGGCGCTCCCGCTGTCGACGAACCCCGCCAGGCTAGACGCGGGCGCGAGCTGCGGCGCGGCGAGCGGCTCAGGCCGCCCACCATTCAAATCCGACAGCCCGTCCACGAAATCCCGATCTACGAGCTGCTCGATACCGCCGGCCTCGAGACGATCCATGACGCGTCGATGATCATCCTCGAGGAGGTCGGCATCGAATTCCGCGATGCTGAGGCGCTCGATCTGTGGCGCGCCGCGGGCGCGGAGGTGCGCGATCAGCGCGTGCGCATTCCGCGCGAGCTGCTGCTCGCCAAGCTGGCGCTGCTGCCGGAGACTTACGTGCAGCACGCGCGCAATCCGGAGCGGAACGTCGTGGTCGGCGGCCGCCACATGGTCTACGCGCCGGTCTATGGCTCGCCCTTCGTGCGCGGCTTCGACGGGCAGCGGCGCTACGGCACGCTCGATGACTTCCGTAACCTCGTGAAGCTGACCTACATGGCCGGCTGCCTGCAGCATTCCGGCGGCGTGGTGTGCGAGCCGGTCGACGTGCCGGTGCCCAAGCGCCATCTCGACATGGTCTACAGCCACATCAAGTACTCGGACAAGCCGTTCATGGGCATGGTGACGGCACCCGAGCGGGCGCTCGATTCCGTGCGGCTGGCCGAGATCGCCTTTGGCCGCGAGTTCGTCGACCGCAACACGGTGATGACCTCGGTGGTCAACTGCAACTCGCCGCTGGTGTGGGATGGCATCATGCTCGGCGCGCTCAAGGTCTATGCGCGCCATAACCAAGCGGTCCTGGTCACACCCTTCATCATGGCAGGCGCCATGGCGCCTGCGGCGACGGCGGGCGCCATCGCTCAGCTCAATGCCGAGGTTCTCGCCGGCTTGGCTTTCACGCAGCTCGTGCGACCCGGCGTGCCGATGGTCTATGGCAGCTTCGTCACCACCGTCTCGATGCGCTCCGGCGCGCCGATGATGGGTACGCCCGAGCCGGCGCACATGATCTATGCCTGCACTCAGCTCGCCCGGCGCTACAAGCTGCCGGTGCGCACCGGCGGCATGCTGTGCGGCTCCAAGATCGCCGATGCGCAGGCGGCCTTCGAATCGATGCAGACCATGATCCCGACCTTGATGGCCGGCACCAATTTCGTGCTGCATTCGGCCGGCTGGCTCGAGGCGGGGTTGTGTGCCGGCTACGGTAAGTTCGTCATGGACTGCGAGCAGATCGCCATGCTGCAGAAGTTCGGCCAGGGCATCGACGTGTCGCCCGAGGGCATCGCGCTCGACGCGGTGCGCGAGGTGGGTCCCGGCGGCCACTATCTCGGTTGCGCGCACACCATGCGCCACTACCAGGATGCCTTCTTCCTGCCGGAGATCGCCGACAACAATTCGGTCGAGCAGTGGGAAGCCGAGGGAGCACACGACACCAATGCGCGGGCCACGGCGGTGGCGGAGCGGATGCTGAAGGAATACCAGGCGCCGCCGCTCGACCCGGCGATCGACGAGGCGCTGCTCGACTACGTGGCGCGGCGCAAGGGCGAACTGGCGGATACGGTCAGATGACGACACGCAAGATCAAGGAATGGGAGCATATCTGGGTCCCGATGCCCGACGGCGTGCGGCTGTCGGCGCGCATCTGGCTGCCCGAGGACGCCGAGACCGACCCGGTTCCGCTCGTCGTCGAGTACATCCCCTATCGCAAGCGCGACGCCACGGTCGTGCGCGATTCCATGATGCATCCCTACTTCGCCGCGCGCGGCTATGCCAGCGCGCGGATCGACACGCGCGGTGCCGGCGATTCCGAAGGCGTGATGACCGACGAGTACACCCAGCAGGAGCTCGAGGACGGACGCGATGCGATCCAATGGCTGGCGTCCCAGCGCTGGTGCACGGGCAAGGCCGGGATGCTCGGCGGTTCCTGGGGCGGCTTCAACTCGCTGCAGGTGGCGGCGCTTCGGCCGCCGGCGCTCAAGGCGATCATCACGGTGGTGTCGACCGATGACCGCTATGCCGACGACATGCACTACATGGGCGGCTGCCTGATGAACGACATGATGTCATGGGGGCAGCAGTTCTTCGCCCAGCTTGGCCGGCCGCCCGATCCGGCGATCAACCCGGACAGTTGGCGCGACATGTGGCGCCAGCGCTACGAACGGATGGAGCCGGCGATCGGCACCTGGCTCAAGCACCAGCGGCGCGACGCATTCTGGAAGCACGGCTCCGTGTGCGAGGATTTCAGTCGCATCGATTGCGCGGTCTATGCGATCGGCGGCTGGGTCGACGGCTACTCGAACGCCGTATTCCGCATGCTCCAGGGGCTCAAGGGACCGCGCAAGGGGCTGGTCGGCCCGTGGGGCCATGGCCGGCCGCACTTCGCGCCGCCCGGTCCGCAGATCGGCTACCTCCAGGAAGCGCTGCGCTGGTGGGACCACTGGCTCAAGGGCATCGACACGGGCATCATGGCCGAGCCGATGTTCCGGGCGTGGATGCAGGAGAGCATCCCGCCGGTGACGCGCATCGAGGTGCGGCCGGGCCGCTGGGTCGCCGAGCCCGGCTGGCCATCGCCCAACATCAAGCCGAAGCGCCTGTTCCTCAATCCGGGCGTGCTCGGCGACGCGGCGGCACCCGAGCAAGCCATACAGGTGCGCTCGCCCAATTGGGTCGGAATTGCCGGCGGCGAATGGTGCCCGTTCGGCCTCGGCGGCGTCGGTGACGAGCTGCCAATGGACCAGCGCATCGACGACGGCGGTTCGCTCGTCTTCGACATGGCGCCGCTGACGGCGCCGCTCGAAATTCTGGGCGCGCCGATCGTCACCGTCGAGCTGCATTCCTCCCATCCGCGCGCGCAGATCGCCGCGCGCCTGTCCGATGTGGCGCCCAATGGCGCCGCGACTCGCGTGACCTATACCGTGCTCAATCTCACGCATCGCGACAGCCACGAGCATCCGACGCCGCTCGAGCCCGGGCGGCGCATCCGCGTGCGCCTGCAGCTCAACGAAATCGCCCACGTCTTTCCGGCGGGTCACCGCATCCGCCTGTCGCTGTCGACCTGCTATTGGCCAATCGTCTGGCCGGCGCCCGATCCTGCGACGTTGACCGTCCACGCGGGCGCCAGCCAGCTCGAGCTGCCGGTGCGCGCGCCGCGCGCCGAGGACGCGAAACTCCGGCCGTTCGAGCCGGTCGAAACCGCGCCCAAGGCCAGGACGACCATGGTCAGGCCCGATCGCATCGACCGCACGATCCGCACCGACGTCGCGACCGGCGAGACGGAGTACGCGATCCATCGAGACGATGGCGCTGCGTGCATCGAGGCGACCGGCACGGTGGTCGAGACGATCAAGACGCTGCGCTACACGACCCACGAGGATGATCCGCTGCGCACGCGCGCCACGGCCGAAGTGACCTTCAAGTTCAGCCGCGGCGAATGGCGCCCGGAGATCCGAACGCGGGCGCAGCTCACGGGCGATGCGACGACGTTCACGCTGCAAAGCGATCTCGACGTCTACGACGGCGACCAGCGCGTCTTCGCGCGGAGTTGGACGCAGCGGATTGCGCGGGATCTTGTGTAAGGGGCAATCGATGCAAGGCACTGCCGACGCACCGGGCGATCTCGTCGACCTCGATCGCTATCTTCTGAACTCAGAATCCGGCCGCGCTGCCATCATCGCCGAAGGGCGCCGGCAACTGGCCGTGGATGGCTGCGCCATTCTGCCGGGTTTCGTACGCCCTGATGCCGTCGCGCGCATGGCGGCCGAGGTCATGGATCTGCTGCCGGGAGCCCATCGGCGCGACCTCATGCTCGGCGCCTATGGAGATGTGTCGGCCGAGGGGCTGCCGTCGGACGATCCGCGTCTGCGACGCACGCCATACAGCATGCATGCGGTGGCGACGGATCAGTTTGAGCCGGCCGGCCCAGTGCTGCGGCTCTACATGTGGGACGGTCTCACGCAGCTGATCTCCGACATGCTGGACGAACCCGTGCTCTACCGTGTTGCCGATCCGCTGATGTCGTGCAATGCGACCATTCTCGGCGAGGGCGATCAGCATGGCTGGCATTTCGACAGCAACGATTTCGTGATCTCGCTGCTGCTCCAGGCGCCCGAAGGCGGCGGCCGTTTCATCTTCGCGCCCGGCATCCGCAGCGACTCAGAACCCAGCTATGCCGACGTTGCCGCCGCCATGGATGGCGACGCGTCGCTGCTGCGCGAACCGCCGATGGAAGCCGGCGCGCTCATCCTGTTCCGCGGCAAGTATTCCATCCATCGCGTGACGCCGGTCACCGGCACACGCAAGCGCATCATCGCTCTCTTCAGCTACGATCGCCGGCCGGACATGCAGTTCTCCGAGCGATCGCGCCTGAACGTGTTCGGGCGCACGCAGGCGCGCCCGCGCTCGGCGGTTGCGGCCGAATGAGGCTCGACCGGCCCATGTGGTCATGCCATCGTTGACGCCAGGGAATTCGGACTACGAACAGGAGGGAGGCTAATATGTTGAAATCAAGGATCAATCGGCGCGAGTTCCTCGCCACGACGGCGCTCGGGGGCGCCATCGCGGCGGCCGGGCCGTACCGGCCGGCCGAGGCGCAGACCAAGTCGCTGAAAGTGCGCTCCTACATCGCACCCGAGCGCCTCGACCCCATCCACTATCTCGGTGCGCCGGAGGCCGACATCTTCGACTGTCTCTATCCCGGACTGATCTCCTACAAGCCGGGCAAGGAATGGGGCTGGCAGCTCGATGCGGCGACCTCGATCGAGCAGGTCGATCCGACGCATGTCAAGTTCGAGCTGAAGAAGGGCCTGGGCTGGAGCGGCGGCAACGGCGAAGTGACCGCCGAGGATGTCAAGTTCTCCTACGAGCGGATCGCCAAGCCGGAGAACAAATCGCCCTACCGCGGCGATTGGGAAGCGCTCGACCGGGTCGATGTGACGTCGAGCCACACGGGCGTCATCGTGCTCAAGGAGCCATTCATTCCGCTGTTCAGCACGACCTTGCCGCGCGCGGCCGGCAACATCGTGTGCAAGAAGGCGGTCGAGAAGCTCGACGGGCAGCGCTTCACGCTCGAACCGCCCGCGACATTCGGCGCTTACAAGATCAAGAAGATCGAGCCGCGCGTGCGCTTCACCTTGGAACGCAATCCAGGCTGGCCCGGCGAGCGCGCCATGTTCGACGAGGTCGATTTCGTTGTCGTGACCGATGCCAATGCGGCCGAGACGGCGTTCGCCACCGGCGAGCTCGATGTGGCACTGCTGCCGATGACGGCCGTGCCGCGGCTGCGCAAGGCGATGCCGCCCAAGTCCAAGCTCGTCGTGTCGCCCTCGCTCGCCTATTGGTGGCTCGGCATGCAGATGGAGGATGGCATCTTCAAGGACAAGCGCGTCCGCCAGGCGGTGCAGTACGCCGTCGATGCGCAGTCCGTGCTCGACGGCGCGTTCTTCGGCGTGGCCGAGCGCTCGACCGGCATCATCGCGCCGGGCATGATCGGCCACCGTCCGGCCAACAAGATCGCCAAGCCCGATCTCGATCGGGCGCGCAAGCTGCTCGCCGAGGCCGGCCATCCGCGCGGCTTCAAGACCGAGATCGGCGTGCGCAACTCGGCCGAGTTCATCAATGTCGGCCAAGTGATCGCCGCCGGCCTCGCGCAGGTCGGCATCCAGGCCGAGGTCGCACCGTTCGATTCGGGCGTGCAGAAGGCCATGGCCAGCGACAAGGCCGGCGGCTGGAAGAAGATGCAGATGCACGTCGTGCGCTTCTCCATGGCGCCCGACCCGAGCTGGGCGACCGTGTGGTTCACCAAGGAGCAGATCGGCGAATGGAACTGGGAGCGCTTCCCGGATGCCGAGTACAACGACCTGCACAAGGCGGCGCTGCGCGAGTACGACGCCAAGAAGCGGCACGACATGTATGTCCGCATGCAGGACATCATGGAGGACTCGGGCGCCTATGTGTTCCTCACCCACGGCGTCAATCCGGTTCTGCACCGCGACCACTTCATCCCGGCGCTGGCCCCGGACGGCAATCGCGTCTATGTGACGAAGTTCAAGTCGACGTAATCCAAAGGTCTCGGAACAACCCCTCTTCCGATCAGGGAGAGGGGTTGAGCCGAGGATGGCAAGCGATCGATACTCGCTTCAAGTATGGCTGCAACTGACACGGTGACAGCCGCGCCGCGGGTCGAGGCGTCGGCATCGGCGTGGCGGCGTCTGCTGGCCGACCCGCTCGGCGCCTTCGGGCTGGCGCTGGTCGTGCTCATCGTGGCGAGCGCGATTTTCGCCGACTGGCTCGCCCAGTACCCGCCGACCCAGCTCGATATCCGCAACAAGTTTTCCGAACCCACGCTGATCCATTGGTTGGGCACGGACCATCTCGGCCGCGACACCTTCAGCCGCGTCGTCTATGGCGGCCGCATCGCGCTATGGGTCTCGCTGGTCGCCGTGTCGATCTCGCTCGTGCTTGGTCTCGTGCTCGGCATGCTGGCCGGCTACGGGCCACGCTGGCTCGACAGTTTCCTGATGCTGGTGTTCGACGCCGTGCGCTCGTTTCCGACCATCATGTTCGCGCTGGCCGTCGTCATCATGCTGGGCCCGAGCCTCGAAACCGTGATCTTCATCGTCGTCGTCACCTCGATCCCGGTCTACGGGCGGATCGTCCGCACGCTGACCCTTTCGATGCGCGTCAACGAGTTCATCCTGGCCGAGCGGTCGCTCGGCGCCGGTCCGGTGCGCGTCCTGTTCCATCACGTTCTGCCCAACGTGATCGGCCCGGTGCTGATTCTGGCGAGCATGGAAATACCGGTCGTCATCACCATCGAGGCCGGATTGAGCTTCCTCGGCGTGGGCGTACGACCGCCGACGCCGAGTTGGGGCTCGATCCTCAATGATGGTTATGCCTTCATCCGCGACACGCCCTGGCTGGTTCTGGCGGGCGGCATGCCCGTGATCGTGACGACGCTCGGCTTCACCTTTCTCGGCGAATCCCTGCGCGACATCTTCGATCCACGCCTCAGGCGCGATTGACGGTCCCGCAGTGGCCCGGCCGATCCTCGACATACGCGACCTCAGCGTCAGCTTCGCCACGCCGCGCGGCTCGGTCGAGGCACTGCGCGACGTCAGCCTGACCGTGCCGCAAGACAGCATCGTCGGCATCGTCGGCGAAAGCGGCTGCGGCAAGACCACCCTCATCTCGACTGTGCTGCGGCTGCTCGCCTATAACGCGACGGTCAAGTCGGGCGAGATCGTCTTCGAGGGCGAGAACGTCCTCGCCATGAGCGACGAGCGGCTGCGCGACTTGCGCGGCCGCCAGGTCGCCATGGTGTTCCAGGATCCGATGACGGCGCTCAACCCCGTGCTGTCGATCGCGACCCAGATGCTGGACATCCAGTATCGCGAACCCATTCCGACCACGGAAAAGCGCCGGCGGGCCATCGACATGCTGCGCCGCGTCGGCATTCCCGACCCGGAACACCGCCTGGAAGGCTATCCGCACCACTTCAGCGGCGGCATGCGGCAGCGCATCTCGATCGCCATGGCGCTCCTGATGAACCCGGCCCTGCTCATCGCCGACGAGCCGACCACGGCGCTCGACGTCACGCTCGAGGCCCAGATCATTCGCCTGCTGCGCGACCTCAAGCGTGAGTTCAAGGGCTCGATCCTGTTCGTATCGCACAATCTTGGGCTGATTGCCGAGCTGTGCGACGAGGTCGTCGTTATGTATGCCGGCGAGATCGTCGAGCAGGGCAGCGTGCGCCAGCTCTTCCACGATGCGCGCCACCCGTACACGAGGCTGCTGCTCGAATGCGATCCGGCGCGCATCGAGAAGGCGTCGCGGCACCTGCCTACCATCGCCGGCAACCTGCCCGATCTCGCCCACCTGCCGGGCGGTTGTATCTTCGCGCCGCGCTGCCCCAGGGTCCATGAGCCGTGCCGGCGCGAGGCGCCACAGAACTATGCCGCAAGCAAGGGCCACGACGTCCGCTGCTTCCTGGTGCGCGATGGCTGACGCGGCACTCCTCGTGGCCGAAGGAATCCGCGTGCGCTTCCGTACGGTCGGCTTCGTGCGCGCGCTCATCCAGGGAATCCGCGATCCTTTCATCGATGCGGTGCTCGACGTCAGCTTCGCCTTGGGGCCGGGCGAAACATTCGGCCTGGTCGGCGAAAGCGGCTCGGGCAAGACGACGCTGGTGCGGTCGATCGTCGGGCTCGTCGACCTCGCCGCCGGCGTCGTGCGGTTCGACGGCGCCACCATCGTCGATCGCTCGGATTCGGGCCTGCGCACGATCCGCCGCAACGTCAGCATGATGTTCCAGGATCCAGTGGCTAGCCTGTCGCCGCGCAAGACCGTGCGTGCGTTGGTGACGGAGCCCTTCCACATTCACGACATGACAGATCGCGATCTCGATGTCGAGGCGCGCCAGCTCATGGGCATGGTCGGCCTGCCCGTCCAATTGCTCGCAAACTATCCGCATCAGTTGTCCGGCGGCCAGGCGCGCCGCGTCGGCGTGGCGCGCGCGCTGGCGCTGAGGCCCAAGCTCATCATCGCCGACGAGCCAACCGCCGGTCTTGACGTATCGGTCCAGGGCGAAGTGCTCAATCTGATGAACGAGCTGCAGACCGATCTCGGGCTCAGCTACATCATCGTGACGCACAATCTGCCGATGATCCGGCACGTCAGCGACCGGCTCGCCATCATGTATCTTGGCCGCTTCGTCGAGGAAGGCCCGACGGCCGCCATCTTCGCGGCACCCCGCCATCCCTACACGCTAGCGCTGCTCGGCGCGGTGCCCCAGCCCGATCCGGACAAGCGGCGCGAGGAGATCGGATTGATTGGCGAGGTGCCGTCGCTGCGCAACCGGCCGAGCGGCTGCGAATTCCACACCCGCTGCCTCTTTGCCCAGGAGCGCTGCCGTGTCGAAGGCCCGGTCCTGCGCGAAATCGAGCCGGGCCGCCGGGTGTCCTGCCACTTCCCGCGGATGTAGCATCTGCTGTTGTTGGTAGGGGCGCGGCATGCCGCGCTCTTTCGGTCCGGGGGCTTTCGCCAGTATCGCAGCGCGCGGGCGCAGCCTGCTGCGCCCCTCCAGAGCTAGGTCGAGAACTTATTCCTTCACTCGCTCGATCAATGCCGTCGCCGCTGCCGGGTTGCGTACCTTGGCACCACCGATGATGTAGACGAAGACCTCGCGCTTCTTCTTGGCGGCCTTCACCCTGCCGATCAGCGGCAGGTCGTCCGGCGCACCGCCGGCAGCCCAAAGTTTGGCACGCTTGGCCCAACGGTCGAGATCGGAGTCCGAATACCCCGCCTTGATCCTCTCGGAGCTGCGCTGCAATCGCGCATAGACGAAGTCCGCGGTCACATCGGCAATCTCGGGGTATTCGTCGGATTCCGCATGGCCGATGGCGACGTTGCTCTCGCGCAGCAGCGCGATGAAGTCCGGCACGAGAAAGCTCTCATGGCGCACCTCGAGCACATGCATCAGGCGCCGGGCCCCCGCCTTGCGCGGCAGCAGCTTGAGGAAGGCGCCGACATCCTCCTTGTCGTATGTCTTGTGGGGCGCCAGCTGCCAGAGCAGCGGCCCGAGCTTGTCGCCGAGCTCGAGCACACCGCTCTTGAAGAACCAGTCGAGGCGGTCGGCCGCGTCGGCCAGCTTGCGGCTGTTGCCGATGGCGCGGTGGCCCTTGACCGAAAACATGAAGCCGTCGGGTGTTTCCGCCCGCCATTTCCGGAAGCTGGCCGGCGATTGCGTCCGGTAGAACGTGCCGTTGATCTCGATCGTGGTGAGATGGCGGCTCGCATAGCGGAGCTCGTCCGCCCGCTTGACGTCCTTGGGATAGAAGGCCCCGCGCCACGGCTTGAAATTCCATCCGCCGACGCCGACGCGAATCATGAAATGTTCCGTTCAAAGGACTTCGACTATTGATGGCGTGGACTTGACGCCCGCCGACACGCTGGCGATTGTACCGCCATGGCCAAAGCTGCGAACAGCCGGATCATGTGCGACCTGGATTGGAACAAGCCGGGTCGCCAGGTTTCCGTGCTGCGCGTGCCGCAGTCGCGCGACGATGCCGGCTGGGGCACGGTCGAGATTCCGATCATGGTGACCGCGGGGAGCGAGGCGCGCGGGAAGGGGCCGACCGTCCTTTTCACCGGCGGCGTCCATGGCGACGAATACGAGGGGCAGATCGCGATTTCGCGTCTGGCGCGCAGCCTCGACCCACGACGTCTCAAGGGGCGCGTGATCATGATACCCGCGGTCGACCTGCCGGCCGCGCTGGCCGGGCGGCGCCTCTGCCCGCTCGACAATCGCGATCTCAACCGCTGCTTCCCGGGCGATCCCAGGGGCACGTTCTGCCAGATGCTGGCGCACTATATCGATTCCGTCATCCTGCCCATGGTCGACGTCTCGGTCGACGTGCATTCGGCCGGACACTCCGCGGACTCCGCGCTCAGCACCAACATGCATCATCGCGCCGACGCGACAACGATGAAGCGGACGCTTGCGCTCGCGGCTGCCTTCGGCGCGCCGTACAACGTCGTGTTCTGGGGCGTCGACGAGGGCGCCACGCTGACGTCGTCGGTCGAGCGGCGCCAGATCCTCTCGATCGGCACCGAGCTCGGCGGCTATGGCCGCGTCTCGGTCGACGGCGTGCGTGTCGCCGAGCGCGGCCTGGCCAATGTGCTGAAGCATCTGGGCATGATCGCCGGCAAGCCCGAGACGGCCCAGGCCGACGGCGCCGCCGGCACACGTCACATGATGGTGCGCGACAACGTCGCCTACACCTTCTGCCCGGCCGAAGGGCTGTTCGAGCCGCGCCACACGGCGGGCACATCGGTCAAGAAAGGTGCCACCGCTGGCCTCGTGCATTTCGTTGAGGATCCGTCGCGCGAGCCGATCGAGCTCAAATACCGCCAGAGCGGCGTGCTCTGGATGGCCATGGGGCCGGGGCGCTGCCGCAAGGGCGACACGCTGGCCGTGGTCATGCGCGACTACGAGGGGGGATGACGATGGCAGCGAAAACGCAGGCAAAGACCCGGGTCTTCAGCGACGTCGACTACGAACGCAAGGGCAAGCAGGCGACCGTGCTGCGCGTGCCGCAGTCGCGCAACGATTCGGGCTGGGGCGTGGTCCAGATCCCGATCACCGTACTCAAGAACGGCAAGGGGCCGACCGTGCTCTTGACCGGCGGCGTCCATGGCGACGAGTACGAATCGCAGATCGCGATCTCCGAGCTGGCGCGCACGCTCGAGCCGTCATCGGTTCAGGGACGTTTGATCATCATTCCCGCCTTGCACTATCCGGCTGCGGTCAACGGCACGCGGCTGTCGCCGATCGACAACAAGGACCTCAATCGCTGTTTCCCCGGCCGGCCCGAAGGCACCTTCGCCGATGTGCTGGCGCACTATGTGACCGAAATCCTGCTGCCGATCACCGACGTCAACCTCGACCTGCACTCCGGCGGCCGGGCCATGGAGTTCGTGCCCAGCACGACGGCGCACGTGCTCGACGACAGGGCGAAGATGGCGGAGACCGAGGCGCTGGCGCTCGCCTTTGGCGCGCCCTACCACGTCGTCATCAAGGAGGTCGATGCCGGCTACACCTTCATGACCACATGCGAGCGGCGCGGTGTGACCGCGATCTCGAGCGAGCTCGGCGGGGGTAACCGCGTGTCGATTCCGGGCCTCGCCTCGACAAGGCGCGGCATCATGAACGCACTGAAGCATCTGGGCGTGATCCGCGGCAAGCTCGACAAGTCAGGCCCCAAGACGCGCGTCGTCACGGTGCCCGACTATGGCTGCTATGCCTTCGCGCCCCAGGCCGGGCTGTTCGAAGCCTACCACCCCTTGGGCGCCAAGGTGCGCAAGGGCGAGGCCGCAGGCGCGCTGCACTTCATCGACGATCCGCACCGCAAGCCGATCATCATCGATTATGGTTACAGCGGCGAGCTGTGGTGCACGCGTGGCCAGGGCCAGGTGTCGGCCGGGGATCCCGTGGCCGTGCTGGTGGCGGTACGGTAGACCGGAGCTCTCGCGTCAGGAGATCGGCCGCACCAGGTGGCACGCGGCTGCGTGGCCGGGAGCCACGGCATGCAGAACCGGCTCGACGATTCGGCACTGCGCCTCGGCGAGCGGGCAGCGCGTGTGGAAGCGGCAGCCCGCTGGCGGGTTGATCGGGCTAGGCACATCGCCCTGGAGCTGGATGCGCCGGCGCGGCCGGTCGGGATCGGGGGTCGGCACCGCAGACAGGAGCGCCTGGGTGTACGGGTGCCTGGGGCGCGCGAACAGCTCGTCGGTCTCGGCCAGCTCGACGATGCGGCCGAGATACATGACGGCGACGCGGCTGGCGATGTGACGAACCACCGCAAGGTTGTGCGAGATGAACAGGTAGGTCAGGCGCAGCTCGCGCTGGAGCTCCTGCATGAGGTTGATGATCTGGGCCTGTATCGACACGTCGAGCGCCGAGACCGGCTCGTCGCAGACCAGGAAGGCCGGCTGCAGCGCCAGGGCGCGGGCGATGCCGACGCGCTGGCGCTGGCCGCCGGAGAATTCATGGGGATAGCGCCGCGCATGGTGCTGCGCGAGACCGACCAGGCTGAGCAGCTCGCGGACCCGGCGCGCGCGTCCGGCGGCGTCGCCGATGCCGTGGATCACCAGCGGCTCGGCCAGGATCTCGCCGACGGTCATGCGCGGATTGAGCGACCCGACCGGGTCCTGGAAGATGATCTGGAGGTCGCGGCGGCGCGCCCGCAGGGCTTCGCCGGCGAGCGCAGCGACATCTTCGCCCTTGTAGCGGATCGACCCGGCGGTCGGCTCGACCAGGCGCAGCAGCAAGCGCCCCGTCGTCGACTTGCCGCAGCCGGACTCGCCGACCAGCGCCAGGGTCTCACCCGTGCGGATGTCGAAATCGACACCGTCGACCGCGCGCACGGTGCCGAGGTTGCGGCCGAGGATGAAGCCCTTGCGCAGCGGAAAGTGTTTGGTCAGGCCGCGCGCCTCGATCAGGACCGGATCCGTCACGGGTCGGCCCCATCGAGGCGATAGCCGCCGTGGCGGATGCACGCCGCGCGCTGCCGCTCGGCCAAGGCGAGGAGCGGCGGGTCGATCTCGCGGCACGGGTTGCGCACATAGCGGCAGCGGGGATTGAACCGGCAGCCCGCGGGCATGGCGCCCGGCGCCGGCACGGTGCCATCGATGGCGACGAGCCGGCCGCGCGGGCCGTCGAGCGGCGGAATCGAAGCAAGCAGCCCTTCGGTATAGGGATGCATCGGCGTCTTGAAGGCGGCGCGTACGGGCGCCTCCTCGACGATCCGGCCGGCATACATGACCAGCGTGCGCTGGGCGAACTCAGCGACCACGCCGAGGTCGTGGGTGATGAGGATGACGGCCATTGCCATGTCGCGCTGGAGCTGGCGCAGCAGATCCAGGATCTGCGCCTGAATGGTCACGTCGAGTGCGGTCGTCGGCTCGTCGGCGATCAGCAGTTGCGGCCGGCAGGCGAGCGCGATTGCGATCATGACGCGCTGGCGCATGCCGCCGGACATTTGGTGAGGATAGTCGTCGATGCGGCGCTCGGCCGACGGGATCTCGACCAGGCGCAGCAGCTCGAGCGCCTTGGCGCGTGCGGCGTGGCGACCCATGCCCTGGTGGTGCCGCAGCGTCTCGATGATCTGGTCGCCGACCGAGAACACCGGGTTGAGCGAGGCCATCGGCTCCTGGAAGATCATGGACATGGCGGCGCCGCGGATGTGCTGCATCTCGGCCTCGCTCTTGGCGAGCAGATCCTCGCCGGCGAGGCGAATCGTGTCGGCCGTCACCCGGCCGGGCCACGAGATCAGGCGCATGATCGACAGCGCCGTCACGCTCTTGCCGCTGCCGCTCTCGCCGACGATGCCAAGGACCTCGCCGGGCGCGACATCGAAGTCGATCCGGTCGACCACCGCGGTGACACCGGCGGCAGTCGGAAAGGTGGTGACCAGGCCGCGCACCTGGAGGAGGGGGGTGGCGTTCACCTGCCCTCCACGCGCAGCCGCGGGTCGAGCACGTCACGAAGTCCATCGCCGAGCAGGTTAAGGCCGAGCACGGTCGTCATGATGGCGATGCCGGGCCAGATCGTGATCCATGGGGCCTCGGCGATGTAGTTGCGTCCTTCCGCAATGATGTTGCCGAAGGTCGGCGTAGGTGGTCGCGGGCCGACGCCGATATAGCTCAGCACCGCTTCGGCCAGGATCGACAGGGCGAAGATGAAGGTGAGCTGGACGATGAGCGGCGCCAGGCTATTGGCCAGGATGTGGCGAAACAGGATGCGCAGATGGCCGGCACCAAGCGCACGTGCCGCCTCGACGAACTCTGTCTCGCGTACGACCAGGACCGAGGCGCGCACGATGCGCGCCGTACGCGGGGTGTAGGCGACGGTCAGCGCGATCACCGCGTTGAACAGCGACGGCCCCAGTGTGGCACCGATGGCGATTGCCAACAGGATCGGCGGGAATGCCATGAGGCCGTCCATCACGCGCATGATCACGTTGTCGAGTTGGCGCACGTAGCCCGATACGGCGCCGATCAGCGTGCCGAATACGGCAGTCAGCATGACAACCAGCAGGCCGATGACGAGCGAGACGCGACTGCCGTGCAGAACGCGACTCAGGATGTCCCGGCCGAAATTGTCCGTGCCCAGCAGATGCACCTGGTTGGGCTCACCCAGGCGGTAGCGGTAGTTGTTCTGCAGGGGATCGTGCGGCGCGAGCAGGTCGGCGAAGAATGCGATCAAGACCACCACGACGAACATCGTGAAGCCGATGGCGAAGGAGCGGTTGCGAAACAGCCGGCGCAGCAGCGCCGGATCGACGATGCGCCCGAGCATGCCGCGGTCGTCGTCGGTGAGATCAGCGGTCGTCATAGCGCACGCGAGGGTCGACATAGGCGTAGAGCAGGTCGACCGCAATGTTGACGAAGACGTAGATCGAGGCGAGCAGCAGGAGCCCGCCCTGGATGACGGGATAGTCGCGCCGCAGCACGGCGCCGATGATCAGGCGTCCGACGCCGGGCAACGCGAAGACCTGCTCGATGACGACGGCGCCACCGAGCAATATGCCGACGACCACGCCGGCGACCGTGATGACGGGGATGAGCGCATTGGTCAGCGCGTGCTTGCCCACGACCTTGAAGCCGGGCAGACCCTTGGCACGCGCAGTGCGCACGAAATCCTGGCGCAGCACTTCGAGCATGCTGGACCGCGTGATGCGCGCCAGCAGGCCCATTTGCGTGGTCGCGAGCGTCAGCGCCGGAAGCGCCATGGAGCGCGCCCAGCCGACGAAACTCTGGTCGATCGGCACGAAACCGCTCGATGGCAGCCAGCCCAATGCCACCGCAAAGACGTAGATGCCGACTAGGCCGAGCCAGAAATCAGGGATCGAAAGGCCGAGCAGGGCGAGTGTCATGAACGACTGGTCGAGCCAAGTGCCATGCCGGACCGAGGCGATCACGCCGCTGAGCACGCCGAGGAGAAGCGATAGCGTGAGCGCAATGGCGGTCAGCGACAGAGTCACGGGCAGGCGCTCGACGATCGCCTGGCCGACGCCACGGTTGAGCAGGAAGGACTGGCCGAGGTCGCCCTGCACAAGATTGCCGTACCAGTGCAGCATCTGCAGGTGCCAGGGCTTGTCCAGGTTGAGCCGCATGCGGATGCGCTGGAGTTCCTCCGCAGACGCACCGGGATCGGCAATCGTCGATGCGACGTCGCCGGGCACCAGCCAGATCAGCAAGAACGAGACGAGCGAGACGATGAAGAGGACGGGAACCGCGCTGAACAGGCGATGGACCAGGAAGCGCAGCATGCTAGGCGATATCCCGAGCGGTTGGCATGACCCCCCACCCCGCCCTTCCCCGCAAGGGGGAAGGGACCAAATTTTGCCGCAAATCCTCTCCCCCCTTGCGAGGGAGGATGAGGGTGCGGGGTGAGGCCAGGAGTTGCGCTACTCGATCCAGATGTCCCACATGCGCGGGATGCGGTAGGGGCGATAGCCCTGGATGTTGCCGCGCGTCGCCTGGTAGATGCCGACGTCGCCGACCTTGACGACGTAGGCCTCGTCATAGACGCGCTTCTGGAACTCGCCGAACGCCGCCTGGCGATCTTCCAGCTTGAGCGAGTTGTTGAGCTTGTCGAACGCGGCGTCGATCACCGGGTCCTGCACCTGCATGCGGGCGCCAGGGCCGGCGAAGAAGCTGACGACATTGTAGGGGCCCTCATAGGGCTCGATGCCCATCATCAGCGTCCATGCGTTCCAGCCTTCCTTCTTGGTGCTGGTCGTCGTCGCGGTCGGCCAGTCCGTGACCTTGATGTTGACCTTGATGCCGATCTTCTTGAGCTGCTCGCCGATGGTCACGGCGGTGTCATTGTGGTTCTTGAAGGCGCTGTCGGTCAGGATCAGCAGCTCCTCGCCCTTGTAGCCGGATTCCTGGAGCAGCTTCTTGGCCTTGTCCGTGTTCTTCTGATTGTAGAGCTCCTTGCGCAGATCGCCTTGGAAATAGGGCGTGCCTGGGTGCTGCCAGCCATGGGTCATGCGGTACGACCCATCGGTCGAGATCGCCATGGCTTCCTCAGCGTCGATCGCCGCCATGATCGCCTGGCGCAGCTTGGCATTGTTGGTCGGCGGCAACGAGGCATTGAAGATGAAGGTTTGATAGGCCCACGGCATGGCCTCGAACACCTTGACCGACTTGTCGTTGGCCAGCCGCTTGGCGGTCGGCGTCGGCATGTGCTCGAGCACGTGGAAGTCACCGGACTGCAATCCGGCCGTGCGCGCCCCGCCCTCGGGCACGAAGCGGATGGTGATCGTGTCGACATAGGCGGTCTTCTTGCCACTGAAGCCATCGGGTTTCTGGAAATTCGTGTTGGCGACGTAGCCGTCGAAGCGCTTGAGCCTGACGTGGCTGTCGGGCCGGTATTCGACGAACTGGAACGGCCCGGTGCCGATGATCTCGATCTTGTTGGCTTCTTTGCCTGCCTCCTCGGCGGGAATGACGACCGCCGGAGCACGCGGTGATGACATCTGCTCGAGGAAACCGGGGACCGGATTCTTGAGCTTGATGACCAGTGTCTTGGCGTCCGGCGTTGCCATCGAGTCGACCGCTTTCATGAACGGGCTGGCGCCGACCTTGGCATAGCGCTCAAGCGAGGCCTTGGCGTCGGCCGAGGTCATGGTCTTGCCGTTGTGGAACTTGACGCCCTCGCGCAGCGTAAAGGTGTAGGTCAGCCCGTCAGGCGATATGTCCCATTTGGTCGCGAGATCGCCGATCACATTGGCGTTCTCGTCGCGCGTCACGATCATCTCCCAGATGTGCAGGCTAATGTTGCGCGCGGCCTGGGCGGTCGTGGTCATTCCGTCGATCGAGGGCGGCTGGGCCTGCTGGGCCATGACGATGTCGCCGCCCCGTTTCTGGGCGTGGACGGGGGCGCTGGCGAGCGCCAGCGCCGCTAAGCCGAGCGTGAGCGCAGACAGCGCAGGCCCGCGCCGTCCGAGCAATGCGAAGGTCGTGGTCATCGGAAGGTCTCCCCGGAGGTCTTTCATGGGTACGAAACTTGGCGTAGCATTCTGCCCCGCCCGCGCGCCCCTTGTCCACGGGGCGGCTGTTTGGAGATGATCATGCCGCAATTGAAGGAAGTGAAGAACACCGAAGCCGTGGAATGGCAGCTGCGCTGCGAACTGGCGGCGACTTTCCGCCTGTGCGCGCGCAACAAGTGGAACGAGGGCATCGGCAACCACAACAGCGTGATGATTCCGGGCACTGACCATTTCCTGGTCAACCCGCGCGGTCTGCTGTTCGACGAGATCCGCGCCAGCGACCTGATCGTTGCCGATCTCGACGGCAACGTCGTGCGCGGCAAGGGCGAGCTGCGCAAGGTCGCCTATCATATTCACGCGCGCATCCATAAGCTCAATCCCGGCGCCACAGTGATCCTGCACGTCCATCCGCCCTACACGACCGCGCTGTCGATGGTCGAGGGCGGTCGGCTCGAGCTGTCGCATACCAACAACCTCATGCTCAACGACCGCATCGTCTATGACGACGAGACCAACGGTCCTGTGCTCGACAATGACGAGGGCGACCGCATCGCGAAGCTGCTCGGCGACAAGACGATCATGATCATGGCGGCGCACGGTCTGACCGTGGTCGGACCCACGATCGCCGAGGCCTATAGCGAAATGGCCAATGTCGAGCGGGTCGCCGAGTGGCAATGGATCGCGCGTTCGGGCTTCGGTCCGATGCGCAAGCTGCCGGAGCAGCTGCGCTATCGCTACAACGGCCCCTACGGCGCGCGCACGGACGCGGCGCTGGGTTTTGCCGCCTTGCGTCGCCAACTCGACAAGCACGAGCCCGATTACGCGAGCTGAGCCGGCCGGGCAGGGCTCGCTCATGCGCATCGTCACCGACCTGCCATACAAGGTCCGCGTCGTCGACCATCAGTGGATTGCGCTGAAGGACGGCACGCGGCTGGCGGCGCGCCTGTGGCTGCCTGAGGGTGCCGAGAAGGCACCCGTGCCGGCCATCCTCGAATACATCCCCTACCGCAAGCGCGACATGACGGCCGGGCGCGACTGGGCCAACCACGGCTACCTCGCCGGGCACGGCTATGCCTCGATCCGGCTCGACGTGCGCGGCACCGGGGATTCGGAAGGGCTGTTCGGCGAGCAGTTCTCCATGCGCTACGCCGAGGACGCCGCCGAGGCGATCCAGTGGATCGCATCCCAGCCCTGGTGCAACGGGTCGGTCGCCATGTTCGGCCTGTCCTGGGGTGCGGGCATCTCGCTGCAGACCGCCGCGCTCCAGCCGCCCGCGCTCAAGACCATCGTCTGCGCCGCCGGCGTCGACGATCGCTATGCCACCAAGTTCGTTGGCGGCGCGATGCTGACGACGAACCCCGCCAACATACCCGCCTGGATCCTCTATGCCGTGCGGCCGCCCGATCCGGCGATTGTCGGTGAGCGCTGGCGCGAGCTCTGGCTCGAGCGGCTGAACGGTTGCACTTTTACCGGCGAGAGCTGGCTGACTCATCAGGGGCGTGACGAGTTCTGGCAGATCGCCAGCGTGCGCGACCGCATCGATCGGATCAGCTGCCCCGTCTTCGCGATCTCGGGCTGGGCCGATCCCGGCTTCGCGACCGCCATGCTGCGCGTGCTGGCGACCGCGAAGGCGCCGAAGCGCGGCCTGATCGGTCCATGGTCGCATCGCTATCCCCATGTCGGCCTGCCGGGGCCGGCGATCGGTTATCTGCAGGAAGTGCTGCGCTGGCTCGACCACTGGCTGAAGAGCAAGAAGACCGGCGTCATGGAAGGTCCGGCGATCCGCCTTTGGCTCGCCGAGGCGGCACCTGCCGATCCGCGTCCAACGGTCCAGACCGGGCGTTGGGTCGGACTCGCGGCCTGGCCCGACGCCGCGGTGACGACGCAGGAGCTGGTGCTCAATCCTGCGCGCCTCGAAGCGACCGCCGGCCAGGAAGTGCCGCTGACCATCGCCTGGCGCGGTGCCGTGGGTGCCGCCGGCGGCGAATGGATGCCGATCTTCACGACCGGCGCCAATCCCGAAATGGCCAACGATCAGCGCGGCGATGATGCCGCCTCGCTCTGCTTCAATTCGGAGCCGCTCGCCGGCCGGCTCGAGCTCATGGGTGCGCCCGTGCTCGATCTCGACGTCTCGACCGACCAGCCCTGCGCGCAGATCGTCGCGCGGCTGTGCGATGTGGCGCCCAACGGCATGTCGCGGCGCATCACCTTCGGCGCGCTCAATCTCATGCACCGCGACGGTGTCGACAATCCGGCGCCTCTAGAACCGGGCAAGCGCTATCGTGTGCGGCTGCCGCTCTACGAGACCGGCTACGCGGTGCCAGCCGGCCATCGGCTGCGCATCGCGCTGTCGAACTCGTATTGGCCGATGATCTGGCCGGCGCCGACTGCGGCGCGCGTCACGGTGATCACTGGCGCGAGCAAACTGAGCCTGCCCGTGCTGTCCGATCGCGGACTGGCGACGACCGTCGATATGGAGCCGCAAACCGCGCCGTCCGTGGCGATGACGGTGCGCCGCTCGATGCGTTACGAGCGGCGGGACGGCTTCGACGAGGCCGATCGCCGAACCCACGAAGTGGAGGAGGATTTCGGCGCCACCCACTACGGCGACGTCGATATCGAGGCCGACGAAGTCTCGATCAAACGCACGCGAATGCTGCCCGCCGATCCCGCCACCGCCGAGGTCGAGGTCGACACGCGCTGGCAGTTGTCGCGCGGGAGCTGGCGTGTCGGCGGCACGGCGCGCACGCGCGTGAAAGGGCACGGCGGCGCGTTCACGGTCGAGACGCGGCTCGAGGCGCGCGAAGGCGACAAGCAGATATTCGCGCGCGACACGACGATGAGGGTACCGCGCAAGGCCGTGTGAACTGCTCTCAGCGCGATGCGCAGCGCAACGGCCAGACGATTTTGCTTCCGGCTGGATTGACCCGGCCGTCGGCGCCGACATAGGCAATGAGGACCCGCTTGCGGTCGGTGGGCAGGGCGGCCAGGGCGTCGGAGTCGAGTGTGCCGAGCCAGAGCGCGAGCGGATCCATCCAGCGTCCGGCTGTGGGCACGAAGAACCGCTGGGACACGTAGCCACTCTGCTCGCTGTAGAAAGCGCTGAGATGGAGGTGCGGGTGGCCGGCCGGTCCATAGTGACGGCCTTCGGTTCCGGTCTTGCCCGACAATGCGATCGTATCGCCCATGCGGACGCGCTGGCCGATCTCGAGATCTGGCACCTTCATCAGATGTTTGTATTCGGTGTAGGTCCAGGCGGACAGGCCGGTATCGGCTGGGGTGTGCTGCAGAATCAGGCCGATGCCGCCGATCGACCCGCCTTCGCCCTTGTAGATGACGACACCGTCGGCCATTGCCAGGACGGGCGTACCCTCCGGAACGGGAATGTCGATGCCGCCGTGATAGCCGGCGAAGAACTGGGCTGCGCGCCGACTGCCATCGCCGCGCGTCATGACGGCAAAGGGGGAGCTGATCGCCGGACATTTCGCCTGCGCCGGATAGATGGGTTCCAAACCGGTCGGCCGGAAGCCACGGGCGACCATGGCCTTGATCGAGGCACGGCGCGGCGCGAAAGCGCCGATCTCTTCGTCGGACGGCTCTGCTCGATCGGTCGCTCCGCTGGTGACATCCACCGATAGCGCCAACGCGATCAGTGATAGACAAGCCATCGTCCGCCACCGGGGCATCAGGCTCAACTGTCCTTGCCGCTCCAGTGCACGACCCGACGCTCGATGACTCGCGCAAGCTGGTCGAGGCTGTATCCGAGACCAGCCATCATCAGCACGCCGACCAGCACTACGTCGGTCAGCAGGAAGTCGGCGGCGCTGAGCGCCATCCAGGCAATACCATTGCTGGTGGCGATCATTTCGGCGCCGACCAGCATGGTCACGCCGACGCCGAGGCTGAGCCGGATCGCCGTGAAGATGCCGGGCAGACTCGCCGGCAGAACGACCCTCCAGAACACGATCCATCGGGTGGCGCCCAGCGAGTAGGCGGCCTGGATCTTTCGTCGGCTGACTCCACGCACGGCCTGCATGGCGCTGATCGACATGAGCGGGAACAATGCCATGATGATGACGATGACCTTGGACAGCTCGCCGATGCCGAACCAGATGATGAGCAGCGGCAGCAGGGCCAGCTTCGGGATCGGTCGCGTGATCTCGATCGGCGGATCGAGCAGTCCCTGCACCGTCTCGTTCATGCCCATCAGCAGGCCGACCGTGATGCCGACCGTGACGCAGAAGCCGAAGGCAATGCCGAATCGCATCAGGCTCATCATGAGGTGATGGCCAAGCGAACGGCCTTGATAGCCGTTCTCGATCAGGCGCAGGAATGCCTCGAACACGGCAAGGGGCGAGGGGAAGAACACCGGATCGACCACGGGCGTCCAGAATCCGGCGCCGCCCGTTGCAGCGATCCACACCAGAAGCATGATGGCGAACGACAGCAGGTTGAGTCGTCGTCGGCGCCGTGCGCTCGTTACCTCCGGCCGCTCGGCGAGTTTGGTCGTGCCGGGCGGAGCCTCGGCATCGAAGGCGGCGCTGCTCATGCCACTTCCTCCTGGCGCTGCGCCTTGATCGATTCCTCGCGCAGCAGGCCGAGCACCGTGCGCTTGGCTGCCGTGAAGGCCTCGCTGGTGGTGACGAGATGGCTCGTCTCGCCGGCGAAGCCGGCGGTGAAGCTCGCCTTGATGCGGCCGGGCCGCGCGGTCATGACCAGCACGTGGGTTGCGAGGAAGAGCGCCTCCTCGATCGAGTGGGTGATCCAAAGGATGGTCTTGCCGGTCTCCTGCCAGATGCGCTTGATCTCTTCCTGCAGGAGCTCGCGCGTCTGCTGGTCGAGTGCGGCGAAAGGCTCGTCCATCAGCAGGATGTCGGGATCGGCGGCCAGCGCGCGGGCAATGCCGACGCGCTGCTGCATGCCGCCGCTGAGTTCATAGGGGTAGCGGTCGCCGAAGCCCTCGAGGCCGACCATCTCGATATAGCCGTCGGCGATGTCGCGCGCCTCGGCGCGGGGCTTGCCCGCGCATTCGGGGCCAAAGGCGATGTTGTCGCGCACGCTGTACCAGGAAAAGAGGGCGCCCTGCTGAAAGACAACGCCGCGCTCCGCGCCGGGCGCAAGGATCTGCCTGCCGTCGAGCGACACCTCGCCCGCACTCGGCGCCTCAAAGCCAGCAAGCACATTGAGCAGCGTAGTCTTGCCGCAGCCGCTCGGGCCGACCACACAGAGGAAATCGTTGGCGCCGAGTGCCAGATCGAGCGTATCGATCGCGCGCACCGCTGCGACGCCGAAACCGAACTCCTTTTCCAGCCCGCGGACGATGACGCGTGCGCTGCGCCGGCGCTCCGCCGAAAACAGATCGATAGGCTGGATCGACATGATCGACCGGCGCCGGCGTCGGAAGACTCCGGCGCCAGCATCCCGCTAGATCATCAGCTTCAGGAACGATTGATCGACATGGGGCGCGAAGGTCGGCGGGATCTCCTTGAGCTGGTCTGCGTCCTTGAGAAACTGCGCCTGGTCCCTCAGCGTCTTGAGGATACCGGTGTCGGCGTCGCCCGGCAGCCCCATCCAATCCTTGGTCGCCATCTCCTTGGGTGAGATGGTGTGGAAGGTGTCGACGTACTCCTTGGCCTTTTCCGGCGTCAGGCCGACGAAGGGGGCGATCACCTTGATAACCTCCTGCGGCTGGTTCTTGTACATGCCGCACAGGCGATCGTATTCCTTCAGATAGGCGAGCACCAGGTCCGGATGCTTCTGCTTGAACTCGTCGCGCACGATGATGCCGTCGAAGCCGAGCACGCCGTGCTTCTTGAGGTCGCCCGTGGTCAGGATGATCTTGCCACCGGCATCGACCAGGTCGCCAAGGAAGGGATACCAGATGAAGGCCGCGTCGATGTCCTTGCGCTTCCAGGCGGCGACGAGGGAGGGCGGCGGCATGTTGACCAGTTCGACGTCCTTTGCCGTAATGCCGACCGTCTTGAGCGCCGACAGCATGGCGAAGTGGACCGAGGTGTTGAACGGCAGGCCGATCTTCTTCTTGGCGAGGCCCTTGAGATCGCCGATGCCGGTCTCGGTACGGATGACCAGGCACTCGCTGTCGGTAACGATCTTCTGCACGTAGACCATGGACAGCTTCACCTTGTTGGCCATGGCAACGATCATCGGTGACGAGCCGATGTTGCAGATGTCCATGCTGTTGCCGGCCATGGCGGCGACGATCTGCGGGCCGGCCGAGACCGAGACGTATTCGACCTTGGCCTTGTTGCCGAAGGCGGTCTGCATGGAGTTGATCGCCTTGGAATAGGTCTGCGGATTGGCCGACGAGAAGTGGCCGAGCACCGCCTTGACCTCCTGGGCGATAGCAACCTTGGGCGCAAGCCCGGCGCTGGCGGCAAAGGTGGCGAGCGCCATGTTGGAGGCGAGTGCGCTGAAATCGCGGCGGGTCATCTTGGTCATAGGCTGTCCCTCTGTTCGTGGATGAATTGGCAATGAGCTTAGGCGATACGTCCCGGGGTTCGCAATGGCACGGTGGCCATCAGGCGCCGAGCTTCTGCGCGACCGCCTCGATCGCCTGGCCGAGGATCGTCACCAGCTCGGCGATTTCCGCGCGCGTGATGATATAGGGCGGCGCCAGCGACACCGTGTCGCCATCGATACCGTCGACCGCACCGACGCCGGGTACCACCAGCAGGCCGCGATTGGCGCATTCGCGCGCGACCATGTCGCTGACATTGAGCGCGCGCGGGAACGGCGCCTTGGTCGCTTTGTCGCGCACGAGCTCCAGGCCCCACAGCAGGCCGAGGCCGCGCACATCGCCGACCAGCGGCAGTGCGGCGAGCGTCTTGAGGCGTGCGCCGAGCACGGCGCCCATCTCGGCCGCGCGGCGGATCAGATCGTGCCGTTCCAGGTATTCGAGCGTCGCCAGGCCGGCGGCCGCGACCACGGAATGGCCGGCGAAGGTTTCGCCATGGCGGAAGGACTGGCCCTTGCGCTCGAAGGCGTCGTAGACGCGGTGATGCACGATGACCGCGCCGATCGGCAGGTAGCCGCCGCCGATGCCCTTGGCGGCCGTGATGATGTCGGGCACGACCCCCCAATGATCGACGCCGAAATTGCGCCCGGTACGGCCGGCCGCCGTGATGATCTCGTCGACGATCATGAGTATGCCGTGCCGGTCGCAAATCTCGCGGATGCGCGGCAGGTATTCGGCCGGCGGCACGAGCGCGCCCAACGGTCCGCCCGAGACCGGCTCAACGATGAAAGCGGCGACATACTGTGGTCCGACCCGCCGAATCTCGCGCTCGAGCGCATCGGCGCAAGCGATGCCGCAGCCGGGATTAGTGAGATTGAACGGGCAGCGGTAGCAGTAGGGCGGCTCGATGTGCGGAAAGTCGAGCAGGTAAGGCTCGAACGGATCGCGCCGACGCGGCTGGCCGGTCATCGACAAGGATCCGATCGTGCCGCCGTGATAGGCGTTCCAGCGCGCGATGATGCGCGTGCGCTGGGGCTCGCCATTGACCAGGTGATAGTGGCGCACGAGCTTGAGCGCGGTCTCGTTGGCAGCCGAACCCGAGGTGCTCATCCACACCTTGGCGAAGCCCTTGGGCGCCAGCGCGATCAGCCGGTCGGCGAACTTCTGCTCGGCCTCGCTGGTGAAGTGGCTCGTGTGCGCGTTGGCGAAGCGTGCGAGCTGGTCGGCGATGGCGGCGCCGATCTCGGTCACGCCATGGCCGATATTGACGACGAAATAGCCGCCGGCGCCGTCGAGATAACGGCGGCCGGCGGTATCGTAGATGTAGACACCGCTTGCCCGCGCCGCGACCGGATAGTCGCGGCCGACCTCGCGGTGGAAGACATGGTCGGTGTTGGTGAGGTCGTTCATGATGCCCGTGTAGGGGCACGGCATGCCGTGCCCCTACCACAATACTGTCGGTTACTTCGTGAACGGTCCGGGCTTGTAGTGGCGCTGACCCCAGTTCGGCGTCTGGCTCATCATCCAGACCGGCGCGCCGCCGGCGATGGTGAGCTGGGGCCAGGTCGGGTTGGCACCCTTGAAGTGGGCTTCCATCTCGGCCGTGGTCGGCTTCATGCCGCCGTCTTCCCAGGCCTTCTTCTGCATCTCCGCTGCCGGGGCGATGATCGCCTTGACCTCGTCCCAGGTCACGGCCTTGTCGATCGTCTCGATCGAGGCGAAGAACTCTGAGCCCTTGATGATGGCGAGCGCGTCATATTCGAGCACATAGGGCGCGTTGCGGATGTTGGTGTTCTCGGGATAGGTGTCGCGCGCCTGCGCGGCGATCGGCAGGTCGAGCTTCCACCATTCGTTGGCGACGGCCAGCGCCTTGGCCTGGTCGGCAACCGCGAGCCGCTGCGCCTCGATGCGTGCACGCAGGAAGGCGACGAGCAGATTGGGATGCTCCTTGGCGAAGGCGTCGCGGGCGCACAGGTAGAGCCGGTCGACGAGGTAGCCCTCGGGATAGCCCCAGGCCTTCTCGACACCAGGCGTGCGCTGGTTGGCAATGCGGTTGGCGGCGCCGTTGAAGCCGCTCGAATCGACGAGCAGCTCGGCCGTGCCGAGCGGCTTGCCCATGAAGCGCAGCGGCACCCACACGCCGGCCGCGTCGATGCCCTGCGGCATCTTGATGCCCTCCGACGGCACCATGTTGACCAGCTTGATGCCCAGCTCCTGCAACGTCTTGCCGGTCTGTTCCTTGACGACGGTGGCGAGCGTGTAGTGCGCGCTGGTCGCGACCGGCAGACCGACCGTCTTGCCCGCGAGCTTGGCGACCTCGTTGATGTCGCTGCCCGGGCGGACCACCACCGCATTCGACAGATGACTGGCGTGGATGCCGAAGATGACGATGGGGATCTTGTTCTTGATGCGCGGCACGATGGCGCCGACCGCGTAGTCGACGTCCATGTCGAGCCGTCCGGCCAGCATGGCGGCATTGGCCGGCGGCGCGCCGGCGAGGAACTGGATCCACTCGACCGTGACGTCGTAGCCGTATTTCTTGGCTTCGGCCTCGAACAGTTTCTGCTGGATCATCGTGCCGGTGATCGGCGTGCTGCCGGCCAGCGGGTTCCAGCCGATGCGCACGGTGGCGCTCTTCTGGGCGGCCGCGCCGCTGGCGATGGCCAGAACCGCCATCGCTGCGGCGGATGCGAGGAATGACCTGAGCCTCATGACCTGTCCCTCCTTTTTGTCAGATTTCGCGTCTAAGTAACTGCCAGATCTCGTCGGAAAGCCGGTGAAAGGTCTCGTGGGTGCGCACTTCGGGGTCGCGCGGCCGGCTGAACGGCACGCGGATCTCGCGGCGGATGCGCGCGGGGCGGTGGCTCATCACGAGGATGCGGTCGGAAAGGTAGAGCGCCTCGTCGATCGCGTGAGTGATGTAGAGCACGGTGCGAGCGCGCTCGCGCGACGCCTCGGACCAGATGCGCAGCAACTCGTCCTGAAGCCCGAGGCGGGTCAGCGCGTCGAGGGCGGCGAGCGGCTCGTCCATCAGCATGACGTCGGGGTCGTTGGCAATGCAGCGCGCGAGCGCGCAGCGCTGGCGCATGCCGCCGGAAAGCTCGTGCGGATACTTGTGCTCGAAGCCGTCGAGCTTGACCATGGCGACGCAGCGTTCGACGCGACGGCTGACCTCGGCATCGCCGAGACCGCGGCTCGCCGGGCCGAAGCCGATGTTCCCCGCGACCGAGAGCCAGGGGAACAGCGCGTATTCCTGGAACACGACGCCGCGCTCGGGACCGGGCTCGGCAATCGGGCGGCCGTCCATGACGACCTCGCCGCCGCTGGCCTGCTCGAAGCCGGCGACGATGTTGAGCAGGGTCGACTTACCGCAGCCGCTCGGGCCGACCAGGGTGAGGAACTCGCCGGCCGCGACGTCGAGATCGATGCCGGCCAGCGCCTCGACACTCTCGCCGCGTGCGGACTCATAACGCTTGGTGACGCTGCGCATCGTGATCTTCGGCTCGGCAAGCTTGAGCTGCGCGCTCATGACAGATGCAGACCCTGGCGCCACGGCATCAGCCATTGCTCGATGCGGCGCGTCAGAATGTCCATGAGCAGCCCGATGATGCCGATCGTCAGCATGCCCACGATGATCGCGTCGGTGCGCAGCACCTCGCGATAGTAGGTGATCATGTAACCGAGTCCGCTCGAGGCCGCGATCAGCTCGGCTGCCACGATGCTCATCCACGACACGCCGATGGCGATGCGGAAGCCGGTGAAGATGTAAGGCGCGACCGAGGGCATGACGACATGGGTCATCATGCGCCTACGGCTGACGCCCAAGGACAGCGCCGCACGGACATGCAGGCGTTCGACCGAGCGCGCGCCCGCGATCGTGTTGATCAGGACCGCGAAGAAGGCGGCAAGGAAGGTGATGAACACGACGGACAGCGTGCCGATGCCGAGCCAGAGGATCGACAGCGGCACCCAGGCGAGCGGCGGGATCGGCCGGAACATGCTGATGATGCCGTCGAGCAGCCGGTCGATCGGCCGATAGAGGCCCATCGCGAGGCCCAACGGCACGCCCAGCGCCAACGCGCCGAGATTGGCGTAGAGGATGCGCTCCAGGCTGGCAACGATGTGCCGCGCCAGCTCACCGTTCGAAACCAGGCGCTGAAGCATGCGGATGACGGCCAGCGGCGAAGGCAGCATGACGTGATGGAAGAGCGGCACGATCTCGGTGAAGACGTACCACAGCGCAATCAGGCCGGCCGGTACCAGCAGACGCCAGCCGATCTCGCCCAAGCGCGCGGCCCGGCTCGTGCTGCCGTTTGCGCTCATGCCGGTACGCCCGCAGGAACGCGCGCGCCCGCCGGTGCCGTCCGCGCCGATTGCTCGCGGGACTGGCGCAGGGCGCGACGCGCCGCCTCGGTCGCGGCAGCGTCGATGCTGCGGCCATCCGCGGCGACAACCACACCGTAGATCTCGCGGGCGAGATGGGCGCTGACCAGCTCGTCACGCACGTCGCGCAGCACCTGCTCAGGGGCGCGTTCCAGCGGATCGCCGTAGCCGCCGCCGGCAGGGGAGGAGATGCGCAGGCGCGACGGTCCGATGCGCCAGATACCGTAGGGCGGCGGCGTACGCGACTCGCCGCCCTGGGTGGCGACCGTGACCGTGGCGGCGAGGCCGTCGCTGCCGCCCTCGACACCGATGCCGGTCGGCCGGCTCATGCCTTCGCCGCGGAAGGAATGCTCGGCCGGCGACTTGACCTCCACGTCATAATCGACGCCGGTGCCCCCGCGCCACTTGCCGGCACCGGCCGCGTCGCCGCGCAACTCGTGACGATGGACGCGCACGGGATAGAGCTGCTCATAGGTCTCGGCATTGGGGATGACCAGACCGCCCAATGTGATCATCGGGCCCATCTGGTTGAAACCGTCGCGCCCGTGGACTGCGCCGGCGCCCGAATTTCCGCCCCAGTTGTACATGACCCAGGTGCGCCCGTCGGGCGCCGTGCCGGCTGTGACCGGGAAGGTGTTCTTGCCCCAGCCCGCGCAATTGCGCCGCGGGTTGGCCTGCCCGAGCGCCCACCAGCAGCAATGCATGATTTCGTGCGCAGGGAAGACCGTGCACATGGTGAGCGGCGCCGGCGGCTTCGCGTTGACCAGCGACCCTTCGGGCGCCACGATCTCGACCGCACGGAACGTGCCTTCGTTGCGCGGCACATCCGTGTCGAAGAACGATGCGATCGCCGCGTAGACCGCCGAATAGGTGTTGGCGAGCGAGCTGTTCTTGAAGCCCTTGATCTGCCCGCCCGTGCCGGTGAAGTCGACCTTCAGGCGATCGCCTGCAATGGTCAGCATCACCTTGATGCGAATGTCTGCCGGGTCGAAGCAGTCATTGTCGAACTTCTCTTCGGCGCGGTACGTGCCGTCGGGCAGGTCGGCGAGGATCGCGCGCAGGCGCCGGTCGCCATGATCGAGAATGCCCTCGAAATAGCGGCTCGCCTGCTCGGGGCCGAGATCCTCGACCAGCTCGGCGACCTGCTCGGCGCCGATGCGGGTCGAGCCGAGCATGGCGCGAAGATCGCCGTCGAGCAGATCGGGGCAGCGCGTGTTGATCATCAGAAGCTGCCAGAGATCGTCGCGCGTCGTACCGCCCTCGACCAGCTTGAGCGGCGGCAGGCGAATCCCCTCGTGGAAGATCTCGGTCGCCGTCGGGTTGTAGGTGCCGGCAGCGCCGCCGCCGATGTCGGACTGATGCGCGCGATTGCAGCAAAAGCCGAACAGGCTTCCGCGCGCGAAAACCGGTCGCGCGATCACCCAGTCGGGCAGGTGGTTGCCGCCGGCGACGTAGGGGTCGTTGAGCAGGAAGGCATCGTCGCGACCGATGCGGCCGGCGAAGGCCTTGAGCAGCGCGCGCACGGCGAAGCCGCCGCCTCCGGTGTGGATCGGAATGCCGTCAGCCTGGGAGACCAGCGTTCCGTTGGCGTCGGTGACGAAGCAGGAGAAGTCGTGGCTTTGATTGAAGATCGGGCTGCGCGAGGTGCGGATCATCACCCAGCCCATCTGGCGCGCCACGTGATCGAGGCGGTTCTGCACGAGCGCCAGAGTGACCGGGTCGAGACTCATAGAGGACGCTCCGGGCGCAGAGTGATCATGAAATTGCCGGCCGCGTCGACGTCGAGGCGGTCGCCCGTGCCGATCAGCACGGTCATGGTCGCCTCGTTGATGACGGCGGGGCCATCGATGGCGTGGTCGGGAGCCAGGCGCGCGCCGTCATAGACGGGCGTCTCGGCCCAGCCCGTGCGGTCGTCGAGCCAGACGCGCCGACGCTCGATCGGCTGCGGTGCCCCGGTCGCGCGCGCCGGTTTCGGCAGGCCGAGGGGCGCCAGCGCGCCGATGCCGGTCACGCGCAGCTTGGTGATCTCGATGGTGCCGTCGGGCTGCGTGTGGCCGAACAGCCGGTCATGCTCGGCCTCGAAGGCGCGGCGGATGGCGCGCGGATCATGACTATCGGCGGCGATCGGAACCGTGATGTCCCATTGCTGGCCGATGTAGCGCAGGTCGAGCGCGCGCGTCAGGCGGGTTTCGGCCCCCGTGAAGCCTTCGCGCGCGAGCGTCGCGGTAGCCTGCTGCTTGAGTTCGGCGAAGATCGTCGACATGCCCGCGACATCGGCGCCGTCGAGCCGGTCGAGCCAGACCCGGACATAGTCGTGGCGCACATCGGCGTGCAGCATGCCGAGCGCGCAGAAGGCACCGGAGAGCCGTGGCACGTAGACGCGCCGGCAGCCGAGGCGGCGGCCGACCTCGGCGCCGTGGAGCGGGCCGGCGCCGCCGCAGGCGACCAGCGTGAAGCGCCGCGGGTCATGGCCGCGCTCGATGCTGATGCGCTGCACGGCATGGAGCAGCTTCTGCTCCATCAGGCGGATCATGCCCGCGGCGGCGGCTTCGCGGCTGAGCTTCAGCGGCTTTGCCACGACCTCGTCGACGGCGCGCTCGGCCAGCGCCGCATCGATCCTGATCGCGCCGCCGGCATAGGTCTCGGGCTTGAGCCGGCCGAGCACGAGCTGAGCGTCGGTGATGGTCGGTGCTGACCCGCCGCGTCCATAGCAGGCCGGTCCCGGCACGGCGCCGGCGCCGCCCGGGCCGACGAACAGCAGCCCCGCCGCGTCGACGCCGGCGATCGTGCCGCCGCCCGCGCCGATCGTGTGCACCTCAACCGAGGGGATGACGACATGATAGCGGTCGATCTCGAGCTGGTCGGTAAACGCGACCTTGCCGCCGGCCATCAGGATGACATCGCAGCTCGTGCCGCCGATCTCCATGGAGATCAGATCCTCGGAGCCAATGGCGCGCGCGTAGTAGCCGAGCGCCCCGACGCCGGCCGCAGGTCCCGACAGCAGCAGCGTCACCGGCCGCTCGGCGACCTGCTCGACCGAAACGGCACCGCCATTGTTCTGGATCAGCAGGATCGGCCGCTTGAGACCAAGCGCCGCCAGCCGCTCGTTCAGCCCGCGCAAATAGCCGACCGTGCGTGGCGCGACATAGGCGTTCATCACCGCCGTCGAGCTGCGCTCGTACTCGCCCATGATCGGCGCCAGCCGGCTCGACAGCGTGATCCACTCGCCGCCCCACAGGCGGGCGAGTTCGTCGGCGGCCTTTTGCTCGTGCTCGGGGTCGAGGAAGCTGTTGAAGAGGCAGATGGCGACGGCCTCGACGCCTTCGTCGCGAAAGCGGCGGGCGGCGTCGGCGACATCGCCGAGTGCCAGCGGCGCCAGCTCACTGCCATCGGCATCGATGCGGCCCGCGACCGGCCGGCGCAGATAGCGCGGCACCAGGACCGGGGGATAGGGAACGCGATGCTCCCACGGATTCTCGCGGATGCCGCGCCGAATCTCCAGACTATCGCGGAAGCCGTCGGTGGTCAGGCAGCCGACCCGCGCACCCTTCTTTTCCAGCAGCGTGTTGGTGGCGATGGTCGAGCCGTGGGCGACCAGTGCCGAGGAGCGCAGCAGGTCGGACACGCCGAGACCGACGGCAGGCGCGGCGCGCGCCAGCGCATCGAGCACGCCTTCGGCCGGGTCGGCGGGAACGGACGGCACCTTGAAGACGTGAATCGTGCCGTAGGGATCGACGGCAACCAGATCGGTGAAGGTGCCGCCGATATCGACGCCGATGCGCCAGCCGCTCGCGGCCCGCGCGCCCGACGATGCGGGACTGCCGGCGTCAGGCACGGTCGGTTCCGTTGCGTCGGCGGCGCGGCGCGGTGGAGGAACCCCGCATGATCAGCGCCGTGATCTGGTCGGCTGCGGCGACGACCGCCGGCGGCACGCGGCGGAACCACGCGCGGTTCATGCGGAAGCGGGGTGCAGCGACGCAGAGTGCGGCGAAGGCCACACCATCGGTGCCGAAGATCGGCGCGGCAACGCCGCCGACATCGGCGCGCCAGCCACCCTGGTTGACGCCATAGCCGCGCGCCCGTGTGCGCACCAGCTCGCGCTTGAGCGTCTCGGTCGAGGTGATCGTCTGCTCGCTGATGGCCGGCAGCTGCTCCGGCAGGATCGCTTCGAGGCGCTCGGGCGGCAGGTGCGCCAGCAGCGCCAGGCCCGTGGAGGTACAGTGCGCGGCGATGCGCGCGCCGATCTCGGCATGGACGCGGATGGCGCCCGGGCCGTCGACGCGATGGAGATAGACGACTTCGAAGCCGTCGAGCGCGCCGAGGATCGTGCCTTCCTCGATGGTTCGGGTGAGCCGCTCCATGACCGGCGTCGCGGTCTGGACGAGGCCCAGCGCCGGCACGGCGCAACCGACTTCCCACGCCTTGAGGCCGAGACGGTAGATGCCGCCCTCTTCATGCTCGACATAGCCGCGCTGCCGAAGCGTCGCCAGCACGCGATGGGTCCCGGGCTTGGACATGCGCAACGCCCGGGCGATGTCGCCGAGCGGCATGTCGCCGCGGCGCGTGGCCAGCAATTCCAGGGCGTCGAGACCGTGGCCGAGGCCGCTCAATCCCCGTTCGCCTCTGGAGAACGCCGTTCTTCGCATGCACAAACCATAGGCAGGCGCCATTTGCGTCGTCAAGCCGGGCTGGTTAGGATAGCGTTTGTCACGAAGCGATACGAGGCAAGGGAGAGTCGCGCATGCGCACCAAGCTGCCGGAGCAGGGCCGAGGCCGTCAGGCCGTGTTCGATCAGATGCGCGACATGGCCAAGAGCGATGCCGACTGGCGTCACGGCCGGGTGCCGCTTTATGTGTTCAAGGCCAATGACGATGTGACCGCGGTCGGGCGCGACGCGTTCTTCGAGTTTTTCGCGGAGAATGCGCTCGGCGCCAAGCGCGCCTTCGGCAGCCTGAAGCGCATGGAGGACGAGGTTGTCGCCATGGCGCTCGACCTGTTCCACGGACCCGAAGGCGCGGTCGGCAACATGACGACCGGCGGCTCGGAAAGCATCTTCATGGCCGTGCGCGCCTGCCGCGAGTGGAATCGCGCGCGGCGCAAAAGCGCGCGCCACACCGGCAACATGGTGATTCCATTCTCGGCGCATCCGGCGTTCACCAAGGCGGCCCGGACGATGGACATCGAGGTCCGGCGTATCCCGCTGGCGGCCGATCTGCGTGCCGACCCGGCGGCCATGGCGGCGGCCGTCGATGACGACACCATCCTGCTGGTCGGCTCGGCTCCCTGCTTTCCCCATGGCGTGATCGATCCCATTGCGGAGATCGGCGAGATCGCGCAGCGCCTGGGCATCTGGCTCCACGTCGACGCCTGCGTCGGCGGCTATGTGGCACCCTTCGTGCGCATGATCGGTTACCCCGTGCCGGACTTCGACTTCGTGGTGCCCGGCGTCAGCTCGATCTCGGCCGATCTGCACAAGTTCGGGTTCTGCCCGAAGCCGGCCTCGACCGTGTTCTACCGCGATCCCGAGCAGGCGAAGTACCAGGTCTTCAACATCGATGATTGGCCGAACGGGCTGTTCTCGACGCCGACCTTGACCGGCACGCGGCCGGGCGGCGCCGTCGCGGCCGCCTGGGCGACCATGCAGTTCCTCGGCGTCTCCGGTTACTGCGAGATCGCGCGCAACTTGATGACGATGCGCGACAACTATGTCAAAGGCATCAACGAGATCGAGGGTCTGCACGTCTGGGGCAAGCCGCATGTCTCGATCCTCACCTTCGGCTCGGAGGAGGTTGATATCTTCCGCGTCGCCGAGGTGATGTCCGGCAAGGGCTGGGTTCCCGGCCTGGTGCGCAAGCCGCCAGCCATGCACCAAATGATGTCGATGTTCCACGAGGTCGGGCGCGAAGCCTATCTCGCCGACCTGCGCGCGGCGGTCGGCGTGGTGCGTCAGGAGCCCAAGACCAAGGCGACGATCAAGGCGACCTATTGAGCAGCGCTCAGCTCTTCGTCACGGTGACGATCGCGGCCTGGCAGATCGCCTCGTCCTCCTCGGCGGTGGCACCGCTGACACCGACCGCGCCGACCACTTCGTCGTTGACCCGGATCGGCAGGCCGCCCAGGCCGGGGATCAGCTTGGTCCGGCCGATATTCGTGAATGCATTCCAGGTTTCCGGACGCTGGCGCGCGCGCTCGGCGATGTCGGCGATGGAACGGCGCATGGCCGCGGCGCTGAACGCTTTCGCCTCGGCGATTTGCGGCGACAGGAAGCCGCATCCCTCCATGCGAAGCAGGCCGAGCATGTAGCCGCCGGCGTCGACCACGGCGACGCTGATCGACTTGCCCATGCGACGGGCCTCGGCGGTGGCGGCGTCGATGATGGCGCGTGTTTGCTGTTCAGTGATCTTCATGATGACGTCAAGCTCCTGAGTTGATGCATAGTTGTGGATTGGGTGCGCATTCGCGCTAGCGCCGCACGAGGCGCAGCAGGACGAAGCCAGCACTGACCGGCATGGCCGCGATGATCGCAAAGGTCAGCGCATAGCTGCCGTTGACTGCAACGGCGGTGGCGAAGGCCGAAGTGCCGACCACGTAGCCGATGAAGGTGAAGAAGGTCGACCCCGAGGTGGCGTCGCCGACATGCTCGGAGCCGACCACGTGCGCCACCTCGGAGAGATAGACGCCGTTCCAGCTCGCCGCAGCGAAGCCGGTGACGGCCGCGACCGCCGTCACCAGCCAGACCGGCCAGGCGGATCCGATGGCGGCGGTCGCTAGCGCCATCGTCGCCGATGCACCCGACAGCAGCAGCAGCGCGCGCAGGGCCGAGCCGAGACGGTCGGCGACCCAGCCCATGATGACACGGGCGAAGACGCCGATGATCTGCATGGTCGCGAACACGAAGCCCGCGACGGCAAGGCTGAAACCGAGCTCGGTCGTGAGATAGGTGACGTGGAAGGCGAACAGGCAGCCCTGCACCACGGCGAAGCAACTGCCGACATAGCTCAGCGGCCAGAGCAGTGGCGAGAGGCGCATGGCACGGAAAGGAGCGGCCAGGCTGCGCGGCGACAGAAAGCCGGCGAGGCCGAGCGAGCCCTCGGAATTGCGCGTGACGTCGATACCGGCGCGCAGCGGCTGCACGGCCAGCGCGCAGGCGAAGGCAAGCAGCGCCGACACGACCATGGCGATGCGCCAGTCATAGGCGATGGTCAGCGTCGGCACGATGAGGCCGGCAAGCGCGCCGCCGAGCGGCACGGCCGATTGCTTGATCGAGAAGATCAGGCTGCGCGCGCCGGGCGGCGAGTTGCGCGACAGGATATCGCTGCCGGCCGGCGGCGAGGGGCCGTAGCCGACGCCGATGAAAAGGGCACCCAGCAGCAGCATGGGCATGTTGCCCGTGGTGATGGCGAGGGTGGCGAGGGCACCGGTGATGGCGCCGCATTGCAGCAGGCGCGTCGGACCCAGGCGGCGCAGCATCGGCCCGCCCGCCATCAGGAACCACATGGTGCCGAGCGAGATCATCGAGGTGAGGTAGCCGATGTATTCCGGGCCGACGCCGGCAGCCTCGGTAATGACCGGGCCGACCACGGGAATGGCGCGCGACAGATAGGCCGACTCCGTCTGCATCAACGCGGTGACGACCAGCGGCCAGAACCAGGGATGGCGCGTGGTGATGCTCATGGCCGAGGGCCAGGCGCAGCGCCGTTCAGATCACCCACTGGAAGCCGTCGATCTGGAAGGCCTGGCCGGTGATGAAGTTGGGCTCGACCGTCGCAAGGAAGGCGACGAGCTGGCCGACATCGGCCGGGCTGCCGAGCCGGCCGAGCGCGATGCCCTTGATCAGCTCCGGCTCGCGCGCGCGCGTCAGCGCATTGCCGAGCTCGGTCTTGATCACGCCGGGGCAGATCGCGTTGATGGCGATGGAGGGTCCGAGCTCCTTGGCGAGCGCGCGCGTCAGGCCGAGGATGCCGGCCTTGGCCGCGGCATAGGCAAACTTGCTGACCGCGCTGGTCACGCCACCGGTGAAAGCGTTGAGCGAGGACATGCTGGCGATCCGCCCACCCGTGCCGGGCTCCGAGCCCTGCGCCAGCATGATCGGTGCCACGGCCTGGATGTAGTTGAAGCAGCTTTTCAGGTTGATATCGATCGTGCGGTCGAACTCCTCCTCGGAGCATTCGAGAATGCCCTTGGGCATCGACTTGCCGGCATTGTTGAGCAGGAAATCGATGCGGCCCCATTCCGCTTTGACCGCGGTCACGATCTCGCGCGCGCGCAGATGGCCGGCGACGTCCGCCTCGAAGATCAGGGCCTGACGACCCTTGGCGCGCAGTTCGCCCGCCGTGCGCTCCATCTCGGGCGCCAGCAGGTCGACGAGCGCCACGTCGAAGCCTTTGTCGGCGAGCGCCAGGGCGCAGCCGCGGCCAATGCCGCGCGCGCCGCCGGTGACGATCGCAACCTTGCGGGCAGGTTTGGGGCGGGCAGGCTCGGCCATGACGGTTCTCCGGAGTGGGGGCGCATCGGGCACATCCGGGCCCGGCGGCGGGAGCGCGATTATCGAAGAGTGCCAAGCGGGCCGTCAATCAACCGGTCCTTTGGGCGCGGTCCAGCCGGTCCAGCCGGCTTGCCGCCCGCCATCGCCCTGGCCTAGGCTATCCCACTCGGTCGCCCACAGGCCGGTACATCGCAATATCCCGCATCGGGGAGGGGTCGCCCATGACAAAGCATCCGTTCCGCCTGATCGCCTTGGCAGCCGTGGCAGCGCTCGGCTTGTCCGGCGCCGCGCTCGCGCAGGGCAAGTACGTTCACGCCAACAACAGCGGCTACGACAATCTCGACCCGCACGCCGTGTTCGACGTCGGCCGCGCCGCCTCGCGCATCAACTTCTATGACGGGCTCTACCGCTGGGTCGACAACCCGCCGAAGATGATCCCCTGGCTCGCCGAGAGCCACACGGTGACCGAGGATGGGCTGAGCTGGACCTTCAAGCTGCGCCAGGGCGTCAAGTTCCACGACGGCACGGAGATGACGGCGGACGACGTGGTCTACAGCATGGAGCGCATGCTGGCCATGAAGAAGGGTCCGGCGACGCTGTTCATGGCGATCATCGATCCGGGCACGACCAAGGCCAAGGACAGGCACACCGTCGTCTTCAACCTCAAGGAGCCCTCGGCGGTCTTCCATTCGACCGTGCCGGAGATCCTGATCGTCAATTCCAAGCTCGTGAAGCAGAACGAAAAGGACGGTGACTGGGGCCAGGCCTGGCTGTCGAAGAACGTGGCGAGCACTGGCTCCTACACGCTGCGCCGGTACGATCCCGCGGTCGGCTTCGTCGGCGCGCGCTTCAAGGATCACTTCGCCGGCTGGGGCGCGAAATCGTTCGACGAGATCGAGTTCCGCACCGTGCTCGAGACCAACACGCGCGTGCTCGGCCTGCTCAAGGGCGACATCCATGGAACCGATGGCTATCTGCCGCAGGACCAGATCGCCCGGCTGCGCCAGGCGTCGAACGTGCAGATCATCGAGCAGGAATCGATGCGCGTGTTCTACTTCGCCGTCCACAACAGTCGGCCACCGCTCAACGACGTGCATCTCCGTCGCGCGCTGAGCTACGCCTTCGACTATGACGGTTTCAACAATGACCTGCTCAAGGGCGCGGTGTCGCGAAATGCCGGCCCGGTGCCCAACAACCTCTGGGGCGTGCCTAAGGACGTCAAGGGCTATACCTACGACCTGGAAAAGGCCAAGGCCGAGCTCGCCAAGGTCAAGGAGCCTATGCGTCCGATCGTGATCGGCACGCTCGCGGGCTTCAGCGAGACCGAGCAGGCGGCGACCCTGCTGCAGAACGCTGCGCGCAAGATCGGCATCGAGATCAAGGTCGAATCGGCGCCCTGGCCGGTCGTGCAGAGCCGCATGCAGAAGGAGGACCAGATGTACGACATGGTCCCCCTGTGGAAGAGCACGTACTACGTCGATCCCAACAACTGGATCGGCGAGATGTACGGCATGCGCTATCTGCCGCTGCGCAACAACTCCTATTACCGCAACCCCGAGGTCGACAAGCGCCTGGAGCAGGCACTCAAGGTCACCGACCAGTCGACGCGCGACCGGCTCTACCAGGAGGCGGGACGCATCGTGGTCGACGATGCCGCAGGCATCTTTGTCTACAACACCAAGTGGTTCGGGCCCTATGCCGCCAACATCGGCGGCATCCGCTTCTGCCCGATCGGCAATGCCCAGGACATGCGCTGGGCGTATTTCAAGTAGCGTCGAGACTTCCCTCCCCTGCCGCAGGCGGGGGAGGGTTAGGGTGGGGGCCCTTCAGCGGAGGCACTCAACCCTTCGGGCCCCCACCCCAACCCTCCCCCACGCTGCGCGCGGGGGAGGGAAAGACGCTTGAGCATTCTTGATGCGCCGCCTCGAAATCATCGTCTCCCGGCTTGCCTGGTTCGTGCCGACCATTGTCGGGCTGCTGATCATCATCTTCACGATCTCGCACATCATCCCGACCGATCCGGTGCGGGTGCTGGCGGGCGACAACGCGACACAGGAGCAGCTGGACGCGCTACGCAAGGAATACGGCTACGACAAGCCGCTGCCGATCCAGTTCATCAACTATCTGAAGGACGTCGCGACCGGCAACCTCGGGATCAGCATTTTCACCAAGCGGCCGATCTCCGAGACCATGTGGCACCGCTTGCCGGCGACGCTGGAGCTGACCTTCGCCGCGGTGTTCCTCTCGGTCCTGTTCGGCATTCCTTTGGGCGTGCTGTCCGCGCTCAAGCGCAACAGTCTGTTCGATCACGTGTTGCGCGTCATCACCGTGTCGGGCCTTGCGGTCGCCAGCTTTTGGCTCGCCATGGAGTTGCAGTTCCTGTTCTCGATGAACCTGGCCGTGGCACCGCTCAACGGCCGGATTTCCGGCTTCGGGCCGGACCCGATCACCGGTTTCTTCGTTATCGACTCCCTGCTGATCTGGGACATGGAATCCCTGCGCAGCGCGCTCTCCCACATGATTCTGCCGGCGATCACGCTGGCGCTGCCGGCGGCCGCCACCATCGTGCGCTTCACGCGCGCGGGCGTGCTCGAGGTGATCAACAGCAACTTCGTGCTCTACGAGCGCGCCATGGGCATTCCCTGGCCGCTGATCGTGTGGAAGTACGTGCTGCGCAACGCGCTGATCTCGACGGTGACCCAGATCGGCCTGATCTTCGGCGTGTTCCTGTCCGGCGCCGTGGTGGTCGAGACCGTGTTCGATTGGCCGGGCATCGGCGCCTATGCGGTCAATTCGATCCTGCAGTCCGACTACAAGGCCATCATGGGCTTCACGATCTGGACCGGCGCCATCTTCTTGATCGTCAATCTGATCACCGACATTGCGCACACGCTGATCGATCCGCGGAGCAGCCAGTGAAGACCGGCTGGCGCCAGGCGCTCAGCAAATTCGTACGCGACCGCGCGGCGCTGATCGGCTCGGTGATCATTCTGGGCCTCATCCTCTGCGCGATCTTCGCGCCCTACCTGGCGCCCTTCCCGGACGACGTCTACGAGTTCCACACGTCCAATCGATTGCGCGCGCCCGACGGGGTGCATTATTTCGGCACGGACCGAATGGGCAGCGACGTGCTGAGCCGCATCCTGTTCGGCGCACGCATCACCATCATGATCGCCGTGATCGCCATCAGCATCACGGTTGCGATCGGTGTGCCGATCGGCCTGATCGCCGGCTATTACGGCAAATGGCCGAGCGATGCGCTGATGCGCGTCTCCGACATTTTCCTCGCTATTCCTCAGGTCGTGCTGGCGATCGCGATCGCACAGACGCTCGGCCCTTCGATCGAAAACGTGATCCTGGCGCTCAGCGCCACTTACTGGCCGTTCTGGGCGCGCCTGGTCTATGCCGAGACACGCTCGGTCAAGAACGAGATCTTCATCGAATCGGCGATCGCGTTGGGCGCGCCGCCCTGGCGCGTCATGCTTCTGCACGTACTGCCGAACATCGCGTCCGCCATCATCGTGCGCACCTCGATCGGCATGGGCAACACGATCCTGACGGCGGCCATTCTAGGCTTTCTCGGGCTCGGCGCGCCGCCGCCGGCGCCCGAATGGGGCCGTATGATCGCGGAGTCCCGCGAATTCCTGCCCGAAGCCTGGTGGTACGCGACGGCGCCGGGTCTCGCCATCTTCCTCGTCGTCATGGGCTTCAACCTACTGGGCGACGGGCTGCGCGACATCCTCGATCCGCGCATCCGCCGCGCGGCGAGCCGTGAGGAGTGATGGCGGCGATGGCTGAGCTGCTTGCCGTCCGCGACCTGACCCTTGGCTTCCACACCGACGCCGGACTGGCGCGCGTCCTCGACGGCGTGAACCTCACCATTGACCGCGGCCAGGTCATGGGCCTGGTCGGCGAGAGCGGTTGCGGCAAGACGACCTTGGCGCGTGCCGTGCTGGGCGTGCTGCCGCGCCACGTGACCGACATCAGTGGCGGCTCGATCCGCTTCAAAGGGCGCGACCTGCTGGCGCTCGCGCCCGACGTGCTGAGCCGCGAGGTGTGCGGCCGCGCCATCACCTTCATCCCGCAGGACCCCTACGGTTCGTTCAACCCGGTCTTCACGGTCGGCACGCAGATCATGGAGATCATGAAGTGGAAGTCGCCGCGCCGCGAGGCGATTGGCTGGCAGGCGGGCATGCCGGCGCTGCTGCAGACCTATCCCGCCGAGCGCCGCCGTGCCGACCGCGACGCTGTCCTCAAGCTGCTCGATGCCGTGCAGCTGCCGCAGCCAGAGCAGATCCTGCGCAAGTACCCGCACGAGCTCTCCGGCGGTCAGCGCCAGCGCCTGATGATCGCCATGGCGCTGTTGCCGGAGCCGGACCTGGTGATCGCCGACGAGCCGACGACCGCGCTCGACGTGACGATCCAGGCGCAGATCCTCGGATTGATCCGGCGCCTGGCGACCGAGCGTGGCGTCGCCGTGCTGTTCACGACTCACGATCTCGGCACGGCATACGAGATCTGCGACGCGGTGACCGTGATGTATGCGGGACAGGACGTCGAGTCGGCGCCGACCGACGTCTTCTTCACCCGCTGCGTCCATCCCTATACGGACCGCCTGCTCGCCAGCCTGCCGCGGCCGGACGGCAAGGTCGCGGGCATACCGGGTGAGGTGCCGAGCCTGGTGACACCGCCGCCCGGCTGTAGGTTTCATCCGCGCTGCGATTCCGCCGCCGCCGACTGTCGCGCCGCGCGGCCGCCCGAGACTGCTTCCGGGGCCGGGCATCGTGTCCGCTGCTTTCATCCCCGGGTGCGAGCGGCGGCATGAACGCGATCCTCCAGGTTCGCGACCTGCAGCGCCATTTTCCGATCCGCGGTGCGTTCAATCGCCAGCTCGGCTGGATCCGCGCGCTCGACGGCGTGTCCTTCGACCTGATTCAGGGCGAGATCCTCGGCTTGGTCGGCGAGAGCGGCTGCGGCAAGTCGACGCTCGGCAAGACGATCATGGGCATTCACCGACCCGATGCCGGCGCGATCCACTTCGAGGGAATCAACATCGCGGGGCTGGAGCCGCGCGCCCATCGCTCGGTGCGCCGCCATCTGCAATACGCCTATCAGGACCCCGGTGCCTCGCTCGATCCGCGCTGGAAGATCGGCCGATCGCTGCATGAGCCGCTGATCATCCATACCAACCTGTCGACGGCCGAGCGCGAGGTGCGGGTGCGCGAGATCCTGCGCGCGGTCGGTCTGCCCGAGGGCCATCTGGACCTCTATCCGCACGAGATCAGCGGCGGCCAGCAGCGCCGCGTCGGCCTCGCACGCATCCTCACGCTGCAGCCGCGCGTCGTCATTCTCGACGAGCCGACCTCGGGTCTCGACGTCTCGGTGCAGGCAACCGTGCTGACGTTGTTCCGCGAGCTTCGCGCTGCCTTCAATCTCACCTATATGCTGATCAGCCACGACCTCGCCGTCGTGCGCATGATGTGCCAGCGCGTCGCCGTCATGTATCTGGGGAAGATCGTCGAGATCGGCCCGACCGCGGACATCTTCGAGCGGCCGCGCCACCCCTACACGCAGTCGCTTCTGGCGGCCATTCCGCAGATCGGCGGCAAGCGCATCACGCGCGACTTCTGGCTCAAGGGCGAACCACCCGATCCGGGCAAGCTGCCGTCGGGCTGCCGCTTCCGTACGCGCTGCCCGCGCGCCGAAGCGCTCTGCGCGGAGACCGAGCCGGAACTGCGCCTGATCGGCGCTCAGCACGCGGCCTGTCATTTCGCGGAGCTCGATTCGCTCAGGAGCGCATAGGGACGCGTGCGCGAATGCCCACCCTTCGGCCGAGCGGAGCTCGACCTGTCGGCAGGGCGCGAAATCGCGCCCGAATGCTGCGCCGCTACAGGTGCCGGCTCCGTCGCCTGGTCGGATGCGCCAGCAACCATTCGAAAATGCGGTGGGGCAGGCGCGCCAGCCAGAGAATGCCGTCGGCAAGAAACTCGGCCATGACATAAGCGCGTTCAGCGCGTGCCAGGCGTTCGAGCTCGGCTGCCGCAACGTCGCGCGTCGCGCCGGTGCCCTCGGCGATGTCGCGGATCAATGCCTGAATCCGTTCGTGGCGATGCCGCATGACAAGCTCCTTTTCCGAGCCCGATGGTTTGGCGCCCTCCCTGAATCTCGGTGATGTTGGGACTCGATATAGGGAGGTATGGCCGGAATTCCCGGGCCAATGTTGCAAGCCACCAATGCGGGAAACGCAGACAATTGTCTGGGCACATTGCCGCGCATGTCGGCACGCGCGGCCTCGAAGATAGGCAGCTAGGGCAGCGTACTTGGCAACGTTCGACAGTCGTGCACCGATATGGTCTCGCCCGTGCGTCCGGTCGGATCGCCACCCGCCGGCACCGGCGTGTAGATCGTGATACCGATCGTCCCGAAGATCGCGCCGTCATCCTTGAGCAGCGGCGCCGTCAACCGGGAGACCGCGAAGGTGGCGTCTGGCCGCGTAATCCGACTCGACCGCGCTTAGATCAGTGCGGGCGTATCGACGACCGTCAGGCCGCGCGCGATCGCCAGCTCGCCCTCCTCGCCGCCGAGGATCTCGCGCATGGAGCGCCCTTCGAGCGGCACGCGCCAGAACGACTTGATCTCCTCGCCGGCAAGCGACAAGGCGAAGTCGCAGGTCTCCGCCAGGTAGCGGTAGATGAACACGTTCGACAGGCATGGCGCGATCGCGGCCGGATCGATCGCGCTGCGCGCGGGCACGATCGCGCCGCGCCGCGCCTCCGCCCAATGCCGCAGGAACATGAGCATCCGCGAATTCTCGACCTGCGGCCACGCGCACGATGCGGTACGGGAGCTTGTCCCTGTGTCCTTCATTGACATGCGGCAACGGTCTAGCAGGCTGACGTCAGGATCGCAAACGAGCCAAATGCGGGTCCGACGGCGGGCTTGACCGGCCGGGCGGCACAGGCTGGCAACAAGGGATGAGCCCCATGAATGGACAAGCGAAACGCGGCCTTCCTGTCAGCGAGGTGCGCCGCTTTCTCGAGCCTGGCACGCTTGAGAGGCTCGGCCTGGCAGGGCCAAACCAACATCATGATCATGGGCTGGCACATGATCCTCGAATTCGCGCCGTCGCTGGTCGGCTGTTACGTGTGGACGGAGAATCACAGCTTCGGCCTGATTCGCTGCAGCCGGGAATGCGTCGTCAACATCCCGACCGTCGACCTCGCTGCCAAGGTCGTCGACATCGGCAACAGCTCGGGGCGCGACATCGACAAGTTCGCCACCTATGGGTTGACCGCGGTGCCGGGTGTGAAGGTGAAGGCCCCGCTCATCGGCGAGTGCTTCGCCAACTTCGAATGCAAGCTGGTCGATTCAGGCCTGATCCGGAAATACAGCCTCTTCGTTTTCGAGGTCGTCAAAGGCCATGTCGCGCGATCGCCGATATATCCACGCATTATCCATTACCGCGGTGACGGCGTGTTCATGATCTCAGGTGAGAACACCCATCGCTACCGCCGGCGCTTCAAGCCGGAGATGTTGTAGCGTCCGCGCCTATTTTTCGTCGAGCAGGATGCTGTTCTCGACGAACGTCACGAGCAGCACGCAGCCGTCGGGCGCATCCGTCCAATGCGTCGATCCCTTCTTGTAGATCGCATAGTCGCCGGCCTTGAGCACGGTGCCGTCGCTGTCATGAATGCTGCCCTCGATGACGAAGAACTCGTCACCGCCGCCATGGCTGTGCAACGGGCCGACCGCGCCGGGCTCGAGCTTGAGCAGGTAGCGACCGCCGCGGCGCAGCTCGGAGTTCTCGCTGAACGGCGCCCAGAAGAACTTCGGGAACGGCTTGCCGTCCTTGAGATAGGGCTGCCATTTGGCGCCGCGGACGCTGTGAACCATTCGCTCGCCGGGCTTGAGGGGATTGGGTCTGGCCATCATTCTCTCCTTGGCACGATGCGCTCCGGGCCGATCAGGCCTTGAGCTTGGGTAGGATCTCCGTCGCGAGCGCGCGGAGATTTCCTTCGAAGTCCATGTTTGCCGCCACTGCCGCCGGCATGCGCACGCCGAGTTGGGTGACGCCGGCCTCGCGCAGGACATGGATGCGCTCCAGGCACAGGCCGGGGGGGCCGACGATCGCCATGCGGTCGAGCATGGCATCGGCCAGCACATCGCTGCCGACTGTGGCGCCGCCATCGAGCAGCAGGCGGATCTTGGCGACCGTCGCCTCGTCGATCGCGAGCGCGCGCCGCGTCTCCTTGTGCATGCCGCGCGCGGCCATCGCGATGATCCGGCGCAGCTTGTCCTTCACGGGCACCATATTCTCGGTGACAATCGTGGTGATCCAGCCGACCACGGCGATATCCTCGGGCTTTCGTCCCGCCGCGCGTGCCCCTTCAGCCACCAGGCCGAGCGCCCAGCGCACGGCCTGCGGGTCGCCCATGTCGCCGAGGATGATGCCGTCAGCCAGCTCGCCAACGAGCCGATAGCCCTGCGGGTCGGTTGTCGCGATGTAGAGCGGCATGGGCCGAGCCACCGGGAAATCCAGCTTCACGCCCTTGAGCGAGAAGACCGGCGTTTCGAGCGAGATCTCCTTGCCGGCGAAGAGGTCGCGGATGACTGTGATGGTGTCGCGCAGGGCCGCGAGGAAGGGACCCTGCGGTGCGCCCAGCTTGTCGCGCAGGTTGGCGCGCTCTCCGGCGCCAAGACCGAGCACGAACCGCCCGTCACACGCCTCGGACAATGTTGCCGCGGCGCGCGCGATCTGCACGGGGTGGCGCGTATAGGGATTGACGACGCCGAGGCCGAGCGCGATTCGACTGGTGCGCGCGGCGGCATAGGTCAGTGCCACGAAGGGGTCGCGGAAGAACCCCTGATCCGGCGTATAGGCCATGTCGAAGCCCCAGCCCTCGGCGCGCGCGATGACCTCGGCAAAGCGGCGCGGATCGATGGCAGGTGGGAAGGAAAAGGCGAGATTCATCGGCATCAGTCGTGAACGAGAGTGGCGCGCTGCCCGCCGGTTCCAGCGAGCAGCGCCATGAGCTTTCGCTCGATCTCCGCGAAGTCCCGGCTGGTCGTGTCGCGTGGTCGCTTCAGGTCGATGTCGAAAACGCCGTTGATGGTCGACGGGCGGGGACTCAGCGAGATCACCCGATCGCCGAGCAGCACGGCCTCCTGCACGGAATGGGTGACGAACACGATGGTCTTGGACATCTGCTGCCAGATGCGCAGCAGGTCGTCCTGCAGCGAGCGCCTTGTCTGGGCGTCGAGCGCGCCGAACGGCTCATCCATCAGCAGGATCTCGGGATCGGTTGCGAGCGCGCGGGCGATGGCGACCCGCTGCTTCATGCCGCCGGACAGCACATGGGTGTAGCGGTCTTCGAAGCCAGCGAGGCCGACGAGTTTGACCAGCTCGCGCGCGCGCGCATCGCGCGCCGGCTTGTCGAGTTTCTTCTGCACGTCGAGCCCGATCGCGACATTGCCCAGGACGGTGCGCCAGGGATACATGACGAATTCCTGGAACACGAAGCCGCGTTCCGGCCCCGGGCCGGTGATCGGCTTTCCCTCGAGCAGCACCTCGCCGGCGCTCGGCGCCTCGAAGCCGGCGATGATGTTGAGCAGCGTCGACTTGCCGCATCCGCTCGGCCCGAACAGGATGACGAAGCGCCCCGGCTCGATGTCGAACATGACCTCGCGGATCGCCTCGACCTCGGCGCCGCCCTCGGGATCGGTGAACGTCTTGCGCAGATTGGCGATGCGGATCTTTGGCGTCATTGGCGCGACAACATTCCCCAGCGCACGACCGTCCTATCCTCGAGGCGACCGACCAGGACGTAGATGAAGAGAAAACCAAACACACCCAAGGCGAACAGCCCGACAAACATGACTTCGACCTGCAGCAGGTTGCGGGCATTGAATATCATATAACCGAGCCCGGCCTTGGGCGTGGCGATGAACTCGGCGCCGACCAGGGTGCGCCAAGCCTGGCCGAAGGCAAGGCGCAGCCCGGCAACGATAGAGGTCAGTGTCGCCGGTAGCAGCACGAGGCGCATGACGTCGATCCTGCTGGCCCCGAATGTGCGCAGCGCGCGGATCTGGCCGCGCTCGACACCGCGCACGCCGGCCGTGGTGTTGTAAATCAGCGGCAGGCAGGCGGAGATCGCCGTGACGATCACGATGCTGAGATCGCCGCGACCGGCCCACAGCAGCAGGATGGGGATGTAGGCATAGGCGGGAATGGGGATCAGCGCGTTCACCAGAGGCTGGAATGCGGCATAGACATAGCGGTTCATACCCATGAGCAGGCCGATGCCGACGCCGACCACGAGGGCAATGAGCATCGCCGCGAGGAGGCGTCCGACACTGACACCGATGTGGATCAGCAGGATCGGAACCGGCCGCGCCTCGGTCGGCTCAAGCAATCGGAAAATAGTCGCGACAATCCGAGAGGGCGGTGGGAACAGTTCGAGATTGAAGCCGGACGCACGAAACAGCGCTTCCCATGCCGCGAACAGCAGGACCAGCGCGGCCGTCGGAAGCGCGAAGCGTTGCCAGGTCACCGCTCAGACCTCGGCCGTGCGTGCGAGGCCCCAGCGCTCGAGCGTGCGCTTCTCGATGGCGGCAAAGCCAATCTGCTCAAGGGCGAGACTGACTACGGCGATGATCAGCAGCGCCGAGAACACCACGTCAGTCGCGTAGAAATCCTGGGCCTGGAAGAGCATGACGCCGAGGCCGCGCGCGACGCCGGCGAACATCTCCGCGCCGATCAGCGCGCGCCAGCTCGCCGCCAGACCGAGCTTCAGGCCGGAGAAGATGTAAGGAAAGGCCGCCGGCAGGATGACGCGCCAGATGATGAAGGCGCGATCGGCGCCGAAGGTCTGCACCTGCCAGACCATGCGCTGCGGCACGGCGCGGATGCCTGCGGTGATGTTGAAGATCATCTCGGCGACGCAGGCATAAGTGACAATGGCGAGAACGGCAGGCCAGCCGAGTCCGATCCAGATCATCGCCACCGGTGCCCAAGCAATCGCCGGAATCGGCATCAGGAAGCCGAGCAGCGGATTGATCGCGCGATAGAGGGTGGGGCTGAGGCCCAGCGCGATGCCGCCGACGATGCCCAGCACCGAGCCCGCGATGAAGCCAGCGAACAGCAGCACCAGGCTGTGCATCGCGTGCATGCCGATGTGATAGGCGAGGCCCGCCTTGCCGACGAGGCCGAGCAGGCAGGTTTCCAGCACGAGCGACGGCGGCGGCAGGATCAGCGGCGAGACCAAGCCACCACGGCTCGCCGCTTCCCATGCCGCCAACAGCGCCGCAAAAACTACGTAAGGCGCGAGGCGCTCGGCCGTGTCCTTCTTGCCTGCCTTCTTGCCGCTTTCAGCTGGCAGATCGTCGCTATGCTTTGGTGCGGAGCTTCTTGGCATCGGCCAGGATGTCGCGATTGACGACCAGGTCCGGCCGGTTCCGGATCACGCCTAGCTTGACCGACACGTCGGCGATCTTGTTCAGGCTTGGCAGGACCGGATCGAGATCCGGGGCGAAGATCAGCCGCCTGATCATCGCGTCGAAGGCCTCCCACGGCGTGTCGCCGGCGCCGCGCTCGGTCATGCCCTTGGCGACCAGCTTCGCCGTCTCGGTCGGGTTGGCCTTGATCCATTCCTGGACGTCCATCGCCGCCGCGGCGAAGCGCACCAGCGCATCGCGCTTCTTCTCGATCACTTCGCGGCGCGTCTGGATGACGACCGCGTCGTAGACCACGTTGGCGAACAGCGCGACGATCTTGCCGATCTTGCGGTGCTCCATCAGCGCGGGGTAGGGCTCCCAGATGGTTGCGCCGTCGATCGCGCCGCTCGCGAGCGCGCCTGCGACCTCGCCGCCCTGCATGTTGACGACCTGGAAATCGTTGACTGACATGCCCTGGGAATCGAGCCAGATCAGCCAGGCCATGTAGGAGCCGCTGCCGACCACGGTGCCGATCTTCTTGCCCTTGAGATCCTGGATCGACTTCGCCGGCGAGTCATGGCGCGCCAGCGTCGCGGCGTAGTCGCCATAGGCCCAGCCCATGAACATCGGGAACTCTCCCGGCTTGGTCGCGGCCTGCAGCGACACGGCACGACCGCCGCCTGGCGCGTCGAAATCGATGCTGCCTTCGACCAGCGCCTTATCGGCCGGCCCGGCCGACGGGAACCATTCCCACTTGATGTTGAGGCCATATTTCGACGTCCAGTCGCGCCCCGCGAGCACCATCGGCGACACGTCGGGATGCGCGCCGTAGGTCAAGGTCGCTGCTGCTTGAGCGAGAGCCTGGCCCGGGCTTGCCAGTTCGAACATCGGGTTGGCCAGCAGGCCGGCACCGGTCACCATCATTCCATTGAGGACGTCGCGGCGACTGAACATGTCTTGTCTCCCTCTTCACCTGAGGTCGGCGCTGCGCCGATGCGACGGCAAACCGCGCGCCAGACCGGGGTCAGTGTGGCACCGGCAAAATCGCCGTGCAACGCGACCGGGGCCGCGAACCTCGTATTACGATCCGTTACCGCCAGACGCCGTCGACGCGGTCGAAGGCATCGGCGCGCAGATCGGCAGCGCCCTGGATCAGCACCTGCTTGGCGATCTTCTCGGATGGCGTCTTGGGCAGCTTGTCGATGTAGGCAAGATAGCGCGGCACCTTGAAGCGCGCGAGGTTCGCCTCGCAATGGGCGATGACGCGCTCGAAGGGCAGCGCGTCCTTGTCGAGACCCGGCTGCAGCACGAGATAGACCTTTACCTCCTGGCCGCGTTGCGGATCGGGCACGGGCACGGCGGCGGCCTCGGCGATTTCCGGCAGACCGCGCAGCACAGCCTCGACCTCGCGCGCCGCGATGTTCTCGCCGGCGCGCCTTATCATGTCCTTGACCCGGCCGACGATGTAGAAGAAGCCGCGCTCGTCCTGGCGGAACAGGTCGCCGGTGCGGAACCAGTCGCCGTGGAAGGCCTGGCGGGTCGCCGCCTCGTTGTTGTAGTAGCCCTGGAGAATGCCGGGGCCGCGCACGACCAGCTCGCCGATATTCCCCGACGGCACCGTGTTGCCCTGCTCGTCGGCGACGCGCACCTCGCGGAACGGCACGGCGGTGCCGCAGGTGCCCGAGCCGACCATGTCTGTCGCCTCGATCGGCACGAACATGCCCGACCCGATCTCGGTCATGCCGAAGGCCTCGCGTGCGATGAAGTCGAAGCGCTCCTCGAGCGCCACATGCGCGTCCTTCGACAGGCCGTAGCAGTTGACGCGCACGATGGCGTTGTCGCGGTCATAAGGGCTGGGTGGCTGCTTGATCACCACCTCGGGAAACAGCGTGAAATTGATGCGATGCGTGCGCACCCAGTCCATGAAGCGGGATGCGCTCTGCCGCCGTGCGGCGAACAGCGTGCCGCGCTGGTAGAACGTCATCATCAGCATCCATTGCGGGTCCATGTAGAAGAAAGGCGTCGCCGCCAGGATGCGCTCGTAGCGCCGGAAATCGCGGCGCGCATTGATGAGGCCGATGGTCAGCCAGTAGCGGTGGCTGAGCATGCAGCCCTTGGGGAAGCCCGTCGTGCCCGAGGTGAACTGAATGTTCATCAGATCGTCGAGCGCGGGCGCGGGCAGTCCGGCAATGTCGTCGCGCCCATCCAGCAGGTCCAACCAGCGTCTTTGGTGCTGGCGCGGGGCGCCCAGCACGATCACGCGATCATCGGTCAGGCGCTCCGGCCGCGCGGGCAGCGCGTCGAGCGTCGGCAGGCAGGCCTCGTCGATCACCACCCAGTCGACCGCGCCCGTGTCGATCACGTAGTTCATCTCGCGGCCGGTGTAGCCGATGTTCATCGGCACCATGACGGCGCCGAGTCGGGCCAGCGCCAGCCAGGTCATCGGCATCGCCGCCACATTGGGCAGCATGACCGCGACATGGCTGCCCTTCCGGATGCCGAGGGCGGCAAGGCCGTTGGCCAGCCGATTGACGCTCCGGCGCAGCGCCGCATAGCTGATCGCCTCGCCGCTCTCGAAGAAATTCCAGGCTGCGTGGTCGGGCACCTCCGCCGCGGCCGCATCGAGCAGCGCGCCGATATTGGCGGGCAGGGGCATCGCCTCGATGATGCGTCGGCGCTCGGCGACCGGCGGTGCGGCGTGTTTCAGGATTTCTTGGCGTGACATCAACGGATCCATTCGGCAGGGTCGCTGCCAAATTTATCGCCTCATGCTGAGCTTGTCGAAGCGTGAGGACGTTGCCGTGTCTCCGCCGCTTGTCAAACGGCACCGTCCTCGTGGTTCGACAGGCTCACCACGAGGTAATATGGTGCGTCAGTTCGTCAATTCTGGTTGAAATCCACCCATGCTCATCGACTACGGCAGCACGCCGCCGATCCCCGAATTCAAGAAGACCGGGCCGCACCTGGCCAATTACCGCCGGGTCTACAGCGCCAGCGAGAAGGACGTCGATTATCTCGGCGTCGGCCCCGAGGCGCTTGCCAAGTATCTCGCCATGTACGACCGGATCGGCGCCCGTCACGTCGTGGTCAAGGCGCGCGATCTGGAGACCACCTTCGGCTTCCGCATTCTGAACGAGGATGTCGCCGCCTTCTGCCGCGCGCAGGGGCCGCGTTTTCTCGGCTTCGCCGGCGTCGACCCGCACAAGGGCATCACGGCGATCCGCGAGCTCGAGCATGCGGTCAAGGTGCTGGGATTGCGCGGACTCAACCTGCAATGCTTCGAGCACAAGCTCGCGATCAACGACAAGAAGATGTACCCGCTCTATGCCAAGTGCATCGAGCTCGACATACCCGTCAACATCCACGCCAGCATCAACTTCTCGACCGACACGCTGATGGAATTCGGCCATCCGCGCCTGCTCGACGAGGTGATGGTGCATTTCCCCGAGCTGCGCGTCTGCGCCTCGCCACCGGGCTGGCCCTGGGTGCAGGAGCTGATCGGCGTCGCCTGGCGCCATGCCAACGTCTCGATCGGCATCGTCGCGATCCGGCCGCGCGTGCTGGCCATCGCCAATTCCGGCTACGAGCCGCTGCTGCAATACGGCAACACGATCCTGCAGGACCGGTTCATCTTCGGGTCGGCCTATCCGATGCAGCCGGTCGACCGCGCGGTTGCTGAGATCGATGCCCTGGGGCTCAAGCCCGAGGTGCGCCGAAAGTGGCTTTATGACAATGCGGCGCGCTTTCTCGGACTCCCGCCTGCGGCGCCGTAGTCCTTGACGGCGCAAGGGCTTATGGGGACGATGGCGCATCAAATCCACCGGAGTTAGACCAACAGGGGGGGCGACTATGGTGAGACCGATCAACGCTTTGGTCTCGGGTCTGGCCTTTGCGGCCGCGGCGGCGAGCATGCAGGCTCCGGCCTCGGCTCAAACCCAACCGGCCAAGCCGGCGCAAATCGTGGTCAATGCCTCGGGCGGCGCCCAGGCGGCCGCGCTGCGCAAGGCGTTCTTCGAGGAATACGAGAAGCGCTTCGGCGTTCGCGTCGTCGATTCGAGCCCGGCGGATCTCGGCAAGCTGCGCGCGATGGTCACGACCGGCAACATCGAATGGGCGGTGACCGAGCTCAACATGGAGGACGCTGTCCGCGCCCAGGAGATGGGCCTGCTCGAGCCGATCGACGCCAAGATCGTCGACCGTTCGCGCTTCCCGGCCAATCTGCAGACCCGCACGCATATCTACACGCGCAGCGCCTACTCGACCGTGATCGGCTACCGCACCGACGCATTCCCCGAGGGCAAGCGGCCGAAGAGCTTCGCCGATTTCTGGAACGTGCAGGCCTTTCCGGGCCCGCGCTCGATGCAGAATTCGCCGATCGACAATCTCGAATTCGCGCTCATCGCCGACGGCGTGGCGCCCGACAAGCTCTACCCCATCGACGTCGACCGCGCCTTCCGCAAGCTCGACCAGATCAAGAAGAACGTCGCGGTCTGGTGGACCACGGGCGCGCAGTCGGCCCAACTCCTGATCGACAAGGAGGTCGTGCTCGGCACGGCGTGGAACGGCCGTTACTATGCGGCGATCCAGCAGGGCGCGCCGATCGCGATCGAATGGAACCAGGGCGGCATCAAGGAAAGCGCCTTCGTCATTCCGAAGGGCGCCAAGGATGCCCACTGGGGACAGCAGATGCTGGCCGTCATGAGCGACGCCAAGCTGCAGGCGATCTACGCCAACATCGTGACCTATCCCGGCCTCAACCTCGATGCGACCCAGTACACCGATCCAAAGATCGCGCCGCACCTGCCGACCCATCCGGACAACCTGTCCAAGCAGTGGTGGCAGGACGTGAACTGGTGGGTCAAGAACGGCAAGGACGTGCAGGATCGCTGGAGCCGCTGGGTCATTGCGAAATAGCGGTCGGCGCGGGAATCGCCAGCCGAAGGTTCGGGCCTGGTGACTGACACCGCGGCCGCCGGCGCGACCGCGGCAAATCTGAACGTGACTGGCCTGGAGTTGTCGAACGTCGTGCGGCGCTTCGGCGCCGTGACGGCGCTCGCCGGCGTCGATCTCACCGTGCGCGCCGGCGAGCTGCTGACCATCCTCGGGCCCAGCGGTTCGGGCAAGACGACGATGCTGAAGGTCGTGGCCGGCTTCGAGCTGCCGGACGAGGGCAGCGTGCGGCTGGGTGTCCACGACATCACGGTGGCATCGCCGGCGCGGCGCAACATCGGCATGGTCTTCCAGAACTATGCCCTGTTCCCGCACATGAACGTGGCGGCGAACATCGCATTTCCCTTGGAGATGCGGCGCATGGCGCCGCCTATGATCGCCGACAAGGTCGCCTGGGCTCTGCAGACCGTTGGTTTGACCGGATACGACCGGCGCATGCCGAGCCAGCTGTCGGGCGGTCAGCAGCAGCGCGTGGCGCTCGCCCGCGCCATCGTGTTCGATCCGGGTTTGCTGCTGCTCGACGAGCCGTTCGGCGCGCTTGATCGCAAGCTGCGCGAGCAGATGCAGCTCGAGGTCAAGCGCCTGCAGCGCCGCCTCGGCCTCACCACACTGTTCGTCACCCACGATCAGGAAGAGGCGCTGGTCCTGTCGGACCGCATCGCAGTCATGAACGAGGGCCGGCTCGAGCAACTTGGCACGCCCCAAGACATCTATGCCCATCCGCGCAATCGCTTCGTCGCGGATTTCATCGGCGAATCGAACCTGTTCCACGGTCGCGTGACCGCGATCGAAGGCGGTATCGCGGTCGTCGCAGTTGCGTCCGATCTCGTCCTGCGCCTGGTGGCTATGGCGGGCATGCGCGCCGGTGCCGAGATCGGCGCCGTCGTCCGACCCGAGCGGCCGCGCCGGCTAGGCTCAGGCGAGGCCGCCGACAACGCCGTCGAGGGCGAGCTCGTCGAGGCGGTCTATGTCGGCGAGTCGATCAAGTACCGGCTGCGGTTGTCGAGCGGCGCCGAGCTCCTGGTGCGCTGGCCGTTCCGCGCCGGCGGAGAAATGCTCGGCGGCGGCGCGCGCCTGCGCGTCGGCTGGGACGCCCGGGACATGCACGCGGTTCCCTGGTCGTGAGCGTGCTGACGGGAGTGCTCGGACGCCGTGCCGGGCGCCACGGTCCGGCGCTGGCGCTCGGCATCCTGCCGATCGCTTTCCTGCTCGTGCTGTTCGTCTACCCGGTCCTGCGCCTGCTGCTGTTCAGCGTCGAGAACGGCAGCCTCGCCCATTTCGAGAAGGCGCTCACCGACGGCCTCTACGTTCAGGTGCTTCTCGCCACCTTCGAGATCGCGATCGTTGTCGCCGTCATATGCCTGCTGCTGGGCTATCCGGTTGCCTACCTGCTGGCGACCGCCTCGCCCTTCTGGGCCGGCTTCGGCTTTGCCCTGCTGCTGCTGCCGTTCTGGACCAGCGTTCTGGTGCGCACCTATGCTTGGATGATCATCCTCGGCCGCAACGGCATCTTCAATCGAACCTTGCTCGAGCTCGGCATCGTCGACCAGCCGCTGGCACTCCTGCACAACACGACCGGCGTGCTGATCGGCATGGTGCATGTGCTGCTGCCCTACATGGTCTTCCCGATCTACAGCATCATGAAGCGGGTCGACATGCAGTTGCTCAGCGCCGCCGAAGGACTCGGCGCCTCGTCGGCCCAGGCCTTCCGGCGCATCTACCTGCCGCTCACGCTGCCCGGCGTGTTCGCCGGCATGACGCTGGTCTTCATCATCTCGCTCGGCTTCTTCATCACGCCCGCGCTGCTCGGCGGCGGCCGCGTCATGATGATCGGCGTGCAGGTCGAGCGCCTGGTGCGCCAGTACCTCGACTGGAGCCTCGCCGCGGCGGTCGCCGTGATCCTGCTGGCGGTCGCCCTCGGCGTCGCCGCGTTCTTCCGCCGCGTCCTCAAGGGCGACCTGACATGGACGTGATACGCCGCCGACCCATGGGCGCCGGGCGGCGGCCGAGCCCGGCCCGCTGGGCGCTCATCGTCTATTGTACGCTCGTCTTCGTATTCCTCATGCTGCCGCTGATCGTGGTCTTCCCGATCTCATTCAGCTCCGCGCAGTCGCTGCAGTTCCCGCCGCCCGGCTATTCGCTGCGCTGGTACAAGGTCTACGTCAACGATCCGGTCTGGATGGCGGCGACCTGGCGCAGCCTGCACATCGCGCTGTGGACGACGGTGCTGTCGACGGTGCTGGGCACGCTGCTCGCCTTCAGCATCGTGCGCGGCCGCTATCCGGGCAAGGGGCTGGTCAACCAGGTCGCGACCGCGCCGCTGATCGTGCCGACGATCATCTACTCGATCGCGGTCTATGGCCTGTTTGCCGGCCTCAAGGTGATCGGCAACTGGCAGGGCATCGTGCTGGGGCACACCGTGCACGCCTTGCCCTTCGTCGTACTGATCGTCGGCGCTGCGCTGCGCACCTTCGACATGGCGCAGGAGCAGGCGGCCGAGGGGCTGGGCGCGTCGCGACTGACTGCGATCCGGCGCGTCACCCTGCCGCAGATCCGACCGGCGCTGATCTCGGCGGCCTTCCTCGCCTTCATCTCGTCTTTCGACGAGCTCGTCATCGCCATGTTCCTGGGCGGCGCCAACGTCACATTGCCGAAGAAGATGTTCGACAACATCCAGCTCGAGATCGAGCCGACGGTGGCGGCGGTCTCCGTGCTGCAGATCGTCCTGGTGACGGTCGTGCTGATGCTCGCCGCGCGCTTCGGTTCCGGCGCGCGTCCGGTGGCCTGAGGATCAATTCTTCTTCGGGATCGCGATGCCGCGCCCGGCCTGCGCAGGCACCGGGTGATGCGCATGAGCCGAAATCAGATCGTCGAACAGCCTTTTCAAATCCTCCGGCAGCTCCGCCGCGCGGCGCTCGACCCGGTTGATGTGCAGCATCATCTCCTCGAAGGTCGCGATCAGATGGCCTTGCTCGCCATGGCGCATCATGTTGATGAGCCGGATGCGCTTGAGGTCCCGTTCGAGGAACTGCGTCGTGACCACGATCGGCTCGCCCAGCCTGACTTCGCGCACATAGGTCGTGTGGGATTCGACGGCGAAGAAGCCGTTGGGCGTGCGCTCCCGGTAGGCCGGGCCGAGGCCGACCTGCTTCATGAAGCCGACGACGGCCTCGTTGAAGATCCTGGCGTAGTGGACCACGTTGAGATGACCGTAGTGGTCGACCCACTCGGGCTTGACCACGGCTTCGAAGGTCCTGGGGAGCTGGTCTGGCACTTAGGGCCTCATGCTGAGCTTGTCGAAGCATGAGGACGCTGCCACTGGCAGGCGCATGATTGCAAGCTTCTGATGTGATTTCGCGTCCTCGTGGTTCGACAGGCTGACCACGAGGCTCTATCCTGGCGATTAAAGACTGCGGCGGAGGGAGAAAGCATGCGCGAAAAAGTCTTCGTCACCTGCGCCGTAACGGGTGCTGCCGACACGGTCGGCAAGCACCCGGCGATTCCGGTCACGCCGGAGGAGATCGCGACGGCGGCCATCGAGGCCGGCGAGGCCGGGGCGGCGATCGCGCACATCCATGTGCGCGACCCGGCGACCGGCAAGCCGAGCCGCGACATCCGTTATTACCGCGAAGTGGTCGAGCGCATCCGCGAGAGCGGCAGCCGGATCGTCATCAACCTCACCTGCGGCGCCGGTGGCCGCTATCTGCCCGACAAGAATGATCCCAAGCAAGGTGCCGCCGGCACGACGATCACCACGCCGGCCGACCGGGTTTCTCACGTGCTGGAGCTCAAACCCGAGGTGTGCAGTCTCGACGTCGCGACCATGAACATGGGCGAGCACGTGTTCATGAACACGCCCGGACATCTGCGCGAGATGGCCCAGCTCATCCGCTCGGTCGGCACCAAGCCGGAGCTCGAAGTGTTCGACGGCGGGCATGTGCGCCTCGCCAACCGCATGGTCGAGGAGGGGCTGCTGGAATCCCCGGCGCTCTATCAGGTGGTGCTCGGCGTCGCCTGGGGCATGCCTGCGACATCCGAGGCGATGATGTATATGAGCCAGCAGATTCCCAAGGGCGCGCATTGGGCCGCCTTCGGCATATCGCGCATGCAGTTTCCGATGGTGGCGCAGACCGTGCTGCTCGGCGGCCATGTACGCGTCGGCCTGGAGGACAACCTCTACATCGACAAGGGTGTCTACGCGAAGAACAACGCAGCCCTCGTCGAGAAGGCGGTCAGGATCGTGCGCCTGCTCGGCGCCGAGATCGCCAGCCCCGAAGAGGTGCGCAAGGAGCTGGGGCTGCGTGGCAATCCATGATGTCCAGGGCAGGGGGAAGCAGCAAATGAGCTTGATGTCAGCGCAGCTCGATGGCCGCGTCGTTCTTGTCACTGGCGGCGCCTCGGGAATCGGTCTCGCAACCTGCGAGACATTCGCGCGCAGCGGCGCGCGCGTGGCGCTCAATCACCTACCGGACGATCCGGCCGGCCCGCGCGAGGCGAATCGCCTGCGGTCGGCCGGCCATGATGTTGCCGCTGTGCCGGGCGACGTGTCGAAGCCGGGCGGCGGCGAGGCGATCGTCGAGGCGGCGATCGCAGCGTTCGGCCAAATGCACTGGCTGGTCAACAATGCCGGCACGCCGATCGCGCGCGACCCGGTGCCGTTCGCCGATCTCGACGCGCTGACCGACGAAGCCTGGGACAGGGTGTTGTCGACCAACCTCGTCGGCACCTTCCGCTGCTCGCGCGCCGCCGCACCGCACCTGAAGAAGAGCAAGGGTGCCATCGTCAACCTCGCCTCGGTCGCGGGCTTGACCATGCAGGGCAGCAGCATCCCCTACGGTGCGAGCAAGGCCGGCGTTGTCAATCTGACGCGCAACCTGGCGCGTGCGCTGGCGCCCGACGTGCGCGTCAATGCCGTGGCGCCTGGCCTGGTCGACACCCCCTGGACGCGTCCCTGGCCCGAAGATCGCAAACGACTGTCGGTCGAGAGTACGCCGCTCAGGCGCATGGCCACGACCGACGACATCGCCGATGCGATCCTGTTCTTGTGCGCGGGCGCCGATTTCGTCACCGGCCAGACGCTGGCCGTGTGCGGCGGACGGACCTGACGAGGCTTCGTCAGAGGGAGAGCGGCAGCTCGAGATGCTGCGCGTACATCATGTCCCGGTGCTCGATCACAATCGGGTCGAGCGCCGCGTCCGTTTCAGCATCGCGCGTCTCGAACGCCGCTCTCATGCCGGCGTCCATCGCACAATGCTCAGCCGGAAGCGGAACGAACAGCGCGGTGACTGTCGCACTGTAGATGTCGGCGGCGGTCAACGCCTGGCCCACATAGTACCGGCTGCCGGCCGCGCGCTGCGCTTTGAGGCGTGCCGCCAGCATGCGCAGGAGCTCGGCGACACGCGAAGCTGATGCCGCGCCCGAGGCGGCACTGTGGCCGTATTTGCGCGCCAGATACCTGGCGATGCGCTGCGGGAAGCCGCCGGCATTCTCGAGCCCGACATGGATCAGCTGCAGGCGGCGGGACCAGGCAAGTCCCTCTTCGCCCAGCATCTCGTGACCGAGGCCGAAGACCAGGGCGCGGTCGGATGGATCCTTGGGCAGCAAGGCCGGCGTGGGCGCCAGGCGCTCGGCGAGGAGCAGGATTTCGTTCCAGCCGGGGCGGGGGCGTTCGTCGTTGTAGACCGCGACCGGCGCATTGCGCTGGCCGCTCCAGTTGTTCAACGCCTCGCTGTCATAGACGAGCCGCACGGCAACCCAGCGGATGCGCTTGATGTGGAGGATGCCTTTGGAGGCCTCGCCCCAGGGGCTGGGGACATTGCCGACGACCACCATGCGCAGGCCGTCGCGCGCGATCGCGTCCTCGACGCTGACATACTGGAACGGCATTTGCCCTCCATGCGGCCCGCTAACCAGTTGATTTGTCGCGACGTTGGGCGCGCCGTGAGGCCAATTCCGTGAGCTTGGCGAGCATGGTCTCGACGTTGGTGCACACGATGGCGCCGGCCTCGGCAAGCTCGGCTCGGATGTCGACCGGCAGGCTCGAATTGCTGCCGTCGGGCACGCGGTTGAGTTTGCCGCCGACGAAGACCGGCAGCTCGATGGCGCGCTGTTTCATCTCGTCCTTCAACTCGGCGACGAAATCGAGCGCCACGCCGTTGTAGGACGAGAGCGCGATGAAATCGACACGATCATCCGCAACCATGGCAGCGAGATCGTTCGGGTCGGTCGAGGTGCCGCCATCGACGATGTCGATGCCAAGCTCGCGCAGCACGGTTTCGATCAGGATCTTGCCGTATTCGTGCACGTCGGTGGTGGCGATGCAGGCACGCAGACCGGCGCCGGTGATGGCAGCACGATCGGCCCCCGGCAAGCGACCGACCAGGACTTCGCCGTCGCGTTCGACCTGCTCAATCGAGTGGGAGCGCACCAAGGGCGTGCGGCCGCGCAACCGCCCCGGCGTCGATGCGCCAGGACCGAACAGCTCCTCCAGCCGCTTGGAGCCGACGCGGCGGATCGCCAGCAGCATCTCGAACGGATTGCGCACGTCGATCCCGGCTTCAGCGAAGCCCGCCAGAAGGTTGTCGCGAAACTGCCGGCCGCCCGCCACGATGGTTGCGGCGATGCGGTCGATCTCCTCGTCGTTCTGCAGGCCGTGCAGCGGCTCATCCAGCTCGACCAGCCGATTGGCGAACATGTGAACGTCGATGATCTCGTCGATGTCGGGAATGCGCTCTGCCTCGGTGACCGGGATCGGATTGACGGCATGACCGGTCGGCTTGGTCTTTTCCGCGTAGATATCGACCCGGAGATAGGTGGCAAGCGCAGCGTAGTTCGCGGCGTGATTGGCGCCATACATGGTGGTGGCGCCATAGATCATGCTGCCGGGTGCGCGCGTGACCTGGTGGGCCGCGCGCTGGAAGGCGAGCCGCATGAGGGGCTTTGCATAGGTGTTGCCGAAGCAATAGGTCGAATGGCCGCCGCACAGTTCGTCGACGACGTACTGCTCGATCAGGATGGCGCCGAGCGAGCAGGCGAGATCGGTGAACATCGACGCGAACCCATCGTCGACGTTGGAATGAACCATGACCTCGACCGGCTGCGCTGCGGTCAGAGCGATGGCCTTGAGGGACTCGGCCGTGGTCGTCACGTCATCGTCCCAATGCGGCTGGCGGAAGGTGAAGTACTGGCCAAGATTGCCGATCGAGGTCGAACCGGCCTGGAGCGCTGCGATGGTGTTCTCGAAGGCGGCGGGAAAGCCAATGACGAAATCGCCGAAGTGAGCCGCCGCCGGGGCCATGCTGGTCAACTTGATCCAATCCTCGAGGCCATCCATGATCAAGCCGGTGCCGCGGGTCATGCCCTTCCGCATGTGTCGCGGATAGCCCATGTTCCAGTCGAGGCTGACGCCGAAGCGGTCGACGCGATAGCCCGCCTTGTCGAGCGCTTCCCAGATATCCGCCCAGGCGCGGCGACTCTTGTCGAGATCGCGGAAACCGGTCTGGGCGTGCATCATGATGCGCCCATCGATCATGCATCTGCGCTTGTATTCAGCCTCGGAGGCGACGCCGAACTTCTCGAGGAAGGGCGAGCGGCCGACCGAGACGGTGCGGGCCATGGCACGGCCCTCGTCGAGCAGCGCCGCCGCGTCGGGGAGCGCTGCTTCAGGGAAAATCTGCCGCCGGTCGAGTGGTGCCTTCATGGGCGGAAGTCTGCCAGTTGAGCGCGTGGAGCGGAAGTGTATTGCCTGCGCTACAGCGGCAACCACGTTCCGACCCCGCGTGTGCGCGCGCGCTCGAACAGCACGACGCCAGTCGCCAGATCCTCGATTGCCACACCGAGCATGAATGCCATGATGCGCTGATCGTCGCGCGTGCGCCGCGCCTTGCCGCTGAGAAGCAGCTCGCCCAGATCGGCGTCGATCCGATCAACGGCAGGAAAGACGCCGATGGCCGAGCGCTTGCCATCGAACTGCGTGCGATCATCGGTCATGACGATGTCCATAGCCCGGATCGCATCGTCGGTGATCCAGGAATCCCAGTCGATCGTCACGGTGAGACTGCCGGGCTTGAGCCAGTCAGCATGTATCACGGGCCGCCGGTCGCGCTCCATGATGGTGGCCGAACTCAGGACGATGTCTGCGTCGCGCACCAATTCCTCAACGTTGTGGGCAGCCACAATCTCGACACCATGTCTGCCGCCCATCTCCGCGATGTAGTCTGCCATTCCCTCAGGCTTGCGATCGAAGATGCGAACGCGCTCGAGGCCTGGCACCGCCGCTTTGAAGGCGGGCAGGTGGGTCCGTGCCTGCAGGCCGCAGCCGAAGATTGCCAGCGTGCTGGAATCGCGACGCGCTTGCTCGCGCGCGACCAGTGCGGAGGCTGCCGCCGTGCGCATGCCGGTGATCCAACCGGCATCCATGATCGCGACAATATCGCCAGTCGCATCGTCGCACAGCACGACCAGCCCCTTGACCGAGGGCAGCGTGCGCGTCTTGGTAAAGTCGCCGCTCTGGAACTTGGCTGCCGCGTACTTCAGCGACGGAATCCAACTCATGACGAGATGAAACCACTGCTGCGGTCGCCGCGGAAACCATACCATCGAGGGCATGACGACCGCGTCACGCGCCCGCTCACGGAACGCCCCGGCGATCGGCTCGAACATGTCTTCGAAGGCAAGACCGAGCGACGCCAAGTCGCCAGCATTCAGATAGAGCATACGCCGCGCGGTCAAGGCGGCTATCCGCTTTCCGGAGGGCAGCTCAGCACGCCCGCCGCCACCAGTCGATCGAAGTGCGCGGGATCGACACCGAGTTCCGTCACAAGGATCTCGCGGCTGTGCTGGCCGAGCAATGGTGGCGCCCGCCGATAGGTCGGCGGCGTCTCCGACAGCCGGATCGGGTTGGCAACCGAGGGCGCCATGCCGCATGGATGGGGCAGGTCGACGCGAAGCTGACGCGCCAGCGCCTGCGGCTCGGCAAACACCTGGTCGATGCGATTGATCGGCGCGCTGGGGACGTCGCCCGCTTCCAGCGCAGCAAGCCATTCGGCCGTGGTGCGCAATGCAAAGCTGCGCGCCATTTCGTCGATCAGCGCGCTGCGGTGCTTGATGCGGTTGCTATTCGTATCGAACCGCTCGTCAGCAGCAAGATCATCGCGACCGAGCTGACGGCAGCAGCGCTTGAACTGCTCGTCGTTACCGACCGCCAGGATCAGATGGCCGTCCTTGGTGGCGAAGCTCTGATAGGGCACGACATTGGGATGGCTGTTGCCGAGCCGCTCGGGAACGGCGCCGGACACCAGATAGTTGGATGCCTGATTGGCCAGCACGGCCACCTGCGCATCGAACAACCCGAGGTCGATGCGCTGGCCGCGCTGGGTCTCGCGCCGTGCTTCGACGGCGGCGAGGATGCCGATCGTCGCGTAGAGGCCGCTGAACAGGTCGGTCACCGCCACGCCGACTTTCATGGGACCACCACCAGGGCTGCCATCGGGTTGGCCGGTGATACTCATCAGCCCGCCCTGACCCTGGATCGCAAAGTCGTAACCGGGGCGGTGGCTGGCGGGTCCGGTCTGACCGAATGCCGTGATCGAGCAGTAGATAAGGCGCGGGTTCAGGCGGTGAAGGCTATCATAGTCCAGCCCGTATTTGCCAAGGGCGCCGGGACGAAAGTTCTCGATCAGCACATCGGCGTCCTTGAGAAGGCGTAGCAGGACGTCGCGTCCGTCGGGCTTGGCGAAGTCGAGGGCGACCGATCGCTTGTTGCGGTTGGTGCAGAGAAAATAAGCGGACTCGGTGCTGCCGCCGAGATAGGGCGGGCCCCAGGCGCGCGTATCGTCGCCGCGCTTGGGATGCTCGATCTTGACGACGTCGGCGCCGAGATCGGCCAGCGTCTGTGCCGCCCATGGCCCGGCGAGGACACGCGCTAGCTCGACGACGCGGAGTTTGCTAAGCGCTGCTGTCATGGGGCCGCCGTTAGTTTCCGGCCGCGGCCGACTGGCCGCGCTGGTTGAAGCGCCGGCCGATCAATGCGGATGCGATGTTGACCTTCTGAACGTCGATCGTCCCGCCGGCAATGCCCCAGCCCCAGGCGTCGCGCAGGCGCTGCTCCGCCGGCGCAGATTTGGCGTAGCCGTAGCCGCCCATGAGCTGAACGGCCTTGCCGCAGACGTCGCGGCACATCTCGTTGGCGAAGCACTTGGCCATACTGCTCGACAGGACCGACGGGAAGGCCGACGTCTTGGCCGACACGGCCTTGTGGATGAGCAGGCGCGCCGCCTCGACCTGCATGGCCATCTCCGCGAGCTTGAGCTGGACGGCCTGGAAGTCGACGATCGGCCGGCCGAACTGCTTGCGCTCCTGCACATAGGCGAGTGCGTCATCGAGGGCGCCGGCGGCGAGGCCGAGACACATCGTGGCGTTGCCGCAGCGCTCGAGATCGAACGCCTCCATCAGCTTGCCGAACGAGCCAGCCGGCACGACGACGTTCTCGCTCGGCACCGTTACGTTATCGAAGAAGATGTCGGCGCTGCAGATGCCGCGGAAACCCATGAGCTGCTCGCGCTGGCCGAAGGAAAGACCGGGCGCGCCATTGTCGACATAGACCGCGCCGATGCCCTTGGCGCCGGCGTCGCGCGACATGCGGCAATAGACGAGATAGCCGCCGGCGTGACCGCCGCCACTGCACCACCGCTTCATGCCGTTGATGACGACCTTGCCGTCCTTGAGCTCGGCCCGGGTCTTGAGATCTGTCAAAGCAGTGCCGGCGTCGGGCTCCGACATGGCGACCGCAACGGTCAAATCGCCCCGGCATACCGGCGGCATCAGCCGGTGCTTGAGCGCGGCGCCGGCAAAGCGCTCGATCGCCTTGATCGGACCGACCGTACTTTCGAAGATCGGAAAGGCAATCGCCGGATGGACGCGGGCGAATTCCTCCAGCACGAGGAGTGCTTCGAGATCGCCGAGCCCATGGCCGCCGAATTCGGGATCGAGGTTGATGCCGAGGAAACCGAGCCGGCCAAACCTGTGGAGGATTTCCCGAGCGGGCGGCTCGTTGGTCGCCTCGATCTTGCGCGCGACGTCGCCCATCTCCTTCCGGGCGAAGGTGCGCGCAAGCTCCTGAAGCTGGATCTGCTCGGGGCTCAGACTGAAATTCATTCTTGCGACCCCCGCCGACGTCTGCATTGCCGGCAATGACTTGCTACCCTGTTCGACGGTACCGCGAAGGGCAATCGCCCCGGCACCGGTGTGACCGGCGCCGGGGCGACGGCATGGCATCGCTCAGCGCGTCAAATAGTCATAGGCCGACAGAACATGCGTGCGCACGATGTGATAGAAGGTGTCGAGCTCGACATGCTCGTCGTATGAACCCATGCCGGTCGGCGGGGGACCATAGACATAGGCGGGCACGTTGATGTAGCGCCACAGCCGCGCGTCGGTGCCCCCGAGGCTGATCACCGGCTTCGGTTCGAAGCCTTTCAGATTGCGGACGTTCGCCCTGATGATCTCGACCATCTCATGGCCGGGATCGCACCAGCTCGGTGGATTGTTGTTGATCTGCTTCATGGTCACCTGGGGATAGCGCGCGAGGATCTTGTTGACCTCGGCCAGCACGACGTCGGCCGTGATGCCGACGGGCAGGCGGATGTCGACCTCCATGCGCGCCTTGGACGGCGTCATATTGACCTTGATGCCCGCCTCGACCACGCCGATGTTGACCGTCACCTTGGGCACGATATCGGCCGAGCCGACGCCCTGGGCGATCTCGATCTCCGTGCGCGCGGCGCGCAAGGCACCCATCACGTTGTCGGGCGCCTTGATCGGAATGTCCGTCAGCTTCTCGAGATCGGCGGTCAGCTTGGCGCCGATCTTGGACGCGCTCTCGCTGGCATGCGGATAGGCGCCGTGCGAGCCCCTGGTCGCGATCGAGAATTCGAGCCAGAGCAATCCCTTCTCGCCGAAGCGCAGCGTGTGCGGGCTCGAAGGCTCACCGTTGAGGCAGCAATCGCCATGTACCTCGGGGTGGTGCTCCATGAGGTAGCGCGCGCCCCACGGGCCGAACGTCTCCTCATCGGACACGCAGGTCAGAGTCAGCTTGCCCTTGAGCTGATCCTTGATGCGATGGAGGTAGCGGTAGGTGAAGATCGACGCGGTCGTGCCGCACTTCATATCGGAGGAGCCGCGGCCGTAGAGCTTGCCGTCGACGACCTTGCCGCTCCACGCACCGTTCTTCCAGCGCTCCTCGTCGGCGACCGGGAACACATCGATATGGCCGTTCAGCACGAGATGCTTGCCCGGCTTGCCGCTGTCGAAGCTGGCGACGATGTTGGGCATGATCTTGTTGGGCGCGATCACGCGATGGGTCAGCTTCTCCTTGTCGAGGAAGCCCGTGATGTGCGCGACGGCGACGAGCGTGTCGCCCGGCGGATTGGGCGATTTCGCCTGGACGAACTTGCTGAAGAAGTCGAGCAGCACGTCCTTGTCCTGATCGATCCAGGCGAGAAGTTGATCTCTTGCTGAAGCCATGGCGAAGTACCCTCCCTTACGTCAGTGCGAGTTTGTCTTGGCGGACAGCGGGACGGCAAGAGCGTCGACGGCGACGGCGCCCGACGGTCCGGCCAACAGAGGATTGGCGTCGAATTCGGCGAGCAGGTCGCCGAGCGATGCCGCCATCACGCTAAAACGTTCGATTGCATGGGCGAGCGCTCTGACGTCGGCCGGCGGTTTGCCGCGATAGCCCGTCAACAGGCGCGAAACCTTGAGCCGCTGCAGCAGCGCCGCGGCCCGGTCGACGCCGATCGGCGGCATGACGGTCACAGCATCTCCGAGCAGCTCGACCAGCACGCCGCCGGCGCCGATCGTGACGACCGGGCCGAATTGCGCGTCGTTGACCATGCCGAGCAGGATCTCGACGCCGTCCGGCGCAGTCGCCTGGACTTCGACCGACGGGCCGCACGCCGCGCTGATGCGGCCATAGGCCGTCCGCACATCGGCCTCGCTGCCGAGGCCGAGCGCAACGCCGCCCGCTTCGGTCTTGTGCAGGATGGCAGGGTTGGCGGTCTTCATCACGACGGGCAAGCCGAGCGCTGCGGCAGCCGCCACCGCGTCGGCGGCATTTGCGACGCGACGCGATGCGACGGTGGCAACGCCGAAATCGGCAAGAAGCGCAAGGCTATCGACGGCGGACAACGGCGCGGAAGCGGCGGAGAGCTTGGCGCGCCAGCGGGCAAGCGCGTCGGCCGGCGCTGGCGGCGGTCTGGTCTCCGGTTCGGCGCGCCGCGTTTCGTGCCAGGCGAGGAAATGGCCCAGCGCGCCAAGCGCCGTCTCCGTGCCCATCAGCACGGGAATGCCGAGGCCACGCAATTCGGCCGCCTTGTCCCGGCAGATCGTGCTGTGAATGTTGCCGAAGGCGACGATTGGCTTGGCCGTGGCGCCGGCAGCCGCGACGATCGAATCGGCGACCCGATGAAGATAGGCGCGCGCCGGCACCATGTTGCTGGCGAGCGCAATGGCGCCGACCGCGGGATCGTCTGCGAGGATCTTGAGGCAGTCCTCGTAGATGTAGCCGCCGTCACCCCAGGCATCGAGCGGATTGGTGCCTTCAAAGCCCGGATCGAGCACCTGCTCGAGGCGCGTCTTGGTCGAGGGGGCGAGCGTCGTCAGCGGCACGCCGCGATCGGCCGCGACGTCGACGATGAGCTGCCGTTCGCCCCCGGAGTCGGTGACGATGGCAAGCCCCGGCGTCGGTGGCGTGCGCCCGCGCGAGAACAGCTCGAGCGTGTCCATAAGCTCGTCAAGCGCGCGCACGCGCACCACGTTGTGATGCCGGCACACGGCATCGAAGGCCGCGTCCGAGCCGGCGAGCGCGCCGCTGTGGGCGAGCGCGAACTGACGTCCGCGCTCGGAGCGCCCGAGCTTGAGCACGATCACGGGAATGCCGCATCGGGCTGCGGCCTCGAGTGCCGCGGTAAAGCCCCCGGGATCGCGGATCGTCTCGATCACCATGCCGACCACGCGCGTTTCCGACTGGGCGACCAGGAAGGCCAGATAGTCCGACAGCGAGGTCACGATCTCCTGACCGGCGGAGATCACGTAGTTGAAGGTGAGCTGCCGCTGGTTGGCGATCAGAGCCGACCAGGTCGATCCGGAATGGGAGATCAGGCCGATCGATCCCGGCCGATCGGGCACGGGCGGAGCGAGCGCCACGACCTTGAGCCGGTCGACGCAGTTGATGAAGCCCATGCAATTGCCGCCCAGCAGCGACATGCCGGCGTCGCGCGCGATGGCGCCGAGCCTGGCCGTCATCGGCGGCCGGCCGCTTGTGACGGCTTCATAGCAGCGCCCGAAGATTGCCGCCGATTTGGCCCCCGCCGCCGCCGCTTCACTCAGGAGCGGCTCCAGCCGATCGTCGGCAACCGCCATCAGGACTAGATCCGGCGGCATCGGCAGGTCGGCGATCCGGGCTGCGCATGCGATGCCTTCGACCTGTTCGTAGCGCGGGTTGATCGGGTGGATGGCCCCGCCATAGCCCCAGCCCGCCACTGCCCTCACCATCATGTTGCCGAATGTGCCCTCTCGCGGCGAAGCGCCGACGATGGCGATCGAGCGCGGTCTCAGCAGGCTGGCGACGGTGGATGAAGCTGTCATACGAGCGGGTCAGGCATGCCGCGACCGGGCGAGACGGCGAGCTTCGATGGCGCTAGGATCATGTCGGACGTCGTTCACCGGAGGGGTCAGCATCATGGCGATCGAGAGGGGCAAAGTCACGGCGTTGCACGGCAACCGGCGCGAGGATGTCGAGGCGCGCATCGACCTCGCCTGCGCGCACCGGGCCGCGGCCAAGCTTGGGTTCCACGAGGGCATCTGCAACCACATGACCTTGATGCTGGCCGGCCGGCGCGACCGGTTCCTGATCGGTGCGAAAGGCATGCATTGGCAGGACGCCACGGCCAGCAAACTGCTGGTCATGGACGACCACGGCAAAGTCGTGGAAGGCGAGGGCGACGTCTCGATCACCGGCTACTGCATCCACACGCGAATCCACCTGCATCATCCCAACGCGGCCGTGGTGCTGCACACCCACATGCCCTATGCCACGGCGTTGACCGCCATCCAGGGCGGCCGGCTGGAGATGATGCATCAGAACGCCACGCGCTTCTTCGAGCGCGTCGCCTATGACGAGGACTTCAATGGCTTCGCCTTCGGCACCGAGGAAGGCGACCGGATGGCCAGCATCATGGGCGACAGGACCGTGCTGTTCCTCGGCAATCACGGTGTCGTCGTGGTCGGCCCGACGGTCGCCGACGCCCTTGACGATCTCTACTACCTGGAGCGTGCTTGCCAGGTCCAGGTGCTGGCCATGTCGACCGGTCGGCCGCTGCGCATCATCCCCGATGAGCTGAGCCGCGCCACGCGCGACAGCTACTCCAACCGACACTACAACGCCATGCTCCTGCTGCAGGCGTTCAAGGACGAGTTCGACCGGACCCAGCCGGAATACGCTTCCTGAGCGCGTCGGGCCGGCCGCCATGGCGGAGGCGGAGCCGGCGTCGATTCTGCGCGCGCCGTGAGCGCGCCGGCACACGTTTGGGCGGCGTTGCCTGATCCGATCAAGGGCGCGATGTGGTACATCGCCGCCGGCGTATTCTGGGCGAACATGGGCGGGATCGCCCGCTATCTCTCGGCCGAACTTCCGACCTTCGAGATCATTTTCTTCCGCGCCCTGCTCGGCAATCTTGTCCTCGTGCCCTGGTTGATCCGCTTGCGGCTCAACCCGATCCCGCAGCGTCTGCGCGGCGTCTATACGCTGCGCGGCGGGGTCGAGGTGGCGGCCATGCTGTGCTGGTTCACGGCGCTGTCGCTTATCCCGGTGGCGGACGTCGTGGCGCTCGGCTTCACCACGCCGCTGTTCGCCACCCTGCTGGCCGTTCTCTTCCTGGGCGAGCGCATACGCCTGCGCCGCGGCATCGCAATTGCCGTCGGCATGGGCGGCGCGGCACTGATCGTCCGGCCGGGAATCAATGAGCTGAGCTTCGCCGCGCTGCTGGCGATCGGCTCGGCCTTCTTCTCGGCCGCCTCGCGCGTGTCGGGCCGCGTGCTTGCGCCGACCGAGAATCCCGCCGTGATCGTCGCGGCCATCGGGCTGTTCACGATCCCCGCCACCCTCATTCCGGCCCTGACGGTGTGGCAATGGCCTGAGCCCACGCAGTGGCTCTGGCTGTGCCTGATGGGCGGGCTCGCCACGTCGGGCCACATCTGCCTGACCATGGCCTTGCGCACATCGGAGGCTTCCGAGCTCGCGCCCTACGATTTCTCGCAGCTGATCGCCGCCGTGGTATTCGGCATTCTGGTGTTCAGCGAGGCGCCGGACATGTGGACATGGACCGGCGCCATCGTCATCGCCAGCACGGCGGTCTACGTCGTGCGGCGCGAGGCGCAGCTCCATCGGCTTCGCGCTGAGGCTGCTAGAAGCGATCGATCCGGAACGGGCTGACATCGATGACGGGGGGCCGGCCGGCAACGAGGTCGGCAATGACGCGCCCGGTGGTCGACGCGCCGCTTAGGCCCGTATGGCCGTGGCCGAAGGCGTAAAAGACCTGAGACCAGTGCGGCGAGCGCGAGATCACGGGTATCGTATCCGGCGTGCATGGACGGTGGCCCATCCACTCCGAGACTCTTGCGTCCTTCACACCGGGATACATCTGCTTGCCGCGCTGAAGCAGGACCTCTGCGCGGCGGTAGTCTGGCGGCGCGTTGAGGCCGGCGAGTTCGACAGTGCCCGCGAAGCGCAGCCCGACGTCCATCGGCGTCGCCATGAACTTGGCGTCTGCCCACATGACGTTGATGCGCGGCGCCACGCCGGGCTCGGCGACGGTGACATGGTAGCCGCGCTGGCTCTCGAGCGGCACGGCGCTGCCCAGCTCGCGCGACAATTTGTGCGACCACGCGCCGGCCGCGATCACCAGCCGGTCGATCTCGACATCGCCGCCATCGGTCTTTAGCGCGGTCGGGCCGCGTGCATCGAGCCGGAAGCCTTGGACGCGGCGGCGCATGATCGTGCCGCCATTGCGCACCAGCTGCTCGGCCAACATTTGCACGAGGCGGAACGGGTTCGAGCAATGGCCATGGGTCGGAAAATGGATGCCGCGCGCAAAGATCGGCGCCAGCGCCGGTTCGATCTGGCGAATTTGGTGGGCGTCGATTTCTTCGATCTCGCAGCCATGGTCGCGCCGGATCTTCCAGCCAAGCGCATCGCCGCGGAAGGCCGCTTCCGAGCGGTAGACATGCATCTGGCCGCTGCGGTGAATGAGACCTTGGGCGCCCGCCGCCTTGGCGATCGGGTCATAGGACTCGAAGACCGGCTTGAGCAGGCTGCGCAGCGCGGCGGCGACCTCGATGACCCGCTCCATGCGCCCGGCGTGCACGAACTTGACGAGCCAGGGCAGCACCGGCAGCAGGTAGCCCCAACGGATGGCGAGCGGCCCGAGCGGATCGGCCAGCCATTTCGGCACCTGACTCAGCATGCCCGGCGTCGCCACGGGCATGATCGAGCCGGGCGAGAGCCCGCCGGCATTGCCGAACGAGCAGCTCTCGCCAGGGTCAACCGCGTCGATCACCGTGACGTCGTGGCCGTCGCGTTGCAGGTAGCTGGCGCAGCACATGCCGACGATGCCGGCGCCGATGACGGTGACCTTCATGCGGCCGAGCTCCGGCCCAGCGCGCGCCGGCGCAGATATTCGGCGGCGAGGATCATGCCGGTGATGAAGACCAGCAGGATCGTCGACACCGCGGCGAGCGTCGGATTGACCTTGAGCAGCGCATCGTCCCACATCTGCTTCGGCAAGGTGGTCGCCAAGCCGCCCGAGACGAAGAGCGCGATGGTCAGCTCGTCGAACGAAGTGATGAAGGCGAAAAGAAATGCCGCGATCAGCCCGGAGCGGATCAGCGGGATGGTCACGTGCCACAGCGTTCGAACCGGATTGGCGCCAAGGCTGCCGGCTGCCTGGTCGAGTCGCTCGTCGTAGTTCTTGAGCACGGCCATGACCGTGACGACGACATAGGGAATGGCCAGAACGGCGTGGCCCAGGACCAGGCCAAGCGAGGTGCCGATGAACCGGACGTTGATCAGGGCGCCGAACCGCGCATAGAAGTAGAACAGCGCCACGGCAATGATGATGCGTGGGATGATCAGCGGCGACAACACGAGAGCGAGCAGGGCTGTCTTGCCCATGATGCGCTGTCGCACGAGCACGAAAGCGGCCGGCGCGCCGACCACCATGGCGAGAGAAGCCGACAAGACCCCGACCAGCAACGAGCGGACGATCGCTTCGCGCCAGAGCGGCGAGACGAACACGGTGTCATACCACCGCAGACTGAAGAATTTGGGCGGCCATTCGATGAAGGCGTCGGTCGTGAACGAGACGGGGACGATGAAGAAGGTCGGCGCCGCCAGGAAGAAGATGATCAGGAACACGAGGAAGGCCAGCACGCCGCGCGACCATTCCCGTGTCGGCCGGCTAGCTGGCCGCGGCACCAGGCGCTCATAGGCTTCCGACACGATGTCGCACAGGCGGCCGATGGCGCCCAGCAGGTGGCCGCCGATCCATGCGGAAAGCCGCGCAATCGGGTTGCGTCCGCCGCCGCCCTGGGTCGACGGCGTCTCGCCCGCCAGCGTCGACATGCCGAGCGCGCGGTCGTAGAGATAGAAGACGACCAACGCCGTGACAAGGAGCAGCACGGACACAGCGCCGGCAAATGCCCAGTTCATCAGATCCTGGACTTGCGTGATGATCACTTGGGCAATCATGGTCTGCAGTCGGCCGCCGAGCAGCGCCGGCGTGATGAAGAAGCCGATCGCCGTGATGAAGACGAGCAGGCCGCCGGCCGCCACGCCCGGCAGCGACAGCGGGAAGTAAATGCGCCAGAACGCCTGGCCGCCGCGCGCGCCCAGGGTCGAGGCCGCCTTCGGCAGGTTGGCGTCGATCTGCTCCATCACGGAGACCATCGTGAGGATGGCGAGCGGCATGAGCGCGTGTGTCATGCCGATCATGACGCCGGTGAAGTTGTAGATCAGCGACAGCGGCTCGTCGGTCAGGCCGAGCGCCTGTAACCAGCCGTTGATTGCGCCATTGCGTCCGAGCAGGACGATCCACGCGAAAGTACGAACGAGAAAGCTGGTCCAGAACGGCAGCAGGATCCACAGCATCAGATTGTTGCGTCGGCGCTCGCTGGTCGTCGCCAGGAGATAGGCGACCGGATAGCCGCCGACGATCGAGAAGAAGGTGCACCACGCCGAGGTCTCCAGCGTGATCTGCAGGACCTTCACGTAGAGCGTCGAGGCGAACAGCCGCTGATAGTGCATCGCGGTCAAGGCGCCAGTACCCTTGATCTCGACGCTGAGCCAGAGCAACTGGCCGACCGGGTAGAGGAAGAAGAAGCCCAGGAAGATCAGGACCGGCAGCAGCGGCCATGCGGCGCGCCAGGCGCCGAAGCGGCGGCCGGCGGCCGTCATGTCGGCAGCAGGACGGTGCTATCGGCCGGCCAGCCCAGGCGCACGCGCGTGCCGCGCTCCAGTCCGGTCACGGGCCCGCGGGTCAGGCGGGTCGCCGAGACCACCGGGCCGGTCGGCAGGCGGACGTAGTACTTGGTCACGCCGCCGACCATGATGATCTGGTCGAGCGTGCCCTCGATCACGTTATCGGCGCTCTCGACCGGATCGAGCAGCCGCAGACGTTCGGGCCGGACCATGAATTTGACAGCCTGGCCGACTGCGAAGACGTCGGCTGCCGGCGCCTTGATCACGGCGTCACCGGCCGACTTGACCGTGGCACGGCCGTGGCCGGCGCTCTGCACCACCCCATCCAGCAGGTTCGATTCACCGAGAAAGTCGGCGGCGAACACCGTGCGCGGTTTGAAATAGAGATCGGCGGGGGTGCCCAGCTGCTCGATTCGCGCGTCGTTCATCAGGCAGATCCGGTCGGACATGATCATCGCTTCCTCTTGGTCGTGCGTGACGTAGAGGATGGTGATGCCGAGTTCGGTGTGGAGCTGCTTGATCTCGAGCTGCATCTGGTCGCGCAGCTTCTTGTCGAGCGCGCCCAGCGGCTCGTCCATGAGGATGATCGATGGCCGGTAGACCATGCAGCGCGCGAGCGCGATGCGCTGCTGCTGGCCGCCCGACAGCGCGCGAGGCAGGCGGTCAGCGACATGCGGCAGGCGGACGATGTCGAGCACGCGCTGAACCTCGTCGCGGATCTTGCTCTCCGCCATGCGGCGCATGCGCAGCGGAAAGGCGATGTTCTCATGCACGGTCATGTGCGGGAACAGCGCATAGTTCTGGAACACCATGCCGATGTCGCGCTTGTAGCTTGGTGCGAAAGTCGCAAGCTTGCCGTCGATCCAGACCTCGCCCTTGTCGGGCTGAATCAGCCCGGCGATGATCATCAGCATGGTGGTCTTGCCCGAACCCGAAGGCCCAAGCAGCGTCAGGAATTCGCCCTCGGCGAGATCGAATTGAGCGTCGGTCAGCGCCACGACCTGGCCGTAGGTCTTGCGTAGGTCCCTCACGCGCAGCTTTTCAGTGGTTCCGGTCATGAGCCAATAGCCCGGCCTGCGGCTATCACAGCCGAGTCATATGGGTTGAATCGCCTTGCTGAATGAAGTGGGCGGGACCGCATCGACGACGCGGCCCCGCCCGGAATGCGTAACGCTGCTAGGTGAGGAGCCAAGCCTCGAACTGCTCGGTCACCTTGTCCTTGTGCTTTGCCCAGTAGACCGGATCGGCGCGGATGGCCGTCTTGAAGTTGTCCGGATAGGTCGGCAACTGCTTCGCCCGCGCCTCGGGAATGTGCTTGAAGGCGTCCGGATGCGTCGGACCGTAAGCAACATGCTTGGTCCAGGCCGCCTGGCGCGCGCCATCGACCGCGAACTTGATGAACTCGCGGCACATGTCGGCCTTGGGCGTGCCCCTGATGATGCACCAGCCCTCGGAGCTCCAGAGGTTCTGGTTCCACACGATCTTGACGGGAGCGCCTTCGTCGATCGCGGCCTGCGCGCGGGCGTTCCAGGTCGTGCAGATGTGAACCTCGCCAGTCTTGAGCATCTGCGAGGTCTGGGCGCCGCCCGTCCACCACACCGCAACGTCCTTCTTGATGGCGTCGAGCTTCTTGAGCGCGCGCGGAATGTCGCACGGATAGAGCTTGTCCCCGGGCACGCCGTCGGCCAGCAGGGCTTCCTCGATCGTGTCGAACGGATGCTTGCGCAGGCTGCGCCGGCCGGGGAAGTCCTTGACGTTCCAGATGTCCGCCCAAGACTTCGGCTCATTGCCTTTGAAATGGTCCGTGCGGATCGCGAACATCGCCGTGAACACGTCATTGCCGGCATACTTGGCCGACTTGAAGTGGTCCGGCGTGGAGCGCAGGCCCGGCGTGTCGATCTTGAGATCTTCGAGATAGTTGCCCTCGGAGACGAGCTGGTCATGGGCCGCCTGGGACAGCAGCGCCATGTCCCAGGTGTAGGTCTTGGTGTCGACCATGCCCTTGATCAGGCTGGTCGGCTCGTGCTGGCCGGCGACGCCGACGGACTCGATGCCCGTCGCCTTCTTGAACGGCTCATGGAAGGCTTCATTGAAGCCGGCCGTGTAGGGGCCGCCCGGATCGCGCACGACAATGCGTTTCTCCTGCGCGCTCAGCTTTTTCCAGTAGGCCGGCGCGGCCAGAACAAGGGTGGCGCCGCCGGCGATCTTGAGGACGCGGCGACGCCCGATCACGAGTTTGCCGATGCGTGTGAGCTTTTCCGTCATCATTGCCTCCACCTGTCTCTCAGTTTCGGGTTCGCCGCGTTGCCCCTTCGGGTCTGGTTGCCGCGGGTAGCGTCTGCATTCACCGAGTATTATTGGCCGTCATCGTACGCAGGTTTGCCGGACCTCGCAACAGCCCAACGCCCCCGAGGGAGCAGGATGGGCCGCCCTATCCTTTGGACTTGCGCGCGGCACGCTCAGCGAAGAATTTCGCCATGGCGGCCTGGGGTTCGCCCGAGGCATAGGCCTCGCGTTGGATGGCCAGACCTGATTTGAACGCCTCGTTGAACGCCGCCTGGGTCACCTGCCGGAAGCGCTTGCGGTTGAGGCGCATGGCGATCGACGGCTTGGATGCGAGCAGCTCCGCCACCTCGATCGCCTTGGCCATCACCTGCTCCTTGGGCACGAGGTGATGGATCAGTCCGATGTGCCGGCACTCTTCGGCGCCCATCATGCGACCCGTGAGCGTCAGCTCGATCGTGCGCGACAGCCCGAGCCGCTCGATCATGAGCAGGGGCCCCAGCACGCTTGGGATGCCCGCATTGATCTCGGGCTGGCCCATCGTGACGCCGGAATGTCCGATGCGAATGTCGCACAGCATGGCGAACTGAAAGGCCGAGCCGGCAGCCACGCCGTTGAGCGCGGCAATGCACGGCTTCGTGAGCTTGCGCAGGCAGTCGTAGAAATCGCGCCACGATTTGAACCAGGCGGCGCCTTCCTTGCCGCCCTTGAACTTCTTGGTCTCGTCGAGATCCTGGCCAGCCGAGAAGGCCCGGTCGCCAGCACCGGTCAGGATGATGGCGCGCACCGACTTGTCGCGGTCGAAGGCCTCGATCGCCTTCTTGAGCTCGGCGCGCATAGCGCCGTCCCAGGCGTTGAGCTTCTCCGGCTTGTTAAGCGTAGCGATGCCGACGCCGCGTTCGACGCGGGTAAGGATTGTCTTTGCCATGTCCGAAAGCTTGCCCCCGCGGAATCCTACCGGTCAAGACGGCGCCATGCCCATCGCCGGCGCTCGGTTGGCCTCAATTGCGATGCGATATCCAGTGTCAGCTGGTCGCCGCCCGACGATCGAGCGAGGAAGCCGTCGGTGTCAAGTGCAAGACCCGTCGCCGCCAAATCTGTCCGCCGTGCTGCTCGATCGGGCCAAGAATTTCAGGCATTTTTCCGCGGCACCGGAAGAGTGTCAACGGGCAACCCGTCAGTTGCGCATATTGAGCAATGGCGCCGGACGGTGCGTACGAAATTGCGATATTCGCGCGTTGTCAGCATATGGTCAGCGACAGCGCGTCTGATTAAGATGACGAACATGCACCCGCGCGCGGAGCGCGGGACCAGAAAAGGAGACCGCAGCCATGCTGGTCACCGAGAAGCAGAACGTCGTCGCGGTCAAGAGCACCGCCATGGCCGATGGCGACGCCGAGGACTGGGCGATCGTTGCGCGCGCCTACCGGGATGAGACAGCCGGGCTGGCCCAGCGCGTCATCGAGCAGCTGCACAGACTCAAGGGCTATCGCTACGGCTATCAGGTCGACCGCTTCGAGCACTGCCTGCAGACGGCCACGCGCGCCTCGCGCGAGGGAGCGGACGAAGAGACCGTCGTGTGCGCATTGCTGCACGACATCGGCGACGATCTGGCGCCGCACAGCCACGGCGACTACGCTGCCGCGATTCTGAGGCCCTATGTGACGGCGGAGAATCATTGGCTGCTGCAGCATCACCGCACATTCCAAGGCTACCACTTCTTCCATTTCATGGGGCAGGACCGCAACGAACGCGACAAGTATCGCGGCCATCCTGCCTATGAGCGCACGATCCGATTCTGCGACCGCTGGGACCAGGCCGCGTTCGATCCGAACTACGACACCATGCCGCTGCAGGCGTTCCTGCCGGCCGTGGAGCGGATCTTCGCGCGCAAGCCGTTCAGCCTGGCCTCGAGATAGGTGCAATGTTCGCTACGGACTTCGCGCAGCAGCCGATCGAGACGTTCTTCCCGGAGGATATGTTCCATCCGCGGCACTACGTGGCCGTACGCAAGCCGGTCATGGAGGCAGGGACGCTGCCCAATTGGTGCTACACCTCGGAGCGCTTCTACCGGCGCGAAGTCGAACGCATCTTCATGAAGGTGTGGAACTTCGTCGATCGCGTCGATCGCATTCCCAATCCCGGCGACTACTTCACCTTCGACTATGTCGGCGTCCCCGTGATCATCATGCGCGGCAAGGACGGCGTGGTGCGCGCTTTCTCCAATTCATGCCGCCATCGCGGCTCGCGCCTGGTCGAGGGCGAGGGCAACTGCAAAGCGATCCGTTGCCCCTATCACGGCTGGACCTATGCGACCGAGGGCAACCTTCTCGTTGCGGCCGAGATGGAGGACGCGCTCGGCTTCGACAAGTCGAAGCTCGGCCTCGTGCCGATCAGGCTGGAGACCTGGGGCGGCTTCATCTTCATCAATTTCGACAACGACGCGATCAGCCTTCGCGAGTATCTGGGCGACCTTGTCGACAACACCGAGGCCTACAACCTCGACGATCTCGTCTGCGTGCGGCGCAACGCCGTCGAGCTGCCGATCAATTGGAAGCTGTTCTTCGAGAATTTCGCCGAGCAGTACCACATTCCCTATCTGCATGGCGGCTCGCTCAACCGCCAGAAGCGCCAGATGCATCCGCCCGAAGACACGCACGGCCAATATGAAGCGCTCTATGTGAAGCATCCGGGCAGCCGCATGCTGCTGATGGGCGATACCGGCTTCCCGCCGATCGAGGGCATCAACGGCCGCGCCGCGGAGGGCACCTTCTATCCCAGCCTCTACCCGAGCACGAGCATCGGCATGTGCATCGACGGCATGTGGTGGGTGCGCACCGATCCGCTCGGCCCCCACAAGTCGCGGCTCACGATTGGTTTCTGCTTTCCGCGCAGGACGGCGGCGCGCGCCGATTTCGACGACGTCATCCAGCGCTACTACAAGCGGATGGATGCCGTTTTCCCGGAGGATACGGCCGCCTGTGAGCTGCAGCAGCGCGGATTGATGTCGCCGTTTCATCGCGCCGGCCGCATCGGACGGCTTGAGATATTGGTCCATCGCATCAACAATTGGGTTCTCGACAGGGTCATCGGCAACCAGGCGTGACCGGCCGCGCAAATGGGGACGGGCTATGGCAAAGCGCAGGACTGACTGGACCGGCGTGTTCGTCGTCTCGGTGACGCCTTTCGACGACAATGGTGACATCGACGAGCCGGCATTCCGTCGGCTGATGGATCAGTTCGTCGCCGACGGCGTCCAAGGCATCATCGTCGCCGGCAGCACGGGCGAGTGGTACACGCTGTCGGACGCGGAACGCCTGCGTCTCTTCGAACTGGCTCAGGACCAGGTAGCCGGGCGCGTCAAGCTGATCGCCGGTACTTCGGCCATCTCGACGCGCGACACGGTTGCCTTGACGCAATCCGCTAGCGACCGCGGCTATGACGGCGCCATGGTGCTGGCGCCGCCCTATGCGTTGCCCAATGAGCGGGAACTGCTCGGTCACTTCGAGGCGGTCGCTGGTGTCGGCCTGCCGATCATGGCGTACAACAATCCGGGCCGTACCCAGGTGACGATCACGCCGGCATTCGCCGAGAAGCTCGCCAAGTTCCCGACCATCGTCGCGCTCAAGGACAGCTCCAAGGATCTCTACGCGCTGGCCGATACGCTCAACCGCATCGGCGGAGACGTCGCGGTGTTCTGCGGCCTAGAGCCTTACGCCATGGCGATGATCGGCCGCGGCGCCGTCGGCACGGTCTCGATGGCCGCCAACATCATCGGCCGGCGCGCCGTCGATTTCTGCGGTCATCTCCTGGCCGGGCGCTATCGCGAGGCGCGGCCGCTCGAGGCTGCGATCGATCGGCTCTACGAAGCGTTCTATGTCGGCGGCTATGGCGCCTATGTTGTGATCAAGGCGTGCATGAATCTTGCCGGGCGCCCCGGCGGCCTGCCACGCCGACCCCATCTACCGGTCGACGCCGCCGGCCTCGACAAGCTCCGCCAAGTCCTCGCCGGCATCGGCGCACTCGACGGTAAGGCCCGGGCAGCGGAGTAGGCGTTACCCTCGCCCCGATGGGGGCGAGGGTAGCTCCAGCGTCCTCGTGAGTAGTTTACCCACCGACACCGACGTCCTCGTCATCGGCGCGGGCATTGCCGGGCTGTGCACGGCGCTCTACCTCGCGCGTGCCGGGCGTACCGTCGCGGTCATCGACCGCGGCGAGCCGTGGGGCGATGCGTCGGGCGCCAATGCCGGCACGCTCTCCGTGCAGATCAAGCGGCCAGAGGTGCTGAATATCACGCGCCGCGCCGTCGAGCTCTGGCAGGGCTTCAAGGCCGAATTTGGCATCGATGTCGGATTCGGCCGCCCGGGCGGGCTGCGCGTCGCGACCAATGAGCGCGAGATCGACATGCTCCGGCGCTCTCAGGTCGAGCAGCGTGAGCTCGGTCTCGATACGGAGTGGCTCGATGGCAACCGGCTGCGCGACCTGGCGCCCTGGCTCGGCCCCACCGTCACGGCGGCGACCTTGTGCGACTGGGATGCCTATTCGAGCCCGTTGCAAGCCGGCCATGCGATCATCCAAGGGGCGCGTCACGCCGGCGTGGCGATCCTCGGCGCCGCCGCGGCAACGGCGATCGCCGAAGTTTCACCCGGCTATCGCGTGACGACCGGCGCCGGGACGATCACGGCGCGCGTTCTCGTGATCGCGGCCGGCGCATGGTCGGGCGAGGCGGCCCGAATGCTTGGCATCGACCTGCCGGTGTCGGCCGATGTCAACATGCTGAGCGTCACTGAGCCGACCGCGCCGCTGCTCGACCGCGTCGTGACCCACATTGGCGGCATTCTCTCGCTCAAACAGTATCCCAACGGCACCTGCCTGATCGGCGGCGGCTGGCAAGGGCGCGGCGGCCTCTCAACCGGCGTCAAGGAGATCGGCTACGAGAATCTGCTGCACAATCTGCGCGTCGCCGCCAATGTGGTGCCGGCGCTCGCCCGGCTCAGGCTGGTGCGAAGCTGGGCCGGCTTCGAGGGCGTCGTTCCCGATGCGCTGCCGCTGTTCGGCCCGCTGCCCGGTCGCGCCGGCGTCTACGTCAATGCCTGCGCACGCGGCGGCTATTCGCAAGGGCCGGCGCTCGGCCACCTGATGGCGGAGCTGATCACCTCTGGCCGCACCTCGCTGCCGATGGAGCGCTTCGCTCCGAAGCGGTTCGCAGCATGAGCGACAAGCGAGAGCAACGCGTCGATGACGGGCTTGATCGCGGCCGCGCGTTTCAGTTCTCGGTCGATGGCGAAACCGTGACTGCTTATCCCGGCGAGAGCATCGCCGCCGCGATGCTTGCAGCCGGACGAGCTGCGGCGCGGCGCACGGCGAAGCGCCGCGAGCCGCGCGGTTACCATTGCGGCATGGGCGTGTGCTGGGACTGTGTGATGGTGGTCGACGGTGTCACCGACACGCGGACGTGCCGGACCGAAGCGAAACCCGGCATGCGTGTCGAGACGCAGCACGGCGTCGGGCAGCGGACGTGATCGAGGTCGACCTTGCCATTCTCGGCGCCGGTCCAGCCGGACTTGCCGCAGCCGGCGAGGCGGTCGCCCATGGCCTCCGGGTCGCCGTCGTCGACGACAATCCACGCGCCGGCGGTCAGTACTTCCGGCAGCCACCGGCGCAATTCCGCCGCGATGGCGGGTCCTGGTTCGACAAGGAGGCGACGCGCGTCGCGGAGTTGCTGCGCGTGCTCGACCACCCGAGCATTACCTATCTTCCCGACACGGTCGTGTGGGACGTGCCGGCGCCGGATACGCTGGCGGTCGCCGGCGGCGAGCGATCGGGGCGTGTGCGCGGCCGCGCGTTGCTGATCGCTGCCGGCGCGCATGATCGTCCCGTGCCCTTTCCCGGCTGGACCCTGCCGGGTGTGATCAGCGCCGGCGGCGCGCAGAATCTGCTCAAGGGCAACCGCATCGTGCCGGGACGGCGCATTGTCGTCGCCGGCAACGGTCCGCTTCTTTTCGTCGTCGCGGCGAGCTTGGTTCGCGCCGGCGCCGAGGTCGCGGCCGTGGTCGAGGCGGCGCCGATCAATCGACGTCTGTTGCACGCGTGGCCCAGCATGCTGGCAGCGCCGAAAATCCTCCGCCAGGCACTCGACTATCGCCTGAGCTTGTTGCGTGCCGGCGTTCCGGTGCGAACAGGCATGACAGTCGTGGCCGCACGCGGCGCGGACGCCGTGCAGGACGCAGCGATCGCGCCGATCGCCCTCGATGGCTCTGTTGACCGCGCGGTGAGCGAAACCATCGCGTGTGACGCGCTTGTCGTCGGCTTTGGACTGACGCCATCGGTCGAGCTTCTGCGCCTGATCGGTTGCGAGCTGGGCTACAACCGCGGTCGTGGCGGTTGGCTGGCCGTGCGCAGCGACCGCATGGAGACATCGGTCGCCAACGTATTTGCCGCCGGGGACGGCGCGGCGATTGGCGGCGTGGAGATTGCGTTGCTCGAGGGCCGCCTGGTTGGACTGGAGGTGGCCGCGCGTTTGGGTCGCGCCGGGAACGCCGAGCAGCGCCGGGCGGCGCTTCGCGATCAGCTCGATCGGACCGACAAATTTCGTCGTGCCATCGAGGCGATCTTTGCCGGTCCGAGCCACTATCTGGGATTGCTGACGGCCGACACCGTGGTGTGCCGCTGCGAAGAGGTGACCCATGGCGAACTCCAAGCCCGCCAGGCCGAGGCGCTCGACAGCATGATTCAGCTCAAATCGACGACGCGCGCCGGCATGGGCCGCTGCCAGGGACGCAACTGCATGGCGACGCTCGCCTCGATCGTCAGCGAGGCATCAGGCACACCGATCGCCGGCCTCAACTATCCGCGGACGCGGCCTCCGGTGCGGCCGATCGCGATCGGCGACCTGTTGCACGAGCCGATCCCGCCGCCCGACCTGCCGGCCGATCCGCACCTGCCGCGCCGGCAAAACGCCAGCTAGCTGACGTCAATCATATCCCTTGGGCGGCACGAAGCCCTGGAACTCGCTCTCCAGCAGGCGCGCCACATGGATGCAGGTGCGATCGCCAAATTGCGGCCCGATGATCTGCACGCCGACCGGAAGTCCCTCGGGCGTGAAGCCGGCGGGCGCCACGGTGGATGGCAGGTAGACGACGCCGGAATAGCCGGCCCAGAACAGCTGGTCGGTGGTCGGCACGTCCCGGCCGTTGACGCGCACCGTGCGATTGTGACGCTCGCCCTTCTGGTCGTGCGGATAGGCGGCGGTCGCCGCGGTCGGACAGATCAGGACGTCCCATTCCTTGAAGAATTCGGCCCACGCTAGCCGCATCTTGTGGCGCGTCTCATTGGTGCCGAGCCAGTTGCGGTGAGGCATGACGTTGGCCCGGGTCATGCGCGCGAAGTAACTGTCGTCGCCGGAGGCGAGCGCTGCCGCGGCCTCCTGGTTCTTGCGGAACACCTCGTCGGTCTGCCGCCCCGATGTCGCCGCGCGCAGCAGCTCGATGTAGACGCGCTGGCAAGCCGTCGTATCGACGGCGGGCCGCGCCTTGTCGCTGACCTTGGCGCGCCGCTTCGCCATGAAGTCGGCGACGGCCTGAATGCGCGCCTGGACCGCCTGATCGACCTCGGAGTTCACGTCGGTCAGCATGACCGCGACCTTGAGCCCGGCCAGCGTCTTGCGGCGCGGCGCCGGCAGCTTGAGCGAATAGCCGGCGCCGTCGATCTCGTCGGGTCCGGCCATGATGCCGAGGCCGATCTCCAGATCCTCGGCGCTGCGGCCCATCGGGCCGATCACGGAGATGTCGGTCGTGGCGACGCGGCCGGCGAGCGCCTGACCGCGCGTCGGGCAGATGCCGTAGGTCGGCTTGTGGCCATAGACGCCGCAATAATGCGCCGGGTTGCGGATCGACGCGCCGATGTCGCTGCCGGTCTCCATCCCGGTCAGCCCTGCCGCGAGCGCCGCCGCCGAACCGCCCGACGAACCACCCGGCACGAGACGGACGTCCCACGGGTTGTTGGTCGTGCCGTAGATCGGATTGAAGGTCTGCCAGTCGGACAGCAGCACCGGCACATTGCTCTTGCCGAAGAGCACGACCCCGGCGGCGAGATAGCGCTCGACGGCCAGCGCATTGCGCGTCGCGATCGCGTCCCTGTATTCGGGAACGCCCCAGGTCGTCGGCATGCCCACGACGTCGAAGGATTCCTTGATCGTCATGGGCACGCCATGCAGCGGTCCCACGGCCTTGCCGCGCGCGAGCGCCTGGTCGGCGGCGCGCGCCCGCTTGCGCGCGCCCTCGGCGTCCTGCCGGATGATCGCGTTGAGCGACGGGTTGTAGCGCTCGACGCGCGCCAGGAAATGCTCGAGCAGCTCGCGGGCGCTGATCTTCTTGCGGCGGACGGCCTGGGCAAGCTGCTTGGCCGATTGGAAGTGCAGGGCGGTCATGGCGAGATTCCGTTTGTTGTCGTTTCAATCCGCGGTGATGTTGGCGCGCTTGATCAGGTCGGTCCACGACGCGATCATCGCGCGCATCTGGCGGTCATGCTCGGCCGGCGAGTTGGCGATCGGCTCGAAGCCGAGCTGGGTCAGACGGTCGGCCAGCTGTGGCGCGCGCATCGCGCGCACAAAATGGTCATTGAGCGCCGCAATAACGCTGTCCGGCGTGCCGGTCGGCGCATAGATGCCCCAATAGCTGTCGGCGTCGATGCCGGCGATGCCTGACTCGATGAAGGTCGGGACGCTCGCCACCGCCGGATTGCGCCGGGCGCCCGTCACGGCCAGCGCGTTCAGCTTGCCGGCATCGATGTGCTGCTTGCTGGAACTGATGCCGGAGAACTGCACGGACACCTGGCCTGCCAGCAGATCGTTCATCGCCGGCGCCGTGCCCTTGTAGGGCACGTGCAGCACGTCGATGCCAGCGGCAAGCTTGAGCAATTCACCCGCCAGGTGCGGCGCCGAGCCATTGCCGCCCGATGCGTAGGTCAGCATGCCCGGCTTCGACTTGGCCAGCGACACGAACTCGCCCAGTGTCTTGACCGGCACGGAAGGATGCGCGACCAGGATGACCGGCGCCTGCGCCAGCATGGTGACGCCGCGGAACGTCTTGAGCGTGTCGTAGGGCATGTTCCTGAGCAGGCCGGGATTGACGACGAAGGCGCTGTCGGCGGCAAGGATGGTGTAGCCATCGGGGGCCGAGCGCGCGACGATGTCGGTGCCGATCGTCCCGCCGGCCCCGGGACGGTTGTCGATAATGATCTGCTGGCCGCTGTTGGCCGTGATGACCGGAGCCAGGATGCGCACCAGATTGTCGGTGCCGCCGCCCGGCGCATAGGGCACGACGAGGCGGACCGACTTGGCGGGGAAACTCTGGGCCGAGACATGCGTCGCCGGGCCGGCGAGCAGGGCTGCGATGGCAAAAAGGCAGCACAGAATGCGCGCGGGCATGGTGTTCCTCCTCCTAGTTCGGGCCGGCGCCATCGCCGAAACGCTTCTTGAGAAAACGTAGCACGTCACCGGCACAGCGGTCAGGAACGGCATCGCAGATGTTGTGCGGCAGGCGATCGTAGCTGACCATTTCGACGTCCGGAACCTTGGCGCGGAACACGTCATAGGAGTGCGCCGAGCCGACGGTCTCGCCGCCGGGGTAGACGCACAGCATCGGGCACTCGATGCGGTGAACCTCGTCGGACCAGTCGAGCGTGGTCATCAGCCCGATGAAGCGGCCGATATAGGCGGTATCGTTACCGGCGCACTGGTCGAGGAACCAGGCCACCAGTCCCGGATCGGTCGCGGCGAGGTCGAAGCGGTCGGCGATGGTATCGGCGAGGAAATTGCGCAGTCCCTCCTTGGCGACGCGCGGCAGCCAGGTGTGCGCCTGGCTGTGCTTGAGGCCGGGTGTCGAGCCGAAGATCGCGATGCTCTGTGTCAGCCCGCCGTGATGCATGGCAAGCTGCTGGGAAATATAGCCGCCCGCCGAATTTCCGACGAAATGGGCGCTGGCGCAGCCGAGCTCGGCCATCAGCTCGCGCACATCGGCAACCAGCCTGTCCATGGTCAGGGGCTTGTCGGCCGGAGGGACGGTCGAGCGCCCGTGGCCGCGCAAATCCATGCGAACGACGCGGTACTGGCGCGCGAGCGGCGGCACCATGGCATAGAAACGGCGCGCGCTGCCCATGGCCGAGTGCAGCATCACCAGCGTGTTGGCCGATTTCCACGGATCGGTGAAATCGTCGAGGTCATAGGCGATCGCGATGCCGTCGCTGGTCGTGAAGCGATGCTCGCCCATCGCGCTTACTCCCTGAAGTGCCTGACACCGAGGCGCGTCGGCGGGCGACCATAGCATCTGATTCCCCACGCGCAAAAACCGCTCTAATCTGCCCCGGCAACTCAAAGGAAAGACGTCGCCATGAAGCTCGACCAGATCAACGCCACGATTGTCGACCACAAGACCAAGGGCATGCCCGGCGGCATCGCGCCCTTTCCATTGGGCGACATCAAGTCGAAAGGCTGGAACGTGCTGGCCGAGGACTTGCCGCTGCCGCTGATGGTGCTCAACAGGAACGCGCTCAACCACAATGCCGAGTGGATGCGCGGCTTCCTCGGCATGTCGGGCGCCGTCGTTTCGCCGCACGGCAAGACGACCATGGCGCCCCAGCTTTTCCAGAAGCAGATCGATGCCGGCGCCTGGGCAATCACGGTCGCGACCACGCACCAGATGCAGGTGGCGCGCGACTTCGGCTTCAACCGGATCGTCATGGCCAATCAGCTCCTGGGCAAGCAGGCCATGCGCTACGTGTTCGAGGAGCTCAAGCGCGCACCCGAACTCGATTTCTATTGCCTGATCGATTCGGTCGACAACGTGTCGTTGCTGGCGGAGGCGGCGCGCAAGGTCGGAACCGGCCGGCCGCTCCAGCTCCTGCTCGAGGGCGGGATGGCCGGCGGCCGCACGGGCTGCCGCGATGTCGCGGGCGCGCTCACCGTCGCACGCGCCGTCAAGGCGGCCGCGCCGTACCTGGCGCTGCGCGGCGTCGAGGGCTTCGAAGGCCTGCTCGGGCCCGATTCGAGTGCCAAGGTGCAGGCCTTCCTCGATTACCTCGTCTCGATTGCGCGCGCCGTCGAAGCGGAAAGCCTGTTCGCACCCGGCGAAGTGATCCTGTCTGCCGGCGGCTCGGCTTTCTACGACCTCGTCGCTCACACGTTCAAGAAGAGCGGACTTGCCAGCAAGCTGCGCGTGCTGACGCGCAGCGGCTGCTACCTGACGCACGATTCCAACATGTACCAGAAGCGATTTGCGGCGTTGCGCGCGCGTTCGCCCGAGGTCGACCAGCTCGGCGAAGCGCCCCGCGCGGCGATCGAGGTCTGGGCCTATGTGCAATCGCGTCCCGAGCCCAACCAGGCGATCGTCACCATGGGCAAACGCGACATTCCCTTCGACCCCGACGCGCCGGTCGCGCTCAAGTGGTTCCGGCCCGGATCGGGCACCAACCGCCAGGCACCGAAGCCTTTGTCGCCCGATCACATGGTGACCGCGCTCAACGACCAGCACGGCTACATGACCGTGCCGAAGGACACCCCGCTCAAGGTCGGCGACATGGTGGGATTCGGCATCTCGCATCCCTGCCTCGCCTTCGACCGCTGGCAGGTCATCTGCCTGGTCGACGACGACTACAACGTGGTCGACGCCGTGCGGACGTATTTTTGAGGTGTCGGGTCGCCGTGGACACCTGTAGGGGCGCGGCATGCCGCGCCCCCTTCCGCGCCGCCGTTCACTCCGGCTCGACGGGTATGACTACAAGCAGGCCGGCGCATATTTCGTCACGATCTGCACGCATGGCAGAGAGTTCCTGCTCGGAGCGGCAGCCGGGGGCGACATTGTCTTGACGGACTCTGGTCGGATTGTCCAAGCGTGCTGGGACGACATTCCACAACATTTTCCACACGCAGATGTCGATGCCGTCGTTGTCATGCCGAATCATGTTCACGGGATTCTGGTGATTGGTGATGTAGGAGCACGGCATGGCGTGCCCCTACGAAGCAGTGTGCGTCAAGGATTCGCCAAGCCAATATCTGGTACGCTTGCTACGATCGTTCGTTCATTCAAATCGGCTGCGACCAAACGGATCAATGAACTTCGCCGCACTCCCGGCGCTCCTGTATGGCAGCGCAACTACTACGAACACGTCATCCGCAACGATGCTGCGCTCGTTCGCATCCGCGATTACATAGCTGCCAATCCAGCGAAATGGCCTGAGGACCGCGAAAATCCACAAGCGCCGTGCAAGCAATCTAAAGGCAGCTCAGAACCCTGGGAAATCTAGCGCCAGTACGGGCGCAGCACGCTGCGCCCCTACATCTCGAACAAGTTGGCTACCTCTTCCCGTGCCACCACTTGCCGCCGAGCACGATGCCGCGGCAGGTCAGATGCTCCTTGCCCTTGAACTTCTCGCCGACGACATCCTCGAAGGTGAAGCTGCCCTTCTTGGTGTTGATGATGCTGGCGTCGCCGAGCGTGCCGGGCTTCAGCGTGCCGCGGTCGGAGCGGCGCACGGCCTTGGCGGCGTTGATCGTATTGGCGCGGATGATCTCCTTGAGTGGCATGCCCATGGCGATGAACTTGGACATGGTGTGCAGCAGGTCGTAGGCCGGCCCCTTGATCGACAGCACGTGCACGTCGCTCGAGATCACGTCGGGCAGGAAGCCGTTCTTGATCATGGTCTTGGCGGTCTCGTATCCGAACGAGCCCTTGCCGTGGCCGATGTCGAAGATGACGCCGCGCTGGCGCGCCGCCATGACGTCCTTGTAGACGCCGCCGTCGCCGGTTGCCGGATTGTTGGGGAAGGGGCGGAAGCAGTGGGTCAGCACGTCACCCTTGCGCAGCCGCGCCATCACGTCCGGCCGGTGCGGCGGCGGATGATCGAGATGGGTCATGACGGGCAGGCCGAGCTGCTGGGCCGCTTCGAGCGCCATGTCGAGCGGAGCGAGCCCGCTTGCACCGCTGGCCCCGCGGCCGACGCGCACCTTGACGCCGACGACGAGGTCGGCATGCTCGCGGCCGACGCGCACGCAGTCGGCCGGGCTCAGCAGACGCAGATCGTCGCACTCGCCGACCATCACAGTCGGGCTGAAGGCGAAGATGCCGGGAAAGGAGATGTTGAGATAGGGCAGGATGCGGCATTCCGACCGCTCGATCACGTGTTTGCGGAAGCCCATCATGTTGGCGGGGCCTGCCGTTCCTGCGTCGATCAGCGTGGTGCAGGCCGACTGGCGCGCATAGGCGTCAGGCTCGACGCCGGCCGAGGTGCCGCCCCAGTAGATATGCGTGTGCAGGTCGATGAGGCCAGGGGTGACGATCGAACCCGCGACGTTGCGCACCTCGCCCGCCTTCCTGCGCGCGAGGCCGGCGCCGACGGCGGCGACCTTGCCGTCGGCGAAGGCGACGTCCGTCACGCGATCGAGATTTTGCGCCGGATCGATCACCCGGCCGCCGGTAAGAACGAGATCGTACACGGTACTTCCCCCTAAGGTTGATTGGCCTGAATGTTTAGCTGCTGTGTCACGCGCTCGGCGAGCGCGAGCAGGAATTCGTCGCGGCCGCGGCCGCCGACGAGCTGGATGCCGACGGGTATGCCGCTCGGCCCCGTGGCGAAGGGCAGGCTGATGCACGGTGCGCCGAGCAGGGACCACATCGAGTTGAACACGGGATCTCCGGTCTTGCCGAGACCCTGCGGCGCCTCGCCGGCCGCACTCGGACAGAGCAGGCAGTCGTAGCTGCCCATTAGCTCGTCGAACATGCGCCGCCATGCGGCGATCCGGCCCTGCGCCGTATCGTAGGCGCCGGATGGCAGCTTCAGCGCCTCTTCGATGAAGCTGGCGAGCTCAGTGCTGAACAGCGCGCGCTGTTCGCGCCATTCCCGCGCGAGCGACCGGCCGATCTCGGTCGACACGACGACGCGATGCGCCGCGTTGCAGCCGTCGAAGCCGGCAGGCAGGTTGACCGGCTCGACCTTGTGGCCTGTGGTGCCGAGCGCATCGGCAGCACGCGCGACGGCGTCCTGCGTCTCGGCGCTGGCGTTCGCGGCATAGGGTGTCATGGTGACGCCGATCCGTGCACGAGGCGGCAGAGACGGCACGCCGTAGTCAGGCCTGATCAGCAGCACGCGGGCCAGCAGGGTCAGCTCCTCGGCGGAGCGCGCGAACCAGCCGACCGTGTCGAAGGAACGCGCCAGCTCCTCGACGCCGGTGACATCGGTGCGGCCGACCGTCGACTTGAAGCCGAAGATGCCGCAGAACGAGGCGGGGCGCATGACCGAGCCGCCGGTCTGGCTGCCGAGCGCCAGCGGCACCATGCCGGCGGCCACCGCGGCGGCCGATCCGCTCGACGAGCCGCCCGGCGTCCGGCCCGGGTCGTGCGGATTGCCGGTCGGGCCGGGATGGAGGTGGGCGAATTCGGTAGTTACGGTCTTGCCGAGCAGGATGGCGCCGGCGCTGAGCAGGCGCTCGACGCAGTCGGCGTTGCGTCCGGCCATGTGGCCGCGGCGGATCGGCGAGCCGCACTCGGTCGGCAGGTCCTTGGTCGCGATGATGTCCTTGATGCCGACGGGAATGCCGTGCAGAAGCCCGCCCGACGGGTTGGCATTGCGTTGACGCGCGGCAGCCAGCGCGCCGTCGCGGTCGACGCGCACCCAGGCATGGACGCGCCCCTCGACCTCGTCGATACGGCGAAGGCAGTGCTCGACGCGCGCGACCGCGCTTGTCCCGTCTTTGGCCGGCCGCAGGCTAGCGCTCATCCGCGGAAATCATGGGCGAGGTGCGCGACGCAGTCGCCGCGCTCGACGCGGCCGAAATGGCGCTTGCAGATGACCATGCCGGCATTCTTGAAGTGGCAGGGGACTGGCGCGCGGGCGGGATTGTCGACGAAATGAACCTGGCCGCAGGGCTGGCCGGCGGTGACGTTATCGCCAAGCTCGGTAAAGGGCTCGAACAGCCCCGGCTCGGGCGCGTAGACGAAATCCTCCTTGCCGCCGACCGACATGAGGCGTGTGCGCGTCGACGTGGGTTCAGGCTTGCCCGGCAGGATACCCATATGACGCAGCAGGTTGTTCATGCCGCGCTCGACCATCTTGAGCGCGCTGACCGAGACCGAGCCGCCGCCGCCGAATTCGCTGCCGAGCGTCACCACGCCGCGGTGCATGGACGCATTGGTCGAGTAGCGCAGATCCTTGGTGCCGGTCCACACGATCGCGTGCTCGGCACCGAAGATCTTGAGCGCGGCCATGCCGCGCTCGTTGATCGAGGCATCGTAGCTTTCGTGGATGCTGACGAAGGGCACGTAGTCGAGCGACGAGCCGCCAGAATGCAGGTCATGGAAGACGTCGGCGAGCGGGAACAGCACGGAATCGATGTAATAGGCCATCTGACGCGTCGGCCCGCCGTCGGGATCGCCGGGGAAAGCGCGGTTGAGATTGCCCTGGTCGATCGGCGAGACCCGCGCGCCGTCGAGTGCCGCCGGCATGTTCGCCGCGGGCAGAATGATGACGCGGCCCTTGATGTCCTTGGCCTCGAGGCTGCGGATCATCTTGCACAGAACGATCTGGCCTTCGTACTCGTCGCCGTGATTGCCCGACATCAGGAAGGCGGTCGGTCCTTCGCCGTTCCTGATCACGGCGATCGGAATCATGATGTCGCCATAGGCCGACCGCGTGACTGAATGATGCAGATGCAGATAGCCGACCTGCTTGCCTTCGCGTTCGTAGTCGATGTCCGTCCAGATGCGGGTCGGTCCCGCCATGACACTGCCTCCCCCGATTTGGCCAGCCTTCTCTTTGCCGCCAGCCTGCACTTCCGTCTAATCTAGGCACAAAGCCGGGAGGGAAGAAAGGTCAGGCCCATGCGACTGTTCACCGCGTCGATCGCGACGGAAACCAACACGTTTGCACCAATCCCGACGTCGCGCGCGAATTACGAGGACGGCGGGTATTACCCGCCGGGCAAGCATCCGGACGCGCCCAAGCTGTGCACGGCGCCGCTCGCCGTCGGCCGTCGCCGCGCGCGGGCCGAGGGCTGGACCCTGATCGAGGGCAGCTGCTTCTGGGCCGAGCCCTCGGGCAAGACCGGCAAGCGCGCCTATGAGGAAATGCGCGACGAGATCCTGGGTCAGCTCAAGGCCGCCATGCCGGTCGACGGCATCCTGTTCGGCCTGCACGGCGCCATGGTCGCCGAGGGTTATGACGATTGCGAGGGCGACATCATCGGGCGGGCGCGCGAGATCGTCGGTCCCAAGGCGATCATCGGCGTTGAGCACGATCCGCATTGCCACCTGACTGAGAAGCGCGTGGCGCTGTCGAACCTGCTGATCTGCTACAAGGAGTTTCCGCACACCGACATCGTCGACCGGGCAGAGGAGGTCGTCGAGCTGACGCTCAAGGCCATCCGCGGCGAGATCAAGCCGGTCATGTCGGTGTGGGACTGCCGCATGATCGGCAGCTTCCCGACGACGCTTCAGCCGATGCGCGGCTTCGTCGACAAGATCAAGGGCATGGAAGGCAAGAACGGCGTGCTGTCGATCTCGGTCGCCCACTGCTTTCCCTATGCCGACGTGCCTGAGGTCGGCTCCAAGATTTTGGTCGTCACCGACAACCGCAAGGAATATGGCGACAAGCTGGCGGCCGAGCTCGGCCGCGAGTTCTGGGGCATGCGCGGCAAGACGACCCCGCCCTTCATGGCGCCCGACGAGGCGATCAGCGCGGCGTTGACCGAGCCGAAGGGGAAGGGCGGTCCCGTCGTGCTGGCCGATCCGTCCGACAATCCGGGCGGCGGCGCACCGGGAGATTCCACGGTCATCCTGCGCCGGCTCATCGAGCGCGGTGTCGACAACGCAGCACTCTGCCCGATATGGGATCCGATCGCGGTCGGCCATGCCTTCGCAGCGGGCGAGGGCGGCAAGTTCAACCTGCGCTTCGGTGCCAAGACCGCGCCGAGCGGCGGCCAGCCGATCGATGCCGAGGTGACCGTGCTCAAATGCGTGCCGAGCGCCTTTCAGACCTTCGCCGGCGGCACCCAGACCATGGGCGATGCGGCCGCGATCCGCGCGCACGGCATCGACATCGTGCTGATCACCCATCGCACGCAGGCGCTGGGCGCGGACATGCTGACCAATCTCGGCATCGATCCGCGCAGCAAGAACATCGTTGTGGTCAAGTCGACCAACCACTTCCACGCCGCCTACGCGCCGATCGCGCGCCGGATCATCTACGTCGATTCCGAGGGGCCGATCCCGCGCGACCACCGCAAGGTGCCCTACACGCGCGTCAAGCGCCCAATCTGGCCGCTCGACGACAATCCGCACGGGCCCGCGTTTGCGTGAATCAAATAGTCTTCCTCCCCCGCCGAAGGTGGGGGAGGATTGAGGTGGGGGCCCGAAGCGGTCAGCATTTCCTCTGAAGTGCCCCCATCCCGACCCTCCCCGCCTGCGGCGAAGGAGGAAATCCGCTACGCCCGACTCCACGAGGTCACTCATGCGCCTGTTCGCCGCCACCATCGCCACGGAAACCAACACCTTCTCGCCGCTGCCGACCAGCATCGACGCCTACAAGGAGGGCGTGTTCCTGCGTCCGGGCGAACACCCCGAGGATGCGCCGCGCATGTGCACCGCGCCGCTCTGGGTCGCGCGCCAACGCGCCGCGAAAGAAGGGTTCACGCTGATCGAGGGAAGCTGCTTTGCGGCAAGCCCGGCCGGCACGACCAACCGCAAGGACTATGAGACCATGCGCGACGAGATTCTCGCGCAACTCAAGGCGGCGATGCCGGTCGACGGCATTCTGTTCGGCCTGCACGGCGCGATGGTCGCCCATGGCTATGACGACGTCGAAGGCGACATCCTCGAGCGCGCCCGTGAGATCGTCGGATCGAAATGCGTGATCGGCGTCGAGCTCGATCCGCACTGCCACCTCACGCTCAAGCGCGCGAAGCTCGCCGACGTCATCATCCTCTACAAGGAATTCCCGCACACCGACGTGGTCGAGCGCGCCGAAGAGGTGCTGGACATCGTGCTCCGCACGATCCGCGGCCAGGTCAAGCCGGTCATGTCCATGTATGACTGCCGTCAGATCAGCTCCTATCCGACCACGCTGCCGCTGATGCGCGCCTTCGTCGACAAGGTCAAGGCGATGGAGGGCAAGAACGGCATTCTCTCGATCTCGATCGGCCACTGCTTTCCCTATGCCGACGTGCCCGAGCTTGGCGGCCGCATACTCGTCGTGATGGACAAGGACAAGGCGAAGGGCGACGCGCTGGCGACCGAGATCGGACAGGAGTTCATCTCGATGCGCGGCAAGACCATGCCGTCCTATCTGGGCGTCACCGAGGGCATCGCCGCCGGCATGGAGTTCAACGCGGCACCTGTGGTGATGGCCGACCCGGCAGACAATGCCGGCGGCGGCGCGCCGTCCGACAACACGAGCATTCTGCGCGGCCTGATCGAGCGCAGAGCGGAGAACGCCGCGATCGGTCCGATCTGGGACCCGATTGCGGTCCGCCTTTGCTTCGATGCCGGACTCGATGCCGAATTCCCGCTTCGTTTCGGTGGCAAGATCGGCCCGGCCTCCAACCAGCCGATCGACGCCAAGGTCAAGGTGATCGCGCTCAAGCGCGATTGCTGGCAGAGCTTCGGCCCGACGCAGGTGCCGTTGGGCGACTGCGCGGCGGTGCGCATCGGCGGCGTCGACGTGGTGTTGATCACCAATCGCACCCAGGCGCTCGGGCTCGAGCTGTTCCGCAATCTCGGCGTCGAGCCGACCGGGAAAAAGCTGGTCGTGGTGAAGTCGACCAATCACTTCATGGCGGCCTACGGGCCCATCGCGAAGAAGGTGATCTACATCGACTCCGACGGGCCGCTCAGCCGCGACTACCGCAAGATTCCGTACACGCGCGTGAACCGTCCGATCTGGCCGCTCGATGCCGACACGAAGCCGGGCCTGATCATGTAGTCAACAAGCGCTGCGGTGTCAGCTGACTGCAATGCAATACGCCGACGCCGCCCTCCGTTCGCGCGAGGTGCGGGTGTAGCATTGGCTGCTGAATGAGCGGGAAAACCCGAGGGAGGCGGCCCATGCATCAGCAGCAATCACAAACAGGATTGAGCCGGCGCGAGCTGATCGGCAGCGGCGCGGCGCTGGCGGCTTCGGCAGTCTTGCCGACAGCCGGCACCGCTCAAGCGCCGCAGCGCGGCGGCAATCTCATCATCGGCCTGAATTCAGCGAGCTCGACCGACGGTCTCGATCCGGCCTTCTTCAACACCGCCTATGTGAACTGCCTGGGTGGGCAGCTCTACGATACGCTGACTTCCGTCGACGAGCGCATGCAGCTCAAGCCGCGACTCGCCGAGAGCTGGGAGACCGGGCCCGGCGCCAAGAAGTGGGTGATCAGGCTGCGCCGAGGCGTCACCTTTCACAACGGCAAGCCGCTTACGTCCGCCGACGTCGTCTTCTCGCTCAACCACCACCGCGGCAAGGACACCAAGTCGGCGGTGCGCCACTACCTGGCGCCAGTCGTCGATCTCAAGGCGACGGGCACTCACGAAGTGACGCTGGAGCTCGAGAACGGCAATGCCGACATGGCATTCCTGCTCTCTGACTGGCATTTCGGCATCGTGCCGGAGGGATCGCAGTTCAAGGACGGCGTCGGCACCGGCGCCTTCGTGCTGGAATCCTTCGAGCCCGGCGTGCGTGCGCGGACCAGGCGCAATCCGAACGACTGGTTCGGCGAGCGCGGCTATGTCGAGTCGGTCGAAAGCGTGGCGATCAATGATTCGACGGCGCGCCAGTCGGCGCTGCTCAGCGGATCAGTGCACATGATCAACTTCGTGCTGCCCAATGCCGTGCCGGTGCTCGAGCGCAATCCGCAGGTCCAACTCTTCAACATCACGGGGTCAGGCTGCAATGTGTTCGCGACGCGCTGCGACATGGCGCCCTACGACAACATCGATCTGCGGCTGGCGCTCAAATATGCGATCGACCGCGAGGCGATCCTCAAGACCGTGTTGCGCGGTATGGGCAAGCTCGGCAACGATCACGCGATACCCGACTTCGATCCACAATATGCCCAGGGTATTCCGCAGCGCGCCTACGACATCGACCGGGCGAAGTTCCACTACGCGAAGTCGGGCCACAGCGGTCCGGTCGTGCTCACTGTCGCCGACGGCGCCTTCGCCGAGGCTCTGCCGATGGCGCAGGTCTTCCAGGCGAGCGCCGTCAAGGCCGGCATCGATTTTCGCATCAACCGCGTGTCGATGGACGGCTACTACGCCAATGTCTGGCTGAAGAACCCGTTCTGTGCGTTCAACTGGGGCGGACGGGCGACTGCCGACCTGATGCTGTCGACAGCTTACGCGTCGAAGTCGCCGCTCAACGCCAGTCACTTCAAGAGCGACAAGCTCGACGAACTGCTGGTGCGCGCGCGCGCGGAGATCGAGCCGGCGAAGCGCAAGCAGATGTATCACGAGGCGCAGTTGATCGTTCATCAGGAGGCCGGCGAGATCATCCCCGTCTTCAATAATGGGTCTTCAGGAAGTCGTGTGGGTGATTTGGTGGACTTTAGAGCGCCGGCAGCATGCATGTAAGCACCTTGAGACGGAGATATTCCTGGTCGCGCAGGCCGTATGCGCGGCGCTGGATGACGCG
>Ga0194121_10000077_pt1 | contig 150722 bp, 106 predicted proteins | sample TA2MahCa50mmetaG_FD_148609 | JGI IMG/M metagenome (GOLD analysis project Ga0194121, IMG submission 148609) | Freshwater microbial communities from Lake Tanganyika, Tanzania - TA2015020 Mahale Deep Cast 50m | ecosystem: Environmental > Aquatic > Freshwater > Lake | place: Tanzania: Lake... | reverse complement strand
CACCTCGCGCGGGGGGGGGGGGGGGGGGGGCGCGTTGTTACAATCGTGGCCAGACCGCGCCTGGATTGGTTCCAGGCTCAACCCATATGGGAAATGTCGGCTTACATCGCGCAGGCCCTGAGACTCCCTGCGATCAGACCGATCGAGTGCCCGAGTTTCCGGGGCGGGACGAATATTTCGCAGCGGGGAACGAAAGACCTGGGACGACAAGTTCCCCCGCTCGCGGTTGCCGGACTCCGGGCGGGCCCGGCCGCGGGCCTACAATCCGATCGCAGGAATGAACTCATGATTAACAAGCTGCAAAGCCCGGCGGCGCTGCGGGTGCTGTCGCGGATTGGTTTCGCGGTCGTGTTACTGCTGACCTTTGTGGCGCTGCTCAGCGTGACCGTGAGATTTATCACGACGACCAGGGTGTTGATCGACGGTCCGGCCGCCGACGTGACGTCGAACGTCTTCGAAGATCGCTACGCCGCGCGGCCGTGGCTGACGCTGACGCACATCATATCCGGCTTCTTTTTCATGGTGACCGGACCGCTGCAATTCCTGCCGGCAATTCGCAACCGCTGGCCGAAATTCCATCGCGTCACTGGGCGGGTGTATATTCTCGCTAGCGCGGTGGCCGGCTTCTCGGCGCTGGCGATCGTGCCGCTGCTGCCGGTATTCGGAACATTTACGGCCAAGGCCGCGTCGACTTTCGGGGCGCTGTTGTTCTTGCTGACAACCTATTTGGCGTACCATCAGATTCGCCGCCGTGAAATCCGCAAGCACCGGGAATGGATGCTGCGCAGCTACGCGCTGGGGTTGGGGATCGCCACGTTTCGCGTTCTGCTTCCGCTTTTGATGATGCCGCCGCTTCGGTTGCCCTTTCCCGAGGCTTGGGATACGGTGGTGTGGCTCGGCTTTGCGGTGAACCTGTTCGTGGCGGAAGTCTGGATCAGCATGACGCGCTCGCAAGCGCTCGTCTCGGCGCCCATCAATAGCGCCGTGGCGCACGACAGGCGTTTGCACCGACCAGCGAGAGCATCGTATGAAGCGCCCTGACCCACGGCACAATCTACCCCGATCCATCGTCAGGAGATTATCATGCCCGAATTTGCCAATGCGGCGCGATGTCCACTTGTCGCAACGCTGTGCGCCGTAGCGCTTGTGATTTGCGCCGGAACACGTCAACTGAGAGCGGTCGACATGCCCAACTTTCCGCGGCCGACGATGGTCGAAACCAACGGCATCCACCTGGCGGTTTACGAGCAGGGGGAGGGCTTTCCGGTTGTCCTTTGTCACGGCTTTCCCGAGCTCGCGTTTTCGTGGCGGCACCAGTTGCCGGCGCTCGCCAAGGCTGGCTATCACGCCATCGCGTCTGATCAGCGGGGCTATGGCGCCAGCGACCGGCCCGAGGACGTCGCAGCCTATAGCATCGATCAACTGTGTGGCGACCTGGTCGGCCTGCTCGATGCGCGGGGGATCAAGAAGGCCGTCTTCGTTGGGCACGATTGGGGCGGGGTCGTCGTGTGGATGATGCCGATCCTTTACCCGGACCGGGTGGCCGGCGTGATCGGCGTCAATACGCCATTGAGCGCGCCGTCGCCGCAACCGCCTATCGCGATGTTGCGCCAATTTCGTGGGCCGGACAACTACATGGTCAAGTTCCAAGAGCCCGGCGTGGCTGATCGGGCCTTGGCGGCCGACGTCCGCAAGACGTTTCAGCTCTTCATGCGTCGCGGCGGGCTGTTCAACGCCGAGAAATTCGCGAAGCTGCCGCCCGACGCGCCGGAACGAAAGTTTCAGCTCTTGATCATGCTCGAACAGCCGGTCGAATCCTACACGGGCGAGTTATTCTTGAGCGACGACGAGTTGAAAGTGTTTGTCGACACCTACCAGAAGACCGGTTTTACAGGCGGCATTAACTGGTACCGCAACATCGACCGAAACTGGGAGCTGACGAAGGACAAGCCGCGCAAGTTCGACATTCCTTGCCTGTACGTGGGAGCTGAAGACGACGTGGTGTTGCCGCCGTCGTCCGCCAATGGCATGGAGAAGGTCATTCCCGATTTGGAAAAAGCCACGATCAAGGCGTGCGGACATTGGACGCAGCAGGAGCAACCCGAGGAGTTCAATCGGATCGTAATCGACTGGCTGGGGCGACATTTTCCGAAGACGAAATAACGCCGGCGACGGGCGCTTTGCCTGGGACGGCTTCCACCCCGTGGATTTCCGCTTGACAAGCGGCCGGCGCCGCACGAAAACCGCGATATCAGCCATTCACTAGCGCCTTCGCGGTTCGCTGTTTTTTTATCCTTTGCGTAAACGCGTCTGTCGCGGCAGGGGGGGCGCGCCCGCGAAGCGCTACAGTAGGGAAACGACGGATGTCCGCTGGCAAGCAGAGTGTCCGCAAACGACGCAAGTTGCGTTTCGCCACCTTCGACGACGTCGTGGCCGACGCCGAGCGAGCCAACGCCGAACGGTACGAACCGCTGGGCAACTGGTCCCTGGGGCAAGCCGTGAAGCACTTGGGCACGGCCATATTGAACAAGAATCGACCAGTGCCATTACGACAGATCCCGGTGGATGGACTGAATGGACCGAAAACGATCGGCGCCATCGAGGAATTTCAAAGGCGCGTGATGAATATGCCTGTGCCTGATGGGCGAGTCGATCTGGGCAGAGGGACCTTCAAGGCACTTAACGGCGAAAAACCGGGTGCCGGCATGCCCGGGGCAGGGGCCTGGGATCTGGAAAAGGCTGGACGACATCTTGAAAGCCACGCTCAACCAAAAGCCGCGGGAGCATGCGCTCGTTATGTACGCGAAGCGATTGAGGCAGGTGGACCGAGCCTCAACCGTACGAATTCGGCAAAAGACCACGGTCCGTCGTTGACGGCCGTTGGCTTCGAACTCTCTGGTACCTCGCTTTACCTGCGCGGCGACGTGGTAATCATGCAGAACTTTGCCGACCATCCGCATGGGCACATGCCGATGTACACCGGCTCGAAGTGGATTTCCGATTTTGTTCAGATCGATTTCTGGCCCGGTCCGGCCTATCGTACGTCCAAACCGACATTTAAAATCTATCGCTATGGAGTTCTTTGGGATGCCGTCGGCAAGCCATCCGCAACGAGTTTTGCCTGACCCATCGCAGGCCGAGCAGCGGAAGGCGAGAGGTTCGGGCCGGCCTGTCGTGATCGGGACGATCCTGATATCGCTTTTTGTCGCCGCGGATCTCGTCATCGCCGAGGAGCGCACTCAACGGTTCGACACCGATCCTGGTTGGGAGTCGCGCAATAACCGCGCCTTGCAGCCGGCGCCACGCCCAGTTCGGCAGGATTTTGGATACCGTCGCACCAATCATGCCGGAGGCAGTCCGGGAGAGATCGGTGGCTTCTTCATGCCTTCCGCGGAAGCGGCCTATTACGCGCGGCGCATGCCGGCACTCGATTTCCGTCAGCCCTTGCGCGTTTCTGGAAAACTGGCCTGTACCGGCCGGCAATTCCATCTGCTGGTCGGATTCTTCAACTCCCGCACGGTCAACGAATGGCGCACTCCCAATTCGATTTTTCTACGCCTGTACGGTCGAGGCGACGTTTTTTACGCTTATGTCGAATACGCCACCAGCCGCTGGCGGGCTGGTGGCGATTCGCCGGGCGGATTTCAAGTCGTCACCGATCCCGACACGGGGCGCGAGCAACTGCGCGGTTTCGCTACCCAGGGAAAAGTCCACAACTGGTCGCTGGAATACGATCCGGACGGCAATCGTGGCAAGGGTAGTATCGCCGTACGCATCGACGAGGAATTGTCGATCTGCCACCTGGACGATGGTCATAAGTCGGACGGCGCAAGCTTTGATCGGTGCGGGCTGTTGAGCATCCCCAAGAGCTGCGATGACGGTGGCGAAGTCTGGTTCGATGATCTGGAGATCAACGGCGAGAAGGAGTCGTTCGACGACGATCCCGCATGGGACGCGGTGGGGAATCGCCGAGAGTACCTTTCCAACGGGGTCCGGCCACGGTTTGATTTTGGATACTCGACGACCAACTTCGCCGGCGGGGCGGCGCGTGGTGAAATAGGCGGTGTCGTCTTTCGCGGTGATTGCCGTGACGGAACCAAGATGGCGTCGTACGCCGATCGACTGCATCCGCTCAATCTCGACCAACCGCTCCGGATGGCGGGCCGCCTCAGTTTGCGCAGGGGCGTCAGCGACAGCACGACGCTGCTCGGGTTCTTCCATAGCCAGGATAGCTGGAAGGTCTCGACGGAGCAGGGCTCGGGTTTTCCTCGCAATTTTCTCGGAATTGTCGTCGAGGGACCGAGCAGTGAAGGGTTTTTCTGTTATCCCGCCTATCGACTGGCTGCCGAAGCGAGCGGTCTGGCGGGCGGGCGGGACTTGCCGCGGATCCTGCCGGACGGGGCGGCGCACGCCTGGGAATTGACCTATGATCCGGCGGCGATCGACGGGCGGGGCTTGATCGAATTGCGCTGCGAAGAAAAGCAGGTTCGTTTGCCCCTTGGAACCGGACATCGGCAGGCCGGCGGACGATTCGACCGTTTTGGAATCGTTACCACCTGGATCGATGGTAACGCCCAGGAAATCTATTTCGACGATCTCCGGTATACGGTGCGGCAGACGCCGTAACGGGAGTTGCGTTCGATCGCCATGAAGTGCAAAATGAACGGCTCGCCGCGGGCCATCCACTTCGTCTCACTACGAAGTGGCCTGGGGCGGAAAACCCGTAGTACCATCACCTCTTCGCATCCCAAGGAGCACTCCATGCCTCGTCCCGTGACCTTGTTTACTGGCCAGTGGGCAGATTTGAAGCTCGATGACATGGCGCGTAAGACGCGGGAATTCGGTTACGACGGGATCGAGCTGGCCTGTTGGGGCGATCATTTTGAGGTCGACAAGGCACTCTCGGACGACAGCTATTGCGCTCGCAAGCGAGATCAGTTGGAGAAACATGATCTGAAGTGTTTTGCGATCAGTAATCATTTGGCCGGACAGGCGGTCCTGGACAATATTGACGAACGGCACAAGATCATTCTTCCGCCGCATGTCTGGGGTGACGGAAATCCGGCGGGAGTGAACAAACGGGCCGCGGAGGAACTCAAAAACACCGCCCGCGCCGCCAAGAAACTGGGGGTCGGGATTGTCAACGGGTTCACCGGGTCCAGCATCTGGCACTTGAACTATTCGTTCCCGCCGGTGTCCGCGAAAATGATCGACGATGGCTTCAAGCTGTTGGCCGATCGGTTCAACCCGATCCTGGATGTTTATGACGAATGCGGGGTCAAATTTGCGTTGGAAGTGCACCCCACCGAGATCGCATTCGATATCTACACGGCGGAAAGGGCTCTCGATGCGTTGGGGCGGCGCGAGGCGTTCGGGTTCAATTTCGATCCCAGCCACCTGCATTGGCAGGGAGTTGATCCGGTCGAATTTATCCGAGCGTTTCCCGACAGGATTTACCACGTTCACGTCAAGGACGCGATTACCACCTTGAACGGTCGCAGCGGAATCCTTGCCAGCCACCTGAATTTCGGCGATCATCGACGAGGATGGGACTTCCGCAGTCCGGGACGTGGCGGCGTTAACTTCGAGGAAATCATTCGGGCATTGAATGACATCAAGTACCAGGGGCCACTATCTGTCGAGTGGGAAGACAGCGGCATGGAGCGTGAGTTCGGCGCTCGTGAGGCCTGCCAGTTTGTGCGCAGCAAGGACTTCGCTCCCAGCGGCCGCGCCTTCGACGCGGCCTTTGAAGAGTAACCGCCTTCGACCGTGGCGAATTCCGCGGTTGGGCGCGGTGTTGCTCGTATTCCTTCTTGGATGGGCGGTGGGATCGGGACCGCTCTCGACGGAGGGACACGGGTTCGTTGCGGGTGGTGAACTACGCGCTCCGGTCGGATCGGGTGCGACCGAAGTTACCGAGGCGGGTGCGCGCGACAATCAGGAGTGGATCGAGCGCCGTCGGCGGATCGATCAGGAATTCGACAAACAACTCCGCGATCTGGCGGATAAGTGTGAAGATCTGGGCTTAGTCGAGGAAGCTCGCACCACGCGCCAGTGGCAGTTCGAGCGGGATCCGCGCCGGCAGTACATTTTTCTGCCGTCCGCCGGCGAGCTCAGTCCGCCGATGAAGCCGCCGGGCAGGGAGTCGACCAAGGATCCGGACGCGGAACAAGGCTCGCTCCAGGACAAGTGGCAGCGCAAGTTCCTGGAATTGCGCGGCGTGCAAGCCGAATCGCTTTGGCAGTTGGCGCTGGATCACGCGTTGGCTGGTGACGGCGCGCACGCCTACCGGCTGTTGTTCGAGATCCTTCGTCACGCGCCCGATCATCGTCAGGCGCGCCGCGTGTTGGGGTTCGAACGCGGCCCCAAGGGGTGGCGCACCCGCCGCGACGAGCCTCGATTGGCGCAGCCGAATGTTCCGCATGCGCTGCTCGGCTGGCAGAAACGAAGCTACTGGAAGTATGAAACCGAGCATTTCAGCATCGTCACCAACAAAGACGCGGCGGCTGCCCGACAACTCGGCGACCGGCTTGAATCCCTGCACGTCGTTTGGCGGCAGTTGTTTTTCCCGATCTGGGCCAGCAATACGGCGCTGCAGGCGCGCATGCAAGGGCGGGACGATCGCCTCGGTCCGGATCGCCGGCACGATGTCGTCCTGTTCTCCACACGGGACGAATTTGTTGCCCGGCTTGGCAAAGGGCGACCGCAGATCGATCGGGCGCTTGGCATCTACCTCGATAAGGAACGCGTCGCGTTCTTCCACGTCGGAGAACCGCTGACGAATGGCACCTGGAGTCACGAAGCAACGCACCAGCTGTTCCAGGAGACGAATGACGCCCCGCTGGACGTCGGAAAACTGCACGGCGCTTGGGCGGTCGAGGCCGTGGCGCTTTACATGGAGTCGCTCATCATACGCCCCGAATATGCCACGGTCGGCGGCATTGATGCCGACCGACTGCAGTTTCCCCGTTATCGAACTTTACGCGGCGTCCCGGGCGCATCGCTGGAACGCCTGGCGTCGATGACGCGCGACGATCTGCAGCAGGATCCGGAAATCAGCGTCCTTTACGGCGCGGCCGCGGGCTGGGCCCATTTTTTCATGGACGCCGAGTCCGGACGATATCGCAACAGTTTCACGCGTTATCTCGGCGAACTTTATGCCGGTCGTGCCGATCATCGTTCGCTGAAGGAATCCTTGCGCGTCGAGTTCGACGAACTCGAACGGCAATACCGCCGATTTCTCGACCTGACCGACGACGACTGGCGTCGAACGGAGTTCGCGCCGGTGCTGCAGAAACTTGCGATGGGACGCACACAGCTGACCGATGCCGCCTGCCAGCAACTCCAGGCGTTTTCCGCGTTGGAATGGGCCGATCTGGCCTTCCTGCCCGTCTCGGACGATGGCCTGCGAAACCTGCAGCGCGCCGCCGGATTGAAACAACTGTTTCTTGAGCGGACCTTGATTACCGACGACGGGCTGGCCGCGCTGGCGGGACTGGAGATGCTCGAGGAACTCGATCTGTCCGACTGCAAGATCTCGGATCGAGGTCTCCAACATCTGGCCGGATTGAAACGGCTGAAAAAACTCTACCTGACGAACTGCTCGATCACCGACACCGGCCTGCGGCAGTTGCGGTCACTCAAGAAACTTGACACTCTGGAACTCACAGGCACGCAAGTCACACCCGGCGGCATTGAGGAATTGAAGCAAGCTCTGCCGCTTTGGAAGTGACGCCAACGCCAGCCCCTTGAATTGGAGCAACCTCATGCGACCGTGGATCCTCGCCGAAACGAACTACGGATACACCAAAGACCATCCGTATGAAGTTGCCGTGCTGCCGTTGGGGGCTACGGAACCGCACAATCTGCATTTACCGTATGGGACGGATGTATTTGAAGCCACGGTCGTGGGCGAAAAAATCTGTGAAGCGGCGCATGCCCGTCATGCGCGCGTCATCCTGCTGCCGACGATCCCCTACGGGACCGAAACCAATCTGCAGCGATTTCCATTGGCGATGAACGTCAACCCAACGACGCTATACCGCTTTATTGCCGATCTTGTCGAATCGCTGGTGCGAACCGGGATCCGCAAAGTACTGTTGCTGAACAGCCATGGAGGCAACGAAATGAAACCGCTGCTGCGCGAACTGGCGGGCCACTCCCAGGCGCACCTGTTTCTCTGCAATTGGTACCAGGTGCTGGCGAAGGAGTATAACGACTACTTTGAGCACCGCGACGATCATGCGGGTGAAATGGAAACGTCCTTCGGCTTGGCCTATTTCCCGCATCTGGTGGCGCGCACCGTGGAGGGCGAATTGACTGCCGATGACGGAACCGTGGCGGCCACCAGGTTCCGTGCGATCAACGAGGGCTGGGTTTCGATCACACGTCCCTGGCACCTTCTGACCACCAATTCCGGCTCGGGATATCCTCATGCCGCCTCCGCGGAGAAAGCCGAGCGGATGATGCACGACCTTGTCGAACGGCTGGCGACATTTCTCGTGGAGCTATCGCAGTCGCCGCTGGACGAGAAATTTCCGTTCTGAGCCTTCCTTTTGGCGGTTGAGCGTGCCGTGGCATAGGATGGTACGCATGTCCGAGTCAGGCAAGATGCGTCGCCGCCCGCCACGATTTTCACTGAGAATGCTGTTGATCCTCGTGACGCTGACCTGCGTCTACTTTGCCGTTTGGGAAGCGACCAAGAAAAGCGGCGTGACGGCAGTCGGCCGGCCGGGACGCGCGGACGTCACTTCGCCGCTGCCGCTGCTGGTGGCATTCACGACGATGGATTCGAAAGTGGGCCTCGTTTATAGCGCAGGACAGACTTCGACGATCCAATACGCGGAATCGACCCGCCGCCATCTGGCCGTCTGGCTATTCGGAATGACTTGGGAAACGCCGATTCAGTGGGAGTTGAGTCCTCCCGCCTATATTACGCGTGTGCGATTCATCGAGAAAAAATTAGGGGTGCAAGTCGATGACGGGGATTCTTCGTCCCAGGAAACCGATCTGGACGCGCGTTGATCGGCATATCGCCCGTGATAACCTCGAACAACACCACAGGTGCTGCGGCGCTCTACCCCAGCAACTACGGCGCTACTGGGCTGAATGAAATCTGTCGCCATTGCATTGCTTGAGGCAGGAACATTTGAGAAGCTATCGCTTGCGTTGTGTGCTGTCGGTATTCGTCCGGCGCGTTGACAGTGCATTCGCGTTCATTTGCCAGTCTTCAACGCTTGCCGGTGGCGCATCGTGAGTGATCGTTCTTATCCCTGTTGATTTCAGGACAGTGCCGTGGACCGCGTTTGTCATTTCGAAGTTCCGTACTCGGACAAGAGTCGCATGGAGAAGTTCTACTCGGATGTGTTCGACTGGCAGTTCATGCCGGCTCCGGGAGACATGCCTTACATGTTTGTGATCACGACGGAATTGGACGAGTCGTTCTCGCCTAAACGGCCTGGAGGCATCAATGGCGGCAGCTATCCGCGTGGGGAGGGCGGTGGCTCGAACAGTCCGGTGATTGTGCTGGAGGTTGCGTCGTGCGAACAGCGCATCAAGGATGTCGTTGCCGCTGGCGGCGCACATGTGCTTGGTCCGCACGAGATCTTGGGGATGGGTATTTATGCTCAAGTGAAAGACAGCGAAGGAAACACGATCGGTCTGTGGCAGCCGCTTACGGCTTGATCGCGCGCGACCGTGCGGTTTCTTGAATGCGAAGAACATGCCTTACCGGCGAGGAGCGAAAGGATGACGCAATAGAAATCAGATCTCATCGTTTTTCGGGGAAGACTGCTGCTTGGGTCCTTCGTCGGCATCCTGCTGCTGGCAGCGGTGGCGCAATCGCAAAGTGTCCGGTCCAACGTTCCCTATGCCGATCCGGCGGACGAGCGTCAGGTTTGGAAATGATCCGAAAAAACACAAAGAGTTTTCCGCGGTAACGCACGTGGCGCAGGGAAAGGGAATTCCTCCTTTCCTGGTTCTGTACGTGGCGGGGCACCCGGACGTTACCGCGCAGGCCAGGCGTCTTTCCGGGGTCCTGGAGTCGGCGGGAGTCCCGGTGACTTTGTTTGGCGCCAGCGAAACCACACATAACAAACTCAACGCCGATCTCGGTCAGCCGGACAACGCGGCGACGCGCGAGTTGTTCAAGTTCCTCGCACCCTTGCAAACTGCCTCGCCTTAGCACGCTTATCGTTGGGGACGCAGCGCGTCGACCGCGAGTTGCTGCAGTACGTCGCGCATCGGCGATGCGTCGCCGTTGGGTAGACCTGAACGCTGAATCAACAAGATCACAAACAGGTCCTGGCGCGGGTCGATCCAGCCTTGCGTACCGAATGCTCCGCCGTGGCCAAAAGTGCCCGCAGACAGCATGCGCGTGACGCCTTTCGGCTGGCGCACGTGTGCGAACCCAAATCCAAATCCCATTCCCTCGACGAATCCGCACGGCAGCTCGGCGGTCTGCAGTTGGGTCATCGTTTTCAAACTCTCCGTCGCCAGCACGCGCACGCCTTTCCATTCTCCGCCGCATAACAGCATCTGGTACATCGCCGCCAGATCCGGCCCGGTGGAAAACAGTCCCCCGGCGGGAATGGAATGACGCGCGGTTGCAGGATTGCCGATCAACGGTCGCGACACCGGGTTCAACTTGCCGTCTTTTTTCTCGTAGACGACGGCCGTACGCGCCTGTCGATCCGCGCTGGGAAAGATCGCCGTGTCGTTCATTCCCAGCGGCTCGAAAAACTGTTTTTGCAGGAATTCGTCGAAGCGCATCCCCGAACGAATTTCGATGATTCGACCAAGCAGATCGATTCCCGAATTGCAGTAGGCCCATCGCGAGCCGGGCGGGAATTCGAGTGGTCGCTGCGATTGCACCAGCGCCGATTCATTCAAGTCATGATCGCGCTGGCCGTAGACGTCCCCAAACCCTTCCGGATAACCGCCCGGAAGTCCGGAGGTATGGGTCAACAGGTCGCGCAGCGTGATCGGGCGTGGTGACCGCGTCAACGTCACCGTACCGTCCTTGCGATCGGCGACCAGCATCTGACCGCGGAATTCCGGCAGGTGTTTTTCCACCGGGTCGTCGACCGACAGCGCTCCCGACTCCACCAGCTTCATGATGCCCATCGCCACAACCGGCTTGGTCATCGAAGCGATGCGAAACAGCGTGTCGGCGGTCATCGCCTCGCCACGTTCCAGGTTGCGGCTGCCCACGGCGACGAGATGTGCGAGACCGGCGGAACTGCCAACGACGGTTACGGCGCCGGAAATCTCCTGCTCGTCGACGAACTGCCGCATGCGAGCTTCAATTTTCGAGAGTAAGGCGGAATCGAAGTCGGCTGCGCCGACCGTTCGCGCTGCCGTCGACGAGAACAGGACCGGCAGCAACACGAGCCCGTAAGTGACTGACAATCGCATTGAAATTCTCCTCGGACGTGGTACGGCGACCGTAAGCCGCAGGTAGAACGACGGAGCGGCGACGACGACGCCAGCACCGTATCCGAATTCCATCAGGGTATCCAGGGGTTAACAGACGCAATTTTGTTCTCAATTCCGCAGGTCGCAGTTAGTATGAAATCAGGCGACGGCGACGAAACAGGGTTGTCCATTGGCGGAGGGCGGAAGGTCGAAATGGGCATGAGCGTGAAGCGGACAAGACGGCGAACTCGAGGGCTGCGGATCGAACGACTGGAGTTGCGGGACCTGTTTGCGGGTGATCCGATCGATGGACTAGGGGTGCTGGGGGATGCGCTGAGCGACGAGTATTTCGATCAGCTGATTGGGGTCGGCGCCAGTTGGGTCCAGATTCTTCAGTCGGGACGACAGATCGCGACGGGGCCGACCGGCAGGTGGGGCGAACCGCGACGGTCAGGCTTCGAATACAACTGGGGCCGCAAAGGAGCGACTTCCGCCGATCTGCAGGCCCAAGGGCAGACGCAGGGGTTGTTGGGGCAGATTGCAAGCGGGGACGTGACGCACGCTGTGCTGATGATCGGCACCGAGGACTTTGGACTCGATAAGCCGACCTATCAATCGCTGATCAACGGCACGGTGCCACCGTCCCAGGTCGATGCGCTGGTCAATCAGATCCTCGATCGGCTCGATACCGCACTCGCCGATCTTCGATTCAGCAATGCCAAAGTCCTGCTGGTCAACCTCGCGGATGAGAGCCTGACTCCCGCCGCCCGGTCGTTCATGCCGATTGCTGCGACGCGAGATCGGGTATCCGTGGTCATCGATCGCGTCAACGCGGGCTTGCGCGACCTGGCGAATGCGCACCACGTGCCGCTGCTCGACCTTCATGGTCTGGAAGCCCGGCTGTTGGGAACGAATTCCCAGCCGGTCAACAGTTGGCGGGTTGGAGGAGTGACAATCACGAACAGTTCGGGCACCGCTGCGACCAACGCGTTCGTGGTGGATGGTGTCACGCCGCATACGATCACCCAGACCGTGATTTCCAACTTGATGATCACCGGACTGAATCTCGGCTATGAGGCGGGACTGACGACGTTGACCGAGGCCGAGATGCTGGCGCAGTCAGGCCTGTCGTTTCAAGGTCAGAACACCTTGGGAATCAACTACGCCGATTACGTGATTCTTCCTCGCCTTCCCTTTTTTCTCGATTACGGAGCGGGAACCACGGTGGACGATTTTTCGCAGCGCATCGCCGAGTTGACGAATCGACTCGGCATCGCGGCGCCTTCTGCGGGAGAGATCGCGAGCCTGAAGGCCTCGATCAAGGCGTTCCTGGATGCGCGATTCAAGGACTACCGACTGTTATTTCTGGAGACGCCACCGGTTCGTGGGCAGTTCGAGTCGGTTCGATTCGGCCATCGCCGTGGCGACGTGGCCGGTGCGCTGCCGGGAAGCCTGGGACTTTCCGAACAGGACTGGTTGAATCTGGACGAAGGCGGAATCGCCTATCTGTTTCCCGCCGAGTTCTTCGATGGTTCGCTGGCCAATCTCTCGCGGTCGCAGTTTCTTTCCGTGCTCGGTTCCGCCATGGGATATTACGCGACCCGGCAGGTGGGCGCCATGCTGGGGTTGGCGCGTCCCGACGCCTACGGCGATCCTCACATCACGTCGCTGAATTACGATAACACCGGCGCGGTGCAGAATCGGGACCCGATGTCGGCCGACAATCTTGCGCCGTTGGAGGCCGGTCGCTTCGGCTCCACGGCGTCATTCGGGCTTTCGTTGCTCTCCCGCGCGAAGCTGTTCTACTCGCATTTCGCGTCCGCCGAGACCCTGCCCGGTCAAAACGAAATCGTTGCCAGCCACAATTCGATCGCGACCGCCATGCCGCTTTCCTTACAGGACTTGACGGCGCGTGGCCTGTTCGGCCTGCGAGCGGCCAATCTGGAAAGCGGAATTCTCGATCAGGCGGCTCAGGTCGACATCTATTCCATCGATGCGATTGCCGGCGACCTGCTCACGGCTCAGGTTTTGGCCACGGGGGTCTATGCCGAACCCGGGAGCTTTGACGCCCGGCTGAGGCTGCTCGATGCGAATGGCAATCCGGTCGCGGTCGCCGATGATACCTTTCTCGGCCCGAATTCCTTTGGATCGTCGCAGACGGGGACTCTGGACGACACCGACCCGCTGATCCTGAACCAGTTCGTTCCCGCCTCGGGTCGCTACTACCTCGAGGTTATTGAGAAAAATGGCGTACTGGGTGCCTATGACCTGTTCGTGCTCAAGCAGGATGCCAACCCGCATCCATGGCGCAACCCGCGCCGCGCCGAGGATGTTGACGACAACGGGATCATCGCGCCGCTCGACGCGATCCTGGTGATCAACGAGCTGAACAATCCGACGCTCGCCGATCGATCGGGGCGTTTACCAGTCCCACCGAACTACCCGATCGCGCCACCGCCATTCGTTGACGTGTCGGGGAATGATCTGGTCGCCGCGCTGGATGCGATTCTGGTGATCAACACGCTCAACGCGGCAGCGCGAGGCGGCGGGAGCCCGGAAGGCGAAGCGTCCTCGTGGGCTCCAGTGATGGGGCCGCGCTCGGTGGATGCGGTCTTCCGCGCCGCGGAGTCGGCGCCTGCGGGACTTGACCCCTGGAACGGGCTTGCCAGCGCCATCAGCCAATGGCAGGAATCGCTTGTCACCCACCGGCGGCGGCGCTGACGCAGTAAGCACGATCGACAAGGCGGCGATCCACCTGTTTACGGATCGACGCGCTGATTTAGGATCGATGGCAATTCGTCAGGCCCCCCCGATTCCGACGGCGGAGGAGCTCGCTTGCTGCGTTTCCCGACACGATTCTGTTCGTTATAATGGAGTCGCGCCGCCCAGCGAAAAATCGGGGCAGCGGCCTGCCTTCGTTGTTCGGCACCTGCCGGCCCCGCCACGCCCAATAGCACCTAGGCCCAACGACGGCAGACTCCCCGGAATATCATGCCCGAGTGGAATTGTAGCGAGGACGATTCAATGGGGTTGCGATACCTGCTAACTCTGCTCTTCGGCGCGAGCTGCGCATGGGCATCGGGTCAGGAACTCACGATTGACTTCAATCGCGACATCCGGCCCATCCTGTCCAACGCCTGTTTCAAGTGCCATGGACCGGACGCGAACGAGCGGAAGGGGGGCATGAATGGATTGCGGCTGGACACGCTGGCCGGGGCGACGGCCGATCAAGGCGGCACGGTGGCGATCGTCCCGGGCCACCCGGAACAAAGCGAGCTGATGCGGCGGATTCTCTCGGCCGATCCCGAGGAACGGATGCCGCCGCCATCGTCCGGGCGCCTGCTGAACGACCACGAGCGAAATCTGCTCAAAGCATGGATCGCGCAAGGCGCTGCGTATTCGGTGCATTGGTCTTACCGGCGGATTGAACGGCCCGCTGTTCCCGCGGTCGACGACGCCGCATGGCCGAAAAATCCGATCGACCATTTTGTCGCCGAGCGACGGGTTCGCGAGAGAATGCGTCCTTCGGAGGCCGCCTCCCGCGAGACGCTTATCCGACGCGCGTTTCTCGATCTTACAGGTCTTCCCCCTTTGATTCGAGGACCTGAGAAATTCCTGACGAATGACAGCCCCATCGCCTACGATGCCTTGATCGACGGGCTGTTGCAGCGCGATTCGTTCGGCGAACACTGGGCCCACCTCTGGCTCGATCTTGCCCGTTACGCCGATTCCGCCGGGTACGCGGACGACCCGCGCCGCACGATCTGGGGCTATCGCGATTACGTGATTCGAGCACTCAATGCGAACATGCCGTTCGACCAGTTCACCCTTGAGCAGATCGCGGGCGACCTGCTTCCCGACGCCAAAGAATCCCAGGTAATCGCTACTGCCTTCCACCGCAATACCTTAACCAATAGCGAAGGCGGTACCGACGACGAAGAGTTCCGCAATGTTGCGATCGTCGATCGCGTCAACACGACGATGGCGGTCTGGATGGGAACCACGATCCACTGTGCCCAGTGCCACAACCACAAATATGACCAGCTTTCCCAACGTGAGTATTTCCAACTTTTCGCTTTTTTCAACAACACGCAGGATGCCGACCGCAACGATGAAAGCCCGTTGCATTCGTTATTCAGCGTTGACCAGATCCGCAACCGCGACACGTGGACGGAGGAAGCCGGGAACCTGGAGCGGAAACTGGCGACGCCGACGGACGCCTTGCGGGAGGCTGCCGTCCGCTGGGCGCGTGAATTCCCCAGAGATCTCGTCTGGCAGATGCCGCCGCCGAGATCCGCGACTGCGGCCAGTGGGTCCGCGATCGTCCGCGACGCATCCGATCAGACCTTGCGTGTGGCGGCCGGAGCCAAGACCGATACCTATTCGTTAGAGTTGCCGCTGGAGGCGGGTCGATTGACGGCCGTTCGTATTGAAGCACTGCCTGACGACGCGCTGCCGTCGAAGGGACCGGGTTACGGTAACGGCAACTTCGTGGTCTCGAAAATCGCCGCCGCGTTGCAACCGCCGGAGAATCGCCCGCAGTCCGGCAGGTATGTCCGCGTGGTCCTGCAAGGCAAGCAGGCGTACTTGCACCTGGCAGAAGTTCAGGTTTTTCAGGGACCGAAAAATCTCGCCACGTCGGGCAAGGCAACCCAGGTCAGCACCGATTACAACGGACCGGCCGAGTTGGCGATCGATGGCAATACCGACGGTCGCTATGAGAACCGATCGGTTTCGCATACGGCGGTGGCGGACGATCCGTGGTGGGAAGTCGACCTGCTCGACATGCAGCCACTGGACCGCATCGTGGTCTGGAACCGGACCGACAACGGCACCGAAACCCGTTTGAATTCCTACCGTGTCACCGTCCTGAATGACAAGCGGGAAGTGGTCTGGGAGCAGTCGCGCAGCGAGCCGCCCAAACCGACCGGCGAATTTGCCGTCAGCGGTGTCCGGCCGCTCGAGTTTGCGGCCGCGCTGGCCGATTACCAGCAGTCCGGATTTGAAGCCGGTTTCTTGATCAAACCGCAACCCGGCAAGGGCTGGGGGGTGGGGGGACAGGCGGGCGTCGCGCACCAGGTTACGCTCTTGACCGCCGCGCCGATCGACATCGTCGCCGGGGTGACGCTTTCGCTGCAGATCGAACAGAATTCGCCGCACGAGCAGCACACGATCGGACGATTTCGCTTGAGCGTAACCGGCGACGAACGGGTGGCCAGCTTCGCTCGAACCCCCGCAAATATCCTTGCGATCCTGACGCGGGACGAAAGCCAGCGCGACGATGCGCAGCGACAGGAATTGATCGGCTACTACATGAACATCGCTCCCGAATTGCAGGCGGACCGTGAGCGGTTGGCGGCCTTGCGCAAGCAGCTGGCGGAACTCAAGCCGCTCACGACCATTCCGATCATGAAGGAACGAGGACCGAATGAACGGCGCAAAACCAGAATTCAACTGCGCGGTAATTTCCTGGATTTTTCCGACGAGGTCGACGAAGCGACGCCGGCGGTATTTCACCCGTTTCCGGATGGCGCACCGCGGAATCGCCTCGGACTTGCCCATTGGCTCGTCGACCGCAACAACCCGCTCACAGCTCGTGTGATCGTGAACCGATTCTGGGAGCAGCTGTTCGGCGTGGGGATCGTCAGCACCAGCGAGGAGTTTGGCGCGCAGGGCGAGTTGCCTTCGCACCCCGAGCTGTTGGATTGGCTGGCGAGCGAGTTCATGGAGAGCGGTTGGAACGTGAAGGCGATGTTGAAGTTGATGGTGACTTCGGCGACCTATCGGCAATCGTCGATGGTGACGCCGGAGTTGTACGATCGGGACCCGGACAACCGCCTGCTGGCGCGGGGGCCGCGGTTTCGCATGTCGGCGGAGACGATCCGCGACCAGGCGTTAGCGGTCAGTGGTTTGTTGAGCCCAAAGATGTTCGGCGCGTCGGTCAATCCACCGCAGCCGGCCATTGGGTTATCGGCGGCGTTCGGCAGTGGGATCGATTGGGCGACAAGCGACGGCGAGGATCGGCATCGGCGGGGTCTCTATACGACCTGGCGGCGGTCGAATCCCTACCCGTCGATGGCCGCGTTCGATGCGCCTAATCGAGAAGTCTGTACCTTGCGGCGTGGGCGCACGAATACGCCGCTGCAGGCTCTCGTCACGCTGAATGACCCGGTTTACATCGAAGCGGCCCAGGCGTTAGCGCGGCGCATCGCCAGCCATGCGCCGTCCGAACCGGAGGCCGCCGGCAACGGACCCGATTCCGATACGCTTACGGCCGCTCGAGTTGTTTTCGGCTTTCGTACCTGTCTGGCGCGACGACCCAGCGATAGCGAGTGCGCTCGGCTTGTTCAGCTTTACCACGAATCACGAGCCCGTTTCGCGCAATCGCCGGAACGTGCGATGAAAATGGCGACCGATCCTCTGGGACCGTTACCGGCCGGCATCGCGGCGGAGGAACTCGCGGCCTGGACCGTTGTCAGTAATGTCCTGCTGAATCTGGATGAACTTTTCATGAAGCGATGATCTCGCAACCTCGCCGAATTCGCGCTTCGTAAATTCAAGGAACCGGTTATGGCAAAGACACAACTTCCGTCCGAAATCGCCCGGTTGCGGCAACAGACCCGCCGCACATTTCTCGGCGACTGCCAGGTTGGTCTCGGTGCACTGGCCCTGTCGACGCTGATGTCGGCGGACGCGACGCCTGCCGCCGAGCGGACCACCAACCCATTGCAACCGCGCGAGCCGCATTTCCAGCCGCGCGCCCGCCGTGTGATCTACCTGCATCTGACCGGTTCTCCTCCCCATCTCGACCTCTACGATTACAAACCCGAACTGGTGCGATTGAACGGGCAAGATGCACCACGCTCGTTTGTCGAAGGTAAGCGGTTCGCGTTCACGACCGGCACACCGAAACTCCTGGGAACACCGCGCCAATTCGCTCAACATGGCCAGGGTGGTGTCTGGCTCTCGGACGCGATCCCCCATCTCCACGGCGTCGCGGATGATCTCTGCGTGATCCGTTCGATGTTCACCGAGCAGTTCAATCACGCGCCGGCCGAGTTATTACTGTACACCGGTTCGCCGCGTTCCGGTCGACCGTCACTCGGCGCCTGGACCACCTATGGACTCGGATCGGAAAACGAGAATCTACCCGGCTTTGTCGTGCTGATCTCCAGCGGTGTGCAGCCCAACGGCGGCAAAAATTCGTTCGGCAGCGGCTTCCTGCCGTCGGTATTCCAGGGCGTTCAATGTCGATCCAAAGGCGATCCGGTGCTCTATTCTTCGGATCCTTCCGGCATGGACCGGGAACTGCGTCGGCTGAGTCTTGATGCTCTGCACGAACTCAACGCCATCCAGGGCAAAGAACTCGGACACCCGGAAACGGCGACGCGAATCGCCCAGTACGAATTGGCGTTCCGCATGCAGACGTCGGTGCCCGAGGTGATGGATATTACGCGCGAGTCCCAGCAGGTGCTCGACGATTACGGTGCTCAACCAGGGCAGGCCAGTTTCGCAAACAACTGCCTGTTGGCCCGGCGGCTCGTGGAACAAGGGGTGCGTTACGTGCAGCTCTTCGACTGGGGTTGGGACTTCCATGGGACGGGGCCCGGCGAAGGACTCACCGACGGGCTGACCAAGAAATGCGCAACCATGGACAAGCCGGTGGCCGCCTTGATCAACGATCTGAAGCAGCGTGGCCTGTTGCACGATACCTTGATCGTGTGCAGTGGCGAATTTGGACGCACTCCGTTCCGCGAAGGACGCACCGCCGCCAGTAATATTCTCGGACGCGACCATTTCCCGGATTGCTATTCGCTCTGGCTTGCCGGGGGTGGGATCAAGGGCGGTACGATGTACGGCGAGTCGGACGAACTGGGTTTCTCGGTGGCGCGCGACAAAGTCCATGTCCACGACTTGCAAGCGACCATCCTGCACTTGCTTGGATTTGATCACACGCGACTTGTCTACCGGTTCCAGGGTCGCGACTACCGGCTCACCGATGTCCACGGCAATGTGGTGCATCCGATCGTGGCTTGACGAAAATGCGCGATCGGCCCTGCCGAGGGGAGTTCCGACGCGTGGGAAAAGACCATGTTGCAGCGTCGTTTAATGGTGGGACTGGCTCTGCTGGCCGTCTTGTCGAGTGGTCGGTTCGCGGCGGCCGCGGAAGAGGGCGGGAGCGAACTGCGATTCGCCAGGGATGTTCAGCCGATTCTCTCCGAATTCTGTTTCCAGTGTCATGGCCCCGACGCGAAGGCCCGTGAGGGAAACCTGCGGCTGGACCGGGCGGAAGATGCGCTGCGCCGTGACGACCCAGTGATTGTTCCTGGAAATGCCGCGGGCAGTGCGCTGATCGAGCGCGTCGTGAGCCAGGATGACGAACGGCGGATGCCGCCGCCGTCTTCCAAACGACGCCCCACGCCCGCACAGATCGAGACTTTGCGGCGATGGATCGACCAGGGAGCGCGCTGGGGCGGCCATTGGGCCTTTGAACCGATCGGCGTTTCCGGAACGCCGGTCGTTAACGACAGCCGATTGGCGCGACACCCGCTCGACCACTACCTGATCGCGCGGTTGGAACAGCATGGCAGCCGCATGGCGGACCCCGCCAGCGGCTCCGCGTGGCTGCGCCGCGTGGCGCTCGATTTGACGGGATTGCCGCCGGAATATGAGCTGCTCGTTGATTTTCAACAGCCAGAGTTGCCGGATGCGGGGGAACGGGCCGCGGACCGTCTGCTCGCGTCGCCGGCTTATGGGGAACGGATGGTCTGGGAGTGGCTGGACGCGGCGCGGTACGCCGATTCGAACGGTTACCAGGGCGACGCCGAACGCACGATGTGGCCCTGGCGCGACTGGGCGATCGGTGCGTTCAATCGCGATCTGCCTTTCGATCAATTCTCGATCTGGCAGCTCGCAGGCGACCTATTGCCGGAGTCCACGCACGAACAGAAACTGGCGACCGGATTCTGCCGCAACCACATGATTAACGGTGAGGGTGGGCGGATCGCCGCCGAAAATCGCGTTGACTATGTGATGGATATGACGGAGACCGCCGGAACGGTCTGGTTAGGCTTGACCCTGAATTGCTGCCGATGTCACGACCACAAGTTTGACCCGTTATCCCAGCGCGAATATTACCAGTTGGCTGCGTTTTTCAATAACCAGCCGGTGGATGGGGGCGGAGGCGACCCGCAAACGCGTCCGGTACTCGAGGCGGCGAGTCCGGAACAGCTTCGGCAGCGCGACGAACTCGACGGGCGACTGACCGCGGCACGGCAGGCGCTCGACAAGTTCGAGCAGCAGCGATTCCCGCGGGAAGACGGTCAGACCGCCGCCGATTCGGCCGCCGCCGCCGAATTGCCGGCGGAGATTCGCGAGATCCTCAAAAATGCGGGTTCGCAGCGGAACCGCGGCCAGTTGGAGAAACTTGAAAAACAGTTCGCGGCCGACAACACACACACCGCTCTCCTTCAAGCGATCCGGAGTGCAGGCGAAGCTCGGGATGCCGTCAGTCGCTCCATTCCGCGCGTGATGATTATGGAGGAACTTCCCGATCCGCGGGAGAATTTCATCCTCTACAAAGGGCTCTACGACAAGCCTGCCGAAAAAGTCGGCATCCGCGTTCCCGAACAATTGGCGCGGTACGACGCGGAATGGCCCTCCAATCGACTGGGACTGGCCCGTTGGCTGTTCGCGGCCGAGCAGCCGCTGACGGCACGAGTGATCGTGAATCGATTCTGGAGCCAGCTGTTCGGAGCCGGAATCGTCAAAACGACCGAGGACTTCGGAGTCCAAGGCGATCGCCCGGAACACCCCGAGCTGCTCGATCGCCTGGCCCACGATTTTCGAACCGACTGGGACGTCAAGCGGCTGATGCGCGCGTTGGTACTCTCGGGCGCATACCGGCAGTCGTCGCGAGCTACGCCGGAACTGCTCGAGCGCGATCCGGAAAATCGCATGCTGGCCCGTGGACCGCGTGGCCGCATGCCGTCCTGGATGCTGCGGGATCAGGCCTTAGCGGTCAGTGGGTTGTTGACGCGGCGGATGGGCGGTCCCCCGGTGCGACCTTACCAGCCGAACGGGATCTGGGAAGAGGCTACCTTTGGCAACAAGCGTTACGAGCAGGATCACGGTGAATCGCTCTACCGCCGCAGCGCCTATACGTTCTGGCGTCGCATCATTGCACCGAGTGTTTTCTTCGATAGCGGTTCGCGGCAGACATGCACCGTCAAGCAGGCGCGTACGAATACCCCTCTGCACGCCTTGCTGACATTGAACGATACCACGTACGTGGAAGCGGCGCGAGCGCTCGCCTGGTCGACGTCGGACCTGCATGATCCGCGCGAGCGTCTGCGACAGTTGTTCCTCCGCACACTGATCCGGGACCCGCGGCCCGAAGAAATCGATATCTTATTGGCCGCACGCGACAGGCTGGCGCGGCAGTTCTCGGCGGAACCTGCCTCCGCCGACGCGCTGCTTGCCGTCGGTGAATTCAAGAACGGTCCCGTGGCCGACCCGATCGGCGCCACGTCCTGGATCGCCCTCTGCAATACGATCCTGAACCTCGACGAGGTGTTATGCAAGGAATAGAAATGCGGTCCGCGGCGCGGATTGCGCGGCGCCATTTTCTTGGCGATACTTCCCTGGGCATCGGTGGCGCCGCGCTGGCGGCGTTGCTCGGTCAAGAGAACGCGCTCGCCGCAAACGGACCAATCGTCGGTTCGCCGGCGACGGGTAGTTCACCGTCCAGCCAGCGGGGATCGCTGGCTGGACTGCCGCATTTCGCCCCCCGAGCCAAACACGTTATCTACCTCTTTCAAAATGGCGCGCCGACGCATGTCGATCTCTTCGATTACAAACCCAAATTAAGCGAAATGCACGGCAAGCCGGTTCCGGAAGAGTATTTCGCCGGCAAGCGATTCAGTACCATGACCGGATCGCCGCAAGGCAAGGTGATGCTGGCACCGGTCGAGCCGTTCGCGCAGCGCGGCGCGAGCGGCGCATGGGTCAGCGACTTCCTGCCGCATACCGCTGCGATCGCCGACGAGCTCTGCTTCATCAAGAGCCTGCATTCCGACGCCGTCAATCATGCTCCGGCGATCTCGCTGCTGCTGAGCGGCGCGCAGATTCCCGGTCGACCCACGCTCGGCGCATGGCTGTCGTACGGGCTGGGGACCGAGTCGGAGAGTCTGCCCGCCTTCGTCGTGATGACGTCGGTCAGCAAAGGCACCACCTGCGGTCAGATTTTCTACGATTTTTACTGGGGGTCCGGATTTCTGCCGTCGCGGTTTCAGGGCGTGAAATTTCGCGGCAGCAGCGACCCCGTCCTCTACCTGCGGAATCCCGAAGGAATTAACTCGGAAATCCGCCGCGGGCAGCTTGACGATCTGGCGCGTCTGAATGCATTGAAATTGGCCGAGTCGGGTGATCCGGAAATCAGTACCCGCATCGCCCAATATGAGATGGCATTCCGGATGCAGGCCAGCGTTCCCGAACTGACCGATCTGAGGCAAGAGAGCGCCGAAACGCTCGATCTCTATGGGCCCCAGGTGCGCGAACCAGGCACGTTCGCCTATCACTGCCTGATGGCCCGCCGCTTGATTGAGCGTGGGGTGCGCTCGGTGCAGGTGATGCACGCGGGCTGGGACCAGCATAACAGTCTGACGACCGAACTTTACACGCAGTGCAAGGATACCGATCAGCCTTCCGCGGCGTTGGTTCTGGACCTGAAACGCCGCGGCCTGTTACAGGATACGTTGGTGATTTGGGGCGGCGAATTTGGCCGAACGCCCTTCATTCAAGGGAACCTGAACGAGCGTGCGAGGTGGGGACGCGATCACCATCCGTATGCCTTCACGGCCTGGCTGGCGGGAGGCGGAGTTCGGCCGGGAATCTCCTATGGCGAATCGGATGACCTGGGAATGAATGTCGCTCGCGATCCCGTGCACGTGCACGATCTGCAGGCGACGATCCTGTACCTGATGGGTGTCGATCACGAACGGCTGACGTTCAAGTTTCAGGGGCGGCAGTTCCGTCTGACCGATGTTCATGGGCAGGTGGTACAGCCGATTCTGGCGTGACCAATTCGGTCCAACGCACCTGGGCAGCCCACCGCCCTCCTTTGTGCCGGCCCGAAAATAGACTCAAAGCGTCCGCCATCGATCCCTTGGGCGAAAGCGCACGCTGGTATCCCGCTCCGCTGGCAACTATATCTGAAGGTGTTCAACTCACCTGCCGCGTTGCCGCCAAGGGGATTTGCCGTTGTTTCGATATCGAGCCATGCAGGTCACGATGCTGTTCGCCGCGTTGCTCATGACCGGCGTTTTACCCCGCGAGTTGCCGGCGGATTCCCATCTTCTAGGCGATTGGATCGCCGCGATCCCGTCCGGTCGCGATCGACTTTCGGAATGGGATGTGGCGCGAATGAGGCGCGCCGCGTTGCCGTTGCAGCAATGGGCCAGTCGCCTCGCATGGGAAGACGCCGCCGTCGCCGAAGACGCCCGGCTTTCGCAAGTGCGAGCAATGATCGCGGCCAAGCGGCGCGTGGATGAGCAGGTGCAGCGGCTGGCGGGCTGGCGGAGGGAAGTCGATAAGTCCGATCGGGAACTAGTCTGTCGTTATCTGGAAGGCATGTCCCACCTTCTCGATACCAGCGGGCGCTTCCGCTACCACCTGCGGGACGTGTTGGAGCAGGCGGACGACGTCTTGGCCGAATCGCCGACCGGACGTGACCGGTTGCTGAATCTGGTGTTCGAAACGAAACCGCAGGTGGCGGCGGAAGTCTTTTCTTACCTTCTTACCGACACCGATCCGGCCAGCAGAGCGCGCCCATTTTCCATCGCTTCCAAACGGCGGCTGTTGAGGCTGATGGCCGACGCGCGGTCTCCAATATTGCTGGAGGACCTGGCGGAGTTCATCGCTTCGCCGGCATTGCCACCGGAATTGTTGCTCGACGCGCTGGAAGTGATTCGCGTAATCGGACTGCCGCAGCGCCCCGCGCCGCATGCCCGGCCAGATCTGGCGGCGGCACCCGTTTTGAGTGACCAGGGGTTGCGACCGGTGATCCACGGGATCAACCCGCGCAAGTTAACGAGCGCGGACCGGCAGCGCTGGGAAAAACTCCGGCAGTGGATCGACACACGATCGACAAACGGAGTGGAAGGGGATCTTTACCGTGCGGGCACCGTCGACCTTCGCCCCGGTGATTGGCTGCTGATGCGCAATCCATCGCCCTATAACCGCTTCACCAGCCATCGGCCCGGGTTATTTACGCACGTGGGGATTGTCACGACGGAACGCGCAGATGACGGGATTCGACGATTTGTGGTCGTCGATATTCCGGAGCGGGGTGACCGCATACCGGCCTCGAATGTCGAGGCGTTTCTTGGCAATACACTGCACTTCGTCGTACTGCGTGCGTCGGATTCCCGGGTGGCGGAGAAAATGTCTGAGACGGCCCGTTCCTTGATCGGCAATGAATCCCAGTTCGACCTTCAGTTTCAAACGTCGCGGGTCGCGGCTTTGCGCGGCGAACGGCTGGAGGGAGCGTTCATCCACACCTATTGCGCGGGATTGCTGCTGCTGGTCGCGCAGCAGACCGATGTCGTGACGGATCGATTTTTCCCGGTGCGGGAGAAGTGCGCGGAAGGCCGTTGTGCCGACAATCTGCAACGTCTGGGGCTGGCGATCGGTGATGAGTTTGTCTCGCCCACCGGCGCCTTGTTCTCCTCGGTACTGGAATGGGCGGGCAGCTGCGAGCCGATGTACGAGCCCGAACGGGAGATCCGCGAGTTGATTTTTGACGCCTTCGCGCAGGCGATGTTGGACCGTGAAATGGTTCTGTCGCCGACACTGACCCAGTCGTTACGGGAAAAGGTCGCCGGGATATCGAAACAGAATGCCTGGCTGGCGCGCATGCTCGCCCGCGCCAACCAGGTACATGAAAAAACGGACCTGGAGTCGGCCGCCCGCGCCGCGGCGGTCGTCGAAACGCTCGATCAGATCGTGGAACAAGCCAGCATCGACTTTCGGCAGGCGCGGCTGGCGGTGACCGCGTTGCCGGAGGAACAGCCGCGCGACGCGGGCGAACTGCGGCGCTACCATCAGCTGCGCCAGCGCCACGCGGACCTGTTGCGCCGGTTCGACGACGGCCGGCTCACACCCCGTGTGTTGCGAACGGAACTTGTCGAGTACTATGGTCGTAACGGCATCCAGCAGGTGCATGAACGCTTCTTCGCCAAAGGGGATTCTTCTTCGAGGCCCTGATGTCCTGTGTGATTACGACCGGTGCGACAAGCCCGGTCGCGGAAAAATTGCGGCAGATTTCGCAGGCCGATCCGCTTTACGCAAGCCGCTTTGTCGATATTCTGCTCACCAACGCCGCGGCATCCGGAGCAAGCGACCTGCACCTTCAGCCGGAGCCGGGCGGCATTGAAATTGCGTGGCGACTTGACGGTGTGCTTCAGCAAATTGGCAGGTTCCCCCGAGGCCAGATTACCGACGTGGTCACCCGGCTGAAAGTACTGGCCGACCTGCTGACCTACCGCACCGACATTCCGCAAGAGGGCCGCTTGCGCGGGGACTGGTCGGCGATCGAAATGCGCGTCAGTACATTTCCGACGCTGCATGGGGAACGCGCGGCGGTGCGTATGTTCTCGGCGGCGAATCAACTGCTCTACCCCGAGGATCTCCAGCTGGCGCCGGACGATGCCAACGCCTGGCTGCGCCACCTGCGCGACGATTGTGGTGTGCTGATTGTGTCCGGGCCGGCGGGCAGCGGTAAGACCACCACGGCCTATGCTTCCGTGCGTCAGTTACTGCGCGACGCCGGCGGTACGCGCTGCGTGCTCAGTATCGAGGACCCGATCGAAGTGCCGATTCCCGGTGTCGCCCAGTCGGAAGTGAATCCAGCGGCCGGCTTTGATCTGGCACTCGCATTGCGGTCCGCGCTGCGGCAGGATCCCGAAGTGCTGCTGGTCGGAGAGATCCGGGACCCGTCGATTGCGGCCGGCGTCTTCAGCGCCGCTCTGACCGGGCATCTCGTCGTTACCACATTTCATGCCGGCAGTGCCGCCCAGGCTCTGGCCCGTCTGGCCGAAATGGCAATCGAACCGTATCTGCTCCAGAGCGCGCTCCGCGGAATCCTCAACCAGCGACTCGTTCGCCGGCTCTGCCGCTGCGCCCGGGATCTGCTCGATTCCACGGAGTACCTTGGCCTGCCGATCACCCGAGCCAAAGGTCCGGTCGGATGCCAGGAATGCCAGCAGACAGGATACAGGGGCCGCGCCGTTATCAGCGAGTTCCTGCCCTGCGAAATTCCGGCGGTGCGCAGCGCGATTGGTAGCAGACCCCAAGCCGATTATCTCGAACAGGTCGCTCGTGAAGTCGGGATGACTCCGCTCTCCGCTCGCGGAATTCAGCTGGTCGAGTCGGGGAAGACCAGTCCCGCGGAACTGCGGCGAATCTGAACGCTGACGCGCCGACTCGACCGACGAAAGCAGGCTCTTTTCATGCGACAAGTCCTGTCAGGGAGTACTCTGGCGACGGAGCGCAGGCGGGATTTTTTTCCCGTTGAATGCAAGAAACTGATTGACCTGACAAGAAACGCTCTTCACAATAGAGTCAAACCTGCCAAACCTACCCGGGCAAGAGATCGGCATTACCCTGCCGCTATGCCGGGGACATACCTTGTATTTCGAATTCCAGAACCGCGGATCGGGTACTGCCGCGGCGGTCGTCCATTGCAGAGTATCGCCGCATGACAAAACTATCGCGTCAATTCGCCGCATCGCTTCCCGGAATTTCCCGCACACGCCTCGTTGGGGCCCTGTTCCTGGCAATACCTTTGGCTTTCGGTTTGCGTCCGGCCCAGGCCCAGCCAGCGATTTCGGCCGTCTCCCCCGGTGCTGTCGCGCCGGGCAAGCCACTGGATCTTGTGATCTCCGGGCAGAAGCTCGATGACCCGCTCACCGTCTGGACCAGCTTTCCCGCCAAAGTGGAACTCGTCCCCTTGGCCGAGCCGAAGCCGGGGCAGACACAACGAACGATCAAGGTCACGGTCGATAACGCCGTACCCGCTGGCCTGGCCGGGCTGATGGTCGCTACGCCGGAAGGGGCCTCCGACATTCAGATGTTGATGATCGATGACCTGCCGAGCATCGCGGACAATGGCCAGAATCAGTCGCTGGCCCAGGCTCAGGAAATCCCGTCGCTCGCCGCCATCGATGGGGTCAGTGACGGTTCGCGTTTCGATTTCTACAAGTTTTCCGTACAGAGCGGACAGCGGATCGCCGTGGAAGTTGTCGCCGGCAGGCTTGGCGAAGCGTACGACCCGGTCCTGCGGTTGCTTGATGCCTCCGGTCGGCAACTCGTGCTGGCCGACGACGATCCGGGCCTTGGGTCGGACTGCCGATTTGCCCATACCTTCCAGGCTGCGGGCCAGTATCTGCTCGAGATCCACGACAACCAGTACCGTGCGGGCGGCAGATACCGCTTGAGAGTCGGCGATTTTCCGCTCGTCACGTCCACCTTTCCTTTAGGAATTCAGGCCGGCACCACTTCGAAACTGGCGTTTGCGGGTGCCGGCGTCGAGTCGGTCGCGGCGATCGACTTTCCAGCTCCCGCGGTGGCCCCGGGGAGCCGTATTACTGTCGCCGCAAAATACCCGGGTGGTTCGTCGTCCAGTATGGCCACGGCAATCGTCAGCGGCACCGTCGAATCCCAGGAAACAGAACCGAACGACGACCTCAAGTCCGCCAATCCAATCGCGGCTCCCGGCGGCGTAAGCGGCCGGTTTTCCAGCCCCGCCGATCGCGATTTCTATGCATTCGATGCCAAGAAAGGTCAACGCCTAGCGTTCAAGGCAGGGACCCGAAGTTTCGGGTCGCCCGTGACATTGAAGATGTATCTCCAGAAAGTCGACGGCACAGCACTGGCGGAGAGTGGTGTGACCGACGCCGACGAAGAAACGCTGGTGTTTGCTTTCCCGGAAGACGGCAGCTACCGACTCGTTGTCCAGGACCTGCTCGGGCGGGCCGGCCCGGAGGCGGTGTACCGGATCGGAATTGAACCTGTTCCCCTCTTCAGCCTGGCGCTGAAACCCGATAAGGCCACCCGCTACAAACTGCTCGCCGCCAAGAACGGCTCCTTCTCCATCGACGTCCCTTGCGCGCGCAATGGCTACGACGGACCGATCAGTTTGTCGGTGGAAGGCCCCGGGGGCGAGTATCAGTTGTTTAACAACGTTATTCCGGAAAAGCAGGCCGTCACCAAACTGATCGTCAATCCACCCGCGTCATTTACCCCTGGTCAATTCACGGCGTTGAAGATCGTCGGTACTGCTACGATCGACGGTGCGGAGGTTCGTTCCACGGTGGGAACTTTGGATCTGGTGCGCGTGCTGCGCCCCAACCTCAGCTACCCGCCGACCTGGATGGAAGGCGTGGTGCCACTCGCGATCGCCGGAGAAATGCCCGCGTTCTACGAGGCTAAAATCGATCGCCCCACCGTGCTGATCCCTCGCCAGACAGGACAAAGTGAATTCGTGGTTCAGCTGGAACGCAAGCAGGCTGAATTCAAGGATCCACTGCAGGTCTACCTGTTGTCGCCTCCGGCGGGATTCGCGTTTGAAGTCAAACGCAACGGCAACGGACCGATGGAAACCTACCAGGTGATCGTCAAAGGTCCCAAGGACATGCAGGAGGCCGTACATAAGATCAGCGTGCTGAGTTTTGCCGAGTTCCAGGGCCGAGGCCAATCGGTATTCGCCAAGGACGTTCCGTTGCAAGTTGTCAATCCAATGACATTGTCGGTGGGCCCGGTGCCCGGGCTTGTTTTCGGAAACGTTCAGAAAGTGCGCATCACTGCGGCGCGCATGAATACAGGCAATGACGCGGACAAACAACCGATCGTCATCAAATGGAAAAAACTGCCCCCGGGAGTGACCGGTTCGGCGGAAACAACGATCCCGCCCGACCAGTCGTCGGTCGACATTGAGTTGACGGCCGCAGCCGATGCGCCCGCAGGCAAGATCGAAGACCTGGTCGTCACTGGCTCGACGAAATTCCAGGGACAGGATATCACGGTGGAAAGTGGACCGATCAGCGCGGAAGTTAAGAAATAACGCTTTGCAAGGAGAGGGAGATTCATGACCTCGATACAACGGATTCTGCTCGGAATTACAGCGATCATGGCGGCGATGGTGTCGGCGGGGCTTTGCCCGGTCCACGCCCAGGAGAAGCTCGACTCGATCGAGATCGGTCAGCCTCAACGCATCGAGGTCTTTCCCGCTTCGATCCAATTCACCGGCAAGCGGCAACAGATGCAGCTGGCGGTCACCGGTTATTACGCCGATGGCAGCCTGCAGGACCTGACCCGCGCGGCCACTTTCGCGTCCGCCGACACGGCGATCGCCCGTATCGAGGGTGCCGTGGCCCTGCCGCAAGCCGACGGCAATACGGCGATCACTGTCTCCGTCGGGCAGCTTCCTCCGCTACAGATTCCTGTTGCCAGCTCCCGGCAGGCGAGCCCTGATCCCGTGTCGTTTGAGTATGGAGCGCTGGCCGCCCTGTCGAAGAACGGCTGCAATGCTGGCGCGTGCCATGGTTCACCGAGCGGCAAAGGCGGATTTCGTTTGTCCTTGCGCGCGTTTGATCCCCAGTTGGACAAGCTGACGCTGATCCGCGAGGATTTCGGCCGGCGCACCAACCCGTTCCAGCCGGAGCAGAGCCTGCTCTTGACCAAACCGATGATGAAAGTCTCCCACGGCGGCGGCCTCAAATTACGAAAAGCCGATCCCGCCTTCCGCGTGCTCCGGGATTGGATCGCCGAAGGCTGCAAGCTCGATCCCGATAACGCGCCACGCTGCGTCAAGATCGAGGTCTACCCGCCCACCGGAAGACTTTACAAACGTCCGGCTCACACGCAGCAACTGGTCGTCACGGCGCACTTTTCCGATGGTTCGATGCGCGACGTAACGCCCCTGGCCGTGTACACCAGTTCGGATACGGAAGTGGCATCGGTTTCGGAAACAGGACTCGTCGTTGGCCGCGATCGCGGCGAGGCTGCGATTATCGTCCGTTACATGGAATTCATCGAATCGAATTTCATGACGTTCGTCAAGGACATTCCCGGCTTCGCCTGGACACAGTCGCCGGTGCAAAACTACATCGACGATCATGTGAATTCAAAATTGAAGAAACTGTCCTATTCGGCTTCCGAACTTTGCACCGACGAAGAGCTTCTGCGGCGGGTCTACCTGGATGTGATTGGAATTCTGCCAACGATCGCGGAGTCGAACCGGTTCCTGACCGATCGTTCGCCCTACAAACGGCGCCAGTTGATCGATGAGCTGCTGCAGCGACCGGAGTATGCGAAATTCTGGGCACTGAAGTGGGGCGACTTGTTGAAAATGACAACGGCCGCGGTCGGCGGCGATGGGGTTCACAAGTACCATCGCTGGGTGGAAAAAGCGATTGAGGAGAACATGCCTTATGACGAATTCGCGAGGCACCTGCTGACCGCCGCGGGAAGTACGCACACCAATCCGCCGGCCAATTTCTATCGGACCACCAATGACGCCATGGAGAGCGTCGAGACGATTTCGCAGGTGTTCCTCGGGGCACGCCTGCAGTGCGCCAAGTGCCACAATCACCCGTTCGAACGCTGGACCCAGGACAACTATTACGGCATGGCGGCGTTCTTTAATCGCGTGCAAAAGAAGAAGACGCGCCGGCCGGATGAACTGGTGGTCTGGCTGGCCCCCACCGGCGAAGTCACACAACCCCGAACCGGCAAACAGATGAAGCCCTGGTTGCCGCTATCCGGAGATCTGGAACCCCCGGTCGATAAGGACCGCCGGGACCTGTTCGCCGATTGGCTCACCCGCCGCGAGAATCCGTTTTTCGCCAAGGTCGAGGTCAATCGGATCTGGAGCCAGCTCTTGGGCCGTGGAATTGTGGAACCGAACGACGATTTCCGTGAATCCAACCCGCCGGCGAATGCCTCGCTGATCGAAGCCTTGGCCCGCGATTTCGCTGACCATGGATTCGATCGTAAGCATGTGATTCGCACCATTCTCAACAGTCGCACCTACCAGGCCTCGTTCCGCGCCAATGACTTTAACAAAGACGATGTCAAATACGCGTCCCATTTTCAGCCCCGGCTCCTTTCCGCGGAACAACTGTTGGACGCAATCTGTGCCGTGACCGATATGCCGGAACAGTTCGGCACGCTCCCGGCCGGAACGAAAGCCACGCAGATTCCCGCGCCGGATCTGGCAAAGAACGATTTTCTCAAAACCTTCGGTCAACCCGAACGCCAGACCGTTTGCGCTTGCGAGCGATCGAGTGAATCCAACCTCGGGATGGCAATTCAGTTCTTCAACGGTCCCTTGATCTACGAAAAACTCCGCAACGAAAACAACCGTTTCCGTAAGATGTTGAAGGAAAACAAGACCGACCTGCAGATTCTCAACGACCTGTATATGGCTGCCGTGTGCCGCACACCCACCCCGGGTGAAATCGATGCCAGCCTGAAGCACATTGCCGCCAAGAACGATCGGGTCATTGCATTTGAAGATATCTGTTGGGCCCTTTTGAACACCAACGAATTCCTGTTCCAGCACTAAGCCTGATCGGCCGCGAATTCACCTGGAAAATCAACGCATGAATATCCTCCGCATTTCCGTTGCTGCCTGCGTTCTCGGCTCTGTCCCATTTCTTTGCCAACCGGCACAAGGACAAAACGTCAGTTTTCGCAGTCAGGTCGCGCCGATCCTCGTCAACAACTGCCTGGCCTGCCACGGACCCAAAAAAGCGGAGGGAGGCTATCGCGTCGACAATTTCGAGCGACTGATGGCCGCGGGTGAATCCGGAAGCCACGGATTTTCGCCAAAAGCGGTCGATGCGAGCGAAGGATTTCGCCGCATTGTTTCCAGCGACGCCAGCGAGCGGATGCCGTTGGAAGGTGATCCCCTGCCCGCCGACCAGGTCGAACTGATCAAGAAATGGATTGAAGAAGGCGCGACCTTCGACGGCCCCGACCCCAAGGCCAACCTGGCGACCGTCATTCCGCCGCCAGTGCATCCCGATCCTCCCGCCGAATACCCCCATGCCATGCCCGTGACCGCGATCACTTTTTCCCCGGATGGCTCGGAGGTGATCGTGGGGGGATACAATGAGCTCACGCTCTGGAATGCCGCCAACGGGCAACTCAATCGCCGCTGGAAAAATGTCGGGCAACGGACGTTCGCGCTGGCATTCAGTCCCGATGGAAAATCACTCGCCGTCGGCGGCGGTACGCCGGGACGATTGGGGGAAGTTCGTGTCTTTGATTTCGCAACGGGTAATCTCAAGGCGGTGCTGGGAACGACAAGCGACGTGGTACTCGATGTGAGCTACAGCCCTCAGGGAGATCGCATCGCGATCGGCGCCGCGGATGGCGTCCTGCGCATCGTCGAGTCCGAATCCGGGAAGGAACTTTTCGCCATCAACAGCCATTCGGATTGGGTAACCGCCACCGCGTGGAACGCTGACGGCACAAAACTGGCGTCCGTAAGTCGCGACAAGACGGCGAAAGTATTTGATTCCAAGACCGGAGAACTGGCCGTCACCTATTCCGGACATGGACAGCCGGTTCGAGGGATCGCATTCCATCCGGATGGCGCCGAACTATTCTCCGCAGGCAACGATAAAAAAATTCACCGTTGGAAATTGGCCGACGGCGCCAAGACCGCGGAAGTGGCGTTTGGGGATGAAGTCTACAAATTGCCGCTCGGCGGCGGATTCCTGTTCGCAAGCTCCGCCGATAAATCGCTTCGCCAGTTCGATGCCAAGACCCACGGTCAGATTCGCGCTTTTGCCGGACCAACCGATTCCGTACTCTGCGCCGCCTATCACGACGGTACCAAGCGCGTCGCAGGCGGCGTTTTCAGTGGTGGCGTGCACGTTTGGAACTTGGCCGACGGCAACGCGATCGCAACCTTCATCGCAGCTCCCGGACTGAAACAATAAGCTCCCGAAACAGGGAGTCAGTTGCTGGGGCATCTTGCCGCAGAACTCAACGCCCGCCTTTGCGCGCTTCGAGCGAGCGGCGTTGCTGCTGCTCCTGGCGGTCCCGTCGTTCGGCATCGCGACGCCGGTCGTCATCGGCCTTGCGGCGTTCTTCCTGCGCACGACGCTGTTGTTCCTGCTGCTGTCGCTCACGAGCCTCGCGTTGCTGCGCCGCCGCATGCTCGGCCGCCGCTTGCCGCTGCTCGGCCGCCGCTTGCCGCTGCTCGTTGGCGCGTCGTCGTTCGTTCGCTTCCGACTGCCGCTCGCGACGCTCACGTTCCTGGCGGTCCCGTTCCCTGTCGAGTTCCCGATCCCGGTCCCGGGATCGATCGCTTCGGCCGGCGGTGCCGGCCGGCGGACCAGCCGGCAACAGGCCTGGATCGACCGGTTTCATGTCGGCCGGCGCACCATTCTGCATTGCAAGCTGCGCTTCCTGAATCGGTCCGTGCACGGTGTGGAAGAAGCGTGAAAACTCCTCTTCGCTCACCTGCCCGTCTTCATCCGCGTCGATTTTGTGATCCGCAAACTGGGCAAACACCCGTTTACGATCGAAGGCCGGCTGGATACGTCGCAATCGCGGATGCGATTCGATTCGATCACAAGCAACGTCCAAACCGCCCCGAACCACGCGACGCGCCGTCTCGATCTCCAAGTCCCGCAGCACTCCGTCGTGGTTCTTGTCTTGAGTGCGAAAGATGCGCGCGATGGTGACGTTCTGATCGTTCTCTTTCGCGCCGACAGAAACCGGTCCCCCGAAAATGATCGCGGACAGACATATCACAACGCTCCACTTCGCGACGTCGACCATCGGCTCGTACTCCAAAGGCTAGGTACCCGTCCCGAAACAAAACCGTGATTTCCTGTAGGACGGACATCCTGTCTGTCGGAGAAAGCCCCGACGGAAGAAAGCCCAGACGGACAGGATGTCCATCCTACGGTCTTGATTTCGGCCAGGCATTAAACTCCTCGCCCTTTATACGATCAGGCCGTTGGCCAGGTCAAGCGCGGCGGCAGGCAACGGCCGCTTCAGAGGGGACCGCCGAGTGTCACACCCAAACCGGGCGACACAGGTACGTGCAGGCGATCGGCTCGGAAATCCAGGGATTGCGAGGTGAACGGCGATTCGAAATAGAGCGGCCCGATGAGATCCCCGGGGAATCGATCGCATCGAATGTTGGGAGTGGCAACGGTCAAATGGGCCATGGCTGCCGTCGCGACTTCGCGTTCCAGGTTACTGCCGATCGTGCAGGCGATCCCGGCGGTTTCCGCCATTCTGGCGATTTCCTGGGTATTGCGGATTCCGCCATGTTTTCCAGGGTAGAGGCTGAGGATGTCGGCGGCCTCCTGGCGAATCAACTCCAGTGCATCGCGGTGTGTGAAGACACTTTCGTCGGCCATGATCGGAATGTCACTGCGACGGCGCACCGCGGCCATGGCCCGATGATCGCCACGGGCTGTTGGCTGCTCGAACAAGACGACTCCCAGCCCGGCGAAACCTCGCGCCGCGCCGATCGCCTGCTCGACGGAATAGCCGCCATTCGCATCGACCGACAGGAATGTCCGGTCACCGATCGCGCTGCGCACGGCGCGCAATCGGTCCAAATCCGCCCGAGGATCGTGACCGACCTTGACTTTGATCGCTTGCCAGCCAGCGGCAACCATCCGCGCGGCGCGCTCGGCCGCCAGATTGGGCTCGACCTTGCCAATGACGAACTTCAGTCGAATTCCCTGATCGCGCACCGACTCGTCAAGATCTCGTCCACCCAACAGCCGGTAGAGCGGGACGTTCGCCGCCTGGCCCTGCAGATCCAGAAGCGCGCATTCGACCGCCGATTTGGCGAAGCTGTTGTCGAACACGGCTCGGTCGAGCCGGCGCTGTATCCACTGCAGGTCGAACGGATCCGCGCCGATCAGCAACGGCGCGAGGTATTCGCGGATGATATTGATCGTTCCGGCCTGCGTTTCACCGCTCCAGACGCTGGTCACGCTGGCCTCACCCAACCCCACATGACCCGAATCGTCATGGATTCGGACGAGCACGTAGTTACCGACGAGATGTTCACCGAGCGAACTGACAATCGCCACTTCCGGCCGGACGCGTCCAAACATCGGCTCAACCGTGATGGCGGTGATGCTCATCGACCACAAACTCCGTTCAAGCCACGGCCTCTTTGTTCACGCGGTCCCAGTACATCTCCGGAGATTCCCAGGTAAATCGCTTTTCGAGTTCACCGCGCGAATCCATCGTCGTTTTGGTGGCGGTATTGGCCGCCTGCGTCGAGGTCTCCTCGCCGCGAATCACGACCGGTTCGATGCGTTGCTTGATCACGATCGGCTCCACGACCATCCGCGACTCGGGGGAACTTGATGCCGACTGCAGCACCACGGTCAGCTGCGGGGCTGCCAGGGGGATCACCTGCGACTCGGTATCGGCCGGCCGATTTGGAGTGGTCGATCGACGTCGCCGCGGTCGAGTCTCCCGTGCCGGTATCGACTCCTCAACAGAGGGCGAATCGACTCGGAGAGCGGCGGCGGGTGCCGGCGCGACTTGTCCCGAGGCGGGGACCGTTGCCGTCGGGGCAACCATTGCGATCGGGGTCGCTAGGGATCGAGCCGGCGCGACGATCGGCCGGGGTTCCTGCAGCGGTTCAAGTTTCCCCGAAACGGCACGTCCTGGCAGAACGCGGATATCGGCGTTCTCGGCCTTGAAGATCCGCATCACATGCTCGTGGCAGGTAAAGAACAGTAATTGATGACCGTGGGTCGCGAATTCGCGGAGCAGGCGAGCCGACGAGCGCACGCGTCCCGTATCAAAATTGACAAGCACGTCGTCAAGGATCAACGGCAGCACAATTCCGCGGCGCGCATAACCTGCCACCAGCGCCAGCCGTAAGCTCAAAAACACCGCTTCGCGCGTGCCGCGACTTAACTTTTCCAGCGAGAGCGTCTGCCCGTTGCAATCGTCAATCCGCAGCACCTTTTCCTCGATCGGAGTCCAGATCCGCAGGTACTGCCCCTGGGTCAGCTTCTCGAGGAACTGGGATGCCTCGCGCAGCGTCTCGGGCTGTCTCGTCGTCTCGTAGGTGCCGCGGACCGACTCCAGAATCAGCCCGATCACCGCGAAAATCTGCCATCGTTCCGCGGCCTTGCGCATTTGGCGCGCGACGCAGCCCAGTTCCAACTTGGCCTCCATCAGGCGGCGATCGTCGGCCAGCGCTTTCATTTCGGCGGCAAGCTGCCCGCGCTTTTCGTGGAATTGCGCGACTTTCGATTTCGATTCATGCAGCCGCGTTTGCAGCCGTTGACGGCGTTTTTCCGGCGCGTCCTCCTCGCGGTTCAAAAGTTCCCGCGCCAACGCTTCGTCCGACCATTGGTCACTTACGACCAGCCGAATTTCCTGGGAGAGCGTCTCCCGCTGCGCCCGCAACGCGGCAACCTGCTGCTGGCGCGTGAGCATGGCTCGCAATTCGTCCTCGTCGCGGGCGTTGGCTCGGGCCAGCAGCGAGCCGCGCGCCCGGGTTACACTGTCGTGTCGCTTCCGTAACGCTGCCCAGCGAGCCCGGGCCTTACGGTACAACTGCCCCGCGCCTTCGCGGCGCTGCAGTATCTGCTGCTGGTCGAGCAGTGCGACCGCGAGCTGCTTTAACTGAGACTGCGGACTCTCCTCGTCCGTCTTGATCCCCACCTCGGTAAACAGTTCGGTGATTCTTCCCGCCAGGGAAGCCAGTTCCCGACGTCGCGATTCGAGCTCGTCACGCCGCTGATCGAGTTGCCGCTTGACCTGCGACAGCTGGCGGAAGCCTTTCATCAGATGCCGGATGTCGTTGGGCATCAGGTGATCGGGCAGATTCGCGCTGCGCAGTGCGTGCTGCCAGTTCTTGCGCGCTTCTTTGAGCTCCTCCCCCGCTCGCGTGGCTCGCTGTTCCGCCACCTCGACATGCTGCCCCGATTCGTGCCGGACCGCGTCCATCGGCGTCAACTGTTCGAGGTGCTGCAGGTTTTTCTCGGCTTGTTCGAGTCGCGCATCAAGCGGACCACCGCCCGCGGGCAGTTGTTCGTCGAGCTCTTCTCTCTCGGCCTCGGTTTCCTGCAACTGCTTGTCCAGCAACGCCCGTTGCCGCTCGCAGTTTTCCAGTTTCATTCGCGCTTCCCGATCCCATTCCAACTTGGAGAACACGGAAACGCCCAGCATCACGAAGCCGAACATCGAGATCACGAAGCCGAGGAAACCGTCGAAGCCCCACAGCCATCCGCCAAAGAATCCGGTGAAGATCAAAAGTACCGCGACCACGAAGCCCGCGAACTGCCAGGCCATTTTTTCGAACGGCATGACCTGGCCATCGAACAGCAGATGCCCCTGGTCTTCCAGCGATTTCCTCTGGCTGGCAAGTTCATCCAGCCGTTCTTCGATCTGGATCCGCCGGCGCAGCAGCGCCACGCGCGTCGTCGCCTTTTCCAGGGCGGCACTCAGACTCGATTCGTCCAATTCGGCAAGCTCCGACGAAACGCGCTGCAAGGCCTGGTCGGTGCGGACCTTGACCGCCTGCGCGTCGCGTTGCGTCCTTTCCACGAGTTTATTGAGATGGTTCAGCTTCGCGGCCGGCGCGCGTAACAACGCCAGCGACTTGCCGGAGATTTCCGACAGCTTTCCTTTCGGCTGACTCGCCGGCATTTCAATCTGGGGCCGGCGAGCTTCGAGCTCGCGTTCCAGCGCGGTAACCTCGCCCCGCAGGCGCTGCACCTCCGACTCCAGCGAACCAATCCAGGGGCCATGCTCCGTCAGCGCCTGGATGCGTGTAGCCTGCGACAAGAGGGACCGATTGACCTGGTGACGGTCGCGTTCCTGGCGTAACTGCTGGCCTTGTTTCTTCGCCTGCGAGATCTTGCGACGGAGTTTTCCCAGGCGGCCCCGCATCTGCTCGAGCTGGTCGAGCGCGTCCGGTACGACGTCCAAGGGAGGTCCCATCGCCGCAAGCTGTTCTTCAACGCTCCGCCGTTGCCACCACTTATCGCGGACCTGCAGCACCAAATCGTAACGCTGCAGCTCGATCTGCACTTCCTGGACCAGCTTCTCCAGATCCTCGATCTCCTTGACCATCGTCGCGCGCTGTGCCGCCAACTGCGGCCAGCGACGGCCGCGAATCGCCAATTCATCGACTTCCCTGCGCAGGCGGTCGTGCCGGTCAAGAAGATGGCTGAGCTGGCAGGTGGAATCGTCGGGCGCCAGAATCTGCTCGCGGGCCTCGGCAAGCTCGCGCATCACATCGATCAGCGAAACCCGATCGAGCCCGCTGGTCAGCTTGTAGAGTTGATCCGCGGCCGCGGAGTCGTTCAGCGTTCCCAGCTCCTGCATCTCGCGCAAACCGATCGCGAAAACGTTGCTGAAGATGGTCTCGTCGAGTCCCCCCAGCAGCGCCGGAAGCTGCGGGGCGCCCTGCACGGCACCCGCGGCATCCAGCACCGTGATTTCGCCCGGAGCGTCGGGCAGGTCGTGCGTCCCCGCGCGCCGATGAATCTCGAATGTACCGCGAGGTCCCTCGACCCGCAGAGTTCCGCCAGGCTGACCTCCGTGCACGGGCGGCAGGTACCTCGCTCGTCGTTCGCGCGTGAAACCGTACAACACCGTGCGCATGAACTGCATCAGGGTCGTCTTGCCAGCCTCATTCGGCCCGTAAAAAACGGTGACGTCGTTCGCCAGACGCTCGACGCTCATATCGGTCCAGACACCGAAGCCGCAGATCTTTACATCATGTATCTTCACGTTCCATCCTCCCGAACGCCGAATCAATCGTTGCCGCGCAACAGGTCTACGCCTAACAGTGCAACTTCGCGCAGCACGCGCTGGCGAGTTTCGGGGTGCGTCACATCCAGCGATGCTCCCAGCTCGCCACGAAACTGATCCACAGATAAGAATTGAGAGATCTCCAGCGCGTCCGATGACGATTGTTCGCGATCGCGCACCGCTCGCAGGAAATCACCTAAGATCGAATCCTCCTCATACCAGGCCGCCGGCATTTCGGACGGTGCTTCCACCTCCAGCGATTCCGCCCAGACCGCGTTTCGACGCTGGCCGAATTCGTTGCGCAATTCCGTGAGGATTTCCGTCGCCATCCCGCCCTGCCGTAGCGAACTCGCCAGCCGATTCGCCCCTTCCACCCGCCAGGAGACGAGTGCCGTGCGGTCCCCGATCTCCGTCCCAATCGCCTGGGAACGATCCCGCAACTGCCGCTGCAGGTCACCGCGCGTCATCGCCTCCGTCAACGTCAGACGCTCCTGATAAAACCGCAGACTGTCGGTGGCCACAAGCTGCGTGCGGATCTTCCCGTCCGAATCGATGCTGACGAGAGTGCATCCGTGCGGACCGACCTCGAAGGGCGAGCGTCCCTGGGGACTACCGGCAAAGTGGGCGGTGTGCGGTGCTGAAAACAATGTCCGCCGCTGGTGCTCCCCACCCAGCGCCCAATAGTGCACGTACTGCTTCTGCAGAGCGTGGGCATCGTACGAACCGTAGACGATCGCAATCCGACACGTGTTCATCGACTCCGATCGAAACTCGGAGGGGGAAATCCGATGCCGTTCATTCCAGCCCACGCCACACAGCGTAATTGGAGCCTGGTTCTCCCGCATATGAATGAGTTCGTCCACTTTGCCCGGCAGGAACAAGTGAACATTGCTCGGCAACGGAACCGCCGCCGGCCAGGGATTCGCACCCTCCGCAGCGCCAATGCTCCAGTAAACGGAAATCGATTGGGCCTCGAGCCGCTCAAATTGCTCCAGCAGAAACGCGATCGCGCGAGGACTACTACTGGCGGGATCATAAAGATCGCCACTGATCGCGACAAAATCGACATGCTCCAGGATCGCCCCGTCAAAAACGCGGCTCGCCGCTAGATACGGCGCCTCCAACACAGTATCCCGCAGTGAATCGGGGATCGAATTGAGACCGTGAACCGGCTGCTCGAGATGGAAATCGCTGGCATGAATGAATCGAACAAGTTCCCCCGACATAAGCACCTCCGTGCGCTTGAGACCTCAAGGCCAGGAGCCCAACGATCCGAGCCGCCTCTGTAAGCAAGCTCGCCTCGCCGCCAAGCATCCCACCCTCGGATCAGTCCACTTCGGCCGGGTAATTTAGCTCGTAGGGGGCGAATCCACTAGACCAATTTTGGTCCGCATCCGCCACAGCCACCCTATCTTATCCAGACCGCCTGCGTTTGCAGGGAACGGGTCGCGCCGCAACGCAACAGGCCCCTCAACTCTTTTCGAATCGAGGGGCCTGGGGCTGGGAAGTGGCGAGCAACCCGATGCAGGAACTATTCGCAGCCGAAGAGATCGAGTTCCAGATCATAGAGAACCGCGTCCAGGTCATCCGAGCAGATCAGATCGACCGCCAGATCGCGGGCGTCAATTTTGTCGGCGCCCGGTCCGCCTTCCAGGTAATCTCGGCCGCGACCTCCCACGATCCGATCGTCTCCCTGGCCGCCGTAGAGCCGATCATGGCCGTTACCGCCTTCCAACTGGTCGTCACCGTCATTGCCTTGGATCCGGTCGTCGCCATCGTCGCCGAACAACTGGTCGTTTCCAGCATTGCCTTCGATCGTATCGTCCCCCCAGCCGCCGCGAATGGTATCGTTGCCCAACCCGCCGGTCAGGTAGTCGTTGCCCTCGCCGCCGTCGATTTTGTCGTCTCCTCTACCGCCGTGAATTGCATCACGGCCTGCGCCGCCGGCGAGTCGATCCGAGCCGACGCCGCCGCGGATAAAGTCGGCCCCTTCGTTGCCGTGAATCTCGTCGTCGCCCAGTTTGCCGAGCAGAATATCGTTGCCGTCTCCGCCCTCGATCCAATCATTGGCGTTGGCAGCCAGTTCCGAGTTTTCGGGGGCCTGTTCTCCCAGCGATTCGCGATAACGCGGATCAAGTCGATCGAGTCCGGGCGTCTCTTCGTCGGAACTGGCGGCCCCGTCGCGTGGATCGCCGACAATGATGTCATCGCCTCCACCTCCGCCCAGCAGGTCGCGTCCCCATCCTCCCGCGAGGATGTCGTTGCCATCACCACCGTCGGCGCGGTCGTTCATATTGCCCGCGAAGATGACGTCGTCGCCGTCGTTCCCTTCGATCGCGTCCTCGCCGCGGCCCTGATCGCCGTATTCGAGTGCATAGCCCCAGGCGCTCGTCAAGCCGCGCGGCAGGCTGTTTGTGGCATCGCCGAACATCCAGTCGTTGCCGGTACCACCGACGAGCCGATCGTTGCCGTCACCTCCTACCAACCCGTCATGGCCTGGACCGCCGGCGAGTCCGTCATCGCCCTCGCCGCCAAACGCCAGATCGTTTCCCGTTCCACCCTCGATTCGATCGTTCCCTTCGCCGCCGTCGAGCCAATCATGTCCGCTGTTGCCGTCGATACCGTCATCGCCGGCGCCCCCCAGGATGCGATCGTTGCCGCGTTGGCCGCAGAGCCAGTCGTTTCCGGGACCACCCACGATCAGATCGTTGAACGACCGTTCCGGATCCGCGCCGTCGGCCGTCGGCTCGCTCTCCCGCCAATCCGGGCCATCCTCGTCGGTGGCACTTGGGAGGTCCTCCAGGTTGACGGTAGGGTCGCCCTGAATTTCATCATTTCCCTCGTGGCCAAACAGTCGATCGCTGCCGACGCCGCCCTGGATTGCGTCGTCGCCCGCGCCGCCCCGAATGGTGTCGTTCCCCGCGTCGCCGTTCAGCCGATCGTTGCCTTCGCCGCCGTCGATTTGATCGTTGCCCGTGCCGCCGAAAATCGTGTCGCTCCCATTTCCGCCGAACAGCGCATCGGCTCCCTCCTGGCCTTGAATCAGGTCGTCGCCATCGCCGCCATCCACGCGATCGTTGCCAGCTCCCGAGTTAATCCCATCGTTGTCCGCTCCCCCTTCGATCGTGTCGTCGCCGGCGTCGCCCTGGATCCGATCGTTGCCGGAACCGCCACCGATGCGATCGTTGCCGACACCGCCGTCGATGCGATCGTTGCCCTCACCGCCTGCCAAGTCGTCGTCGCCTTCGCCGCCGGCGATCGCGTCGTCGCCGCCGGCACCTCGCACCGCATCGTCTCCCATTCCACCGCGTATCAAATCATCCTGAGGACTGCCCTGGATTCGGTCGTTGCCATCGCCCCCATACATCTCCGATCGGCCGCTGCCCGCGACGAGCAAGTCATTCCCGGTTCCGCCGTTCAACAGCGTCGGCTGCAGGACGCTAGGGTCGATGACCACCTTGTCGTCGCCCCCTTCGGCGTAGACGCAAATACGCTGGACAAGAGCATTCGGGAAACTGAACGACACGTCGTCAATCACGACATGCAGCCGTTCTTCCGCGACAAACGCCGAGATACTGTTGTCATCGCCATTGCCATGGACGATCAGATGGCCGCCCAACAGGCCCACCCCCGCATCGAGGACGCGGCGGCATTCCAGACTTTCAATCATCAACCTCCGCAGCCGCGGACGGTTACGTTCGTTCCCGGCGCGGCGAGCGCGCAGTCGACCAGCACGAGCCATGAGATGCTCCCTGTTCCGAGTAGTTAAGAACGCCCGTCGGCAACAACCACCGCCGCCGCTGAGCGATTGATTGGTGGCGCGGAACCGACCGATTCGTACACGGGGAACGGGGAACGGGGAAGTCAGGAGGTTGGCAGGGTCAGCTGTCGTCCTTCAATGTCGCGGCAATCGAGTTCGAGGTGTTCGGGAAACAGTCCGTCGCCGCCGAGGATCTGGACGGCCATTTTTCCATCCTCTTCCAGCATGGCAAGTTCGCGGCGTTTGCGATTATTGAGATAGGTCGCGACTTCATGGTTTACCCGCACGGTGACGCGCGCGATATTGGGCTGGTGGCTGGCGAGCATCAGCATGCGGACGACTTCGATCGCCATACTTTCGGCCGTTTTGACCATGCCGCGTCCGGTACAGCAGGGGCAGCTTGAATAGACACTGCGATTGATACTGGGGCGGATCCTCTGGCGCGTCATTTCAATCAATCCGAACGGGCTGGTGCGGAGGATCTTGGTGCGTGCGCGATCCCGTTTCATGGCGTCTCGCAGGGCCCGTTCGACGCCGCGCCGATGCCTTTCACGTCGCATGTCGATGAAGTCATTGACAATGACGCCCCCCAGGTCGCGCAGTCGCAGTTGCCTCGCGATTTCCTTGGCCGCCGCGATATTCAACTGGTAAGCGGTCTCCTCGGCGTTGTCGTCTTTGCGGAAGCTGCCGCTGTTGACGTCGATCGCGACCAGCGCTTCGGTCTGATCGATCACGATGGAACCTCCCGCCTTGAGCGGTACCTGGCGGGTGTGGATGCGGCCGATCTCCGATTCCAGTTTGTACTTGTGGAACAGCGGTTCGCGTCCTTCGTAATGGTGGAGGCGGTGGACGTAGCGCGGCATCACCAGGTGCAGGAACTCGCGGGCCCGTTCAAATGCCTCGGGCTGGTCGATATGGATCGCATCGATATCGGCGCTGAAGATGTCGCGAATCGTGCGAATGATCATGTCGCTTTCTTCATAGATTCCCTGGGGTCCGGTCTGCTTCTTGACGCGCCGCGCGATCAATTTCCATAGCCGCACCAGGTAGGCCATATCGCGGGAAAGTTCCTTCCGGCTGCGGTCTTGCCCGGCAGTGCGGACGATGAACCCCAGGCCTCGGGGCGGGTTCAGTTCGAGCATGATATCGCGGAGTGATCGGCGTACCTCGTCGTCCTCGATTCTTCTTGAGACGCCGACACGCCCCAGAGCCGGCATCAGAACCAGGTAGCGGCCGGGGATGCTGATATAGGTGGAGAGCGTGGGGCCTTTACTGCCAATGCCTTCCTTGATCACCTGGACGAGTACTTCGTCGCCGCGGCGGAAGATCTCCTGGATCGGAGGCTTGATGCGCGGCCGCCCGCCATTGCGCGGACCGCGGCCGCGTCGCCGTCCCTGCTCGCCCTCCGATTCGTCCTCGCCCAAATCGATGTCGGCCATCCGCCCTCCCATCGGCTGGTCGGGATCGTATCCGCCCTGTCGGAAGTACTGCGATTCCACGTCGCTCACATGCAAAAACCCGTTGCGGCCCACGCCGAAGTCGACAAATGCCGCCTGAATACTCGGTTCCAGATTGACGATCCGGCCGCGATAGATGTTGCCGACATAGTTGTCCTGGCTGGCTCGTTCGACGTACAGTTCCTCCAGCAATCCGTCTTCGATGACCGCGATCCGACATTCCTCGGGTTGCGATACGTTAATCAGCATTTCTTTCTTCATAAGCGTGTTTTCCAATCTAGGGATAAACCTGGTGGGCGCAGCAAGTTCCAGCGCCGCTTTCTTGAATTCTCCGCGCAGGTAATGTCTGGTCGGCGAGAATCGGTGCGTGGGCCGACAAGATCGCAGGGTAAAGTTCTTCCGAGGGGGCGGCATCCCGCGCACGCGGATGCTCAAGATCGTCCGCCACGGAGGCACAGGCGGCCCGCAGCCGCTCGAGCTGACCGTCGACGGCATCGGCAGAGATGCCGCGACGACGAATGCGATATCCATCGCTGGTGATGATTCGAGCTTCGCCGATGGCAATGCCTGGCGAAACCGCAATTCCTTGCAGTATTTGCATCGCTGTCGCCGTAGCGGCAACCGGGGACCGCGTGCCCGGCGCTGACGCCGTGGCGCGATCCATTTCGTACCCGTCTGCCCGCTACAATTCTTGAATTCAATTCGGGGCGGAATGTCCGTTCTCGTCGATCGGAAATCGCAATTGCGCAGGCAATTCAATTGCCGATCTACGCCTGTGTTTGCCTCGGTTCGGGCGCTGCTACCTCCATTTCGCCGAACCCCTGTGCAACCAATTCGGCAAGAGCGTCCAACGCTCTGTCCGCGTCCGGTCCCGTCACGCGCAACGTCAGCTCGGTGCCCTGCACCGCGGCCAAAGTCAACATCGACAGAACACTCTTCCCATCACATCGTTCATTCCCTTTGATCACTTCCACACTTGACTGGAATTCGTTGGCGCGTCGCATAAATAGATCCGCAGGGCGCAAATGCATGCCCAGAGGATTCACAATGACCACGATGCGAACGGCAACTGAATCGGACATGAAAAGTGATTCGCCGGGGACTCCCCGAATTGCAATTCGAGGGCGATTAGGTGGACGGGAAATCAGGAGACAAATTGGTTGTTGTCTGCTTCCTCCAAAAGTTGTTGAATGTCCGTCGCGGTCTTGGCGCGCTTCAGGAAGCGGCAGAACGTGTCGTCCCGCAGCTGCCGCGAAATGTTCTCCAACGCACGCAAATGATCACCGGGCCGGTCGGGTGGTGAGATCAAGAGAAAAAACAATTGAACCTTCTCACCGTCCAGACTGTTGAAATCGATACCGTCGCCGCAAACTCCAACGGTGCCGATCAGACGGTCGACGCTGGAATGCTTGGTGTGCGGCACCGCGATGCCGCGACCAATTCCGGTGCTGCCCAGCTCCTCTCGCTTCATGATCGCCTTGACGATCCCGTCGCGCTCCGCAGCCGGTATCGCACCCGCCTGAACCAATGCGCTTACTAACTCCTCGATCGCACTGGACTTGTCAACCGACTCTAACTCCGCCCGGATCGCTTCCACACAAACAAAATCGGCGAATTTCATTGGAATAACCCTTGAACTGTACCTGTGTGTTCCCGACAAGCGACGTCAGGGCCGCCGCCAGAACAATCGTCACGCGACCCGCAGCCGCACGCGACGGCTATTCTTCCTCGTCTCGTATGACCTCTTCGTGCTTTTGGCCCGGCAGCCGATGCCCCGTCTGCTTCTCTCGGTGCTTGCGCAACTGGGATTCGACCTTGTGCAACGCACTGTCCAACGCCGCCATTACGTTTTCCGCCTGTTCTCGCGCCACAAAATCGACCGTGTGCTCGACCGATACCTTGACTTCCACCGTCGGTTCATCGCGGTGCTCAAGGTCCACCGTCACTTGAATCGCAGTGGTCCGCTCGTGGTACTTACGCAGTTTTTCGACCTTCGTGGTAATCTTCTCCTGTGTGGCGGGAGCTAAATGGCCGTGGCGTGCGGAAATGCTGACCTGCACGAATCAATCTCCTTCTCCAGCCTTAAATGCCAGCCAACAACTACGTTTTATCCGACGCGACGTACCGCTTCTCCCAAACCGCACATTCTAACCCGTGCTTCCAACGGGAACAAACGCATTTTCTACTCGATCACCATTACCCTCGACATCAGGCGCCGTCGCCTGCGAGAAAAGGCAGCGAGCAAAATAGTTTAACGAATTGGAACATTACAACCAGGGGCGACGGGGGACGGGGCAGAGGGTTACGGGGAACTAGGACAGGAAAGAAGTCAGTCAGTACTTACGGGGACGGACAAGATGGGACGGACAAGATGTCCGTCCTACGAATCACGGTTTTGTTTCTGGACGCGTACTAACGGAATTGACGCGTGCAAGGGCGAGGCCGTTCTGTTCCTTGTTCCCCGTAACCCTCTGCCCCCGTGCCCCCGTGCCCCTCTGCCCGCGTTTCTATTCCAGTCCAGGTGGCGGGACATATTTGTAGGGAATCGCTTTTTCTTTGAGGCGCTGATTCCAGACCATTACCGATTTGCGACGTTCGTCGGCCTGCCTTTCCGGATTGAAGTTGTGGGTTGAGCCGGTGAGGCGCCGCAGGGTCTCGAAGGCCAGGACGCGTACCGCCAGCGAATCGTTGTCCAGCAATTCGATAAGCTGTCTGGCTCCACCCTGTTCAAACTGCTCTTGATCGTAATCACGCAGGGCACGCAGCAAGTCGGGAGCATTTTCGCGCATGTCGGATCGGATCGCCTGGCGCAGTCGCTTCGCCGATTCGGGACTGCGGGCCATCGCTTCCCGGAGCGATTCCACGGCGACATTCCAATAGCCGCGTTGCTTTTCGTCGCCCATTTCCCGCAATAATGGCGAAAATTCGTGCAGGCTGGCCAGGCAACGGGCCGCCAGTGAACGCACTTCCACCTGCCGAAAACCGGTCCGTTCCTCAAGGAGCAACGTCAATGCCTTTTCGGAATGGAGGTACGACTCAAGTTCTCGCGACGCTCGGCGATCAATCACCGACAGGTTCTTGCGGGTGAGCCATACGGGAATGCCATCGGCGGCGACGATCCGAGGTGGTTGGCCGGTCGCCGCCACACAGACCTGGTCCTTGCCGATCAGGATCGACTCGCCTTCCTCCGTCACCCATTCGATGGTGCCCGAAGTCGCCTGCCGGCGCACAATCGTGATGCGACCTATTTCGTCGTTCAGTTCCGCGGGAGGCAGGAAATGCTGGACTTCCAGAGCCAGTTCCGATTCGACGGTGCGAATCGTCGCCGTCCCGGAATGCTCGCCAATCATGATCCGCACGCGCAACTCGGACTTGCCCGCCGTATTGAACACGGCGCGCCCATATTCAAAGGCGACAACCGGATCACCGGCGTCATTATCCCCCAGGATTCGAAATGCAGTGTCCCCATCCAGCATCATTTGAATGTTGTTGGATAACGATACGATCGGTCGGAATGTCGGCAGGACGACGAGCCGTTCGTTGGAAAGGATCGTTGCTCCCCTGGACAGACGCTGCCAGAGCCCAGTCATCGTATCCACATGCGCGAGAACCTGATCGTCGGAAAGCAGCCGGGCGACCTCCTGGCCGTTTTCGGCGACGATTCCTCGGGGCTCCGAGGGCCGAGACTTGTCGGTCACGGGATCGCGGCTGGGCGTGTCGGTGTCGGCGACGGCATCGGAATCGGGCGTCGGGACTTTTTCACCCGTTTTGGCCGCGCCGTCCGTTGGCACGTTGTCAGGATTGGGTGGTTCGTTGTCGATTGAGGGTTGGTTGTTCTCGACTTCGCCATCCTTCGAGCCGGTTGCCGTGTCGGTGTCGACGGGCCTCGCGCCGTTCGCAGCCGAGCCATCCGCGCCGGCACGGTTCCCCGCGGAAGCCCCGTCGTCCTTACCTTGGGATCCTGTGGCTGCGCCGGAATCGCCTTGGTTGCGACTGTTCGACGAGCCGCTCTGGGCGACGGTGGATGTGCCGCTGAACTTCTCGGAAAGCCAGCGGATCGGATTGCCGCCGGGGCCGATCGTTACCCATCCGGCGCCGACGACAAGAAAGGCCACGGCAAACGCCAACGCAAGTGGCCAGAGCGCCCGGTCGGAAGGTTGCAGGTAGCCTGGCAGGTCGGATGCCGCTCCCGCGGCGGATCGTACGAGCTGCGCTGGAGGCGGAGGAGGGGCACTTTCGCTGCCGAGCACGGTCGACTTCGGCGGAGGCACAGGTTCCGTTCCGTCCCCGCCCGCCCCCCGGCGATGCTTCGATTTCTTCTTCTTCTCCGGCAGTTGCGGACTCGCCGTTTCGGGCAGCGGCATCGTAGGAATCCGGTACATCCGTTCCCGCAACTCCACAGATACCTGAGCCGGCTGATCGACGACCAAGGTCAGAATTTGATGGCAAGATGCCACTTCCGCAAGGTGTCGGTCCGATTCCAGACAGACCTTCTCAAAATCCGGGAACCGGTCGCGTGGTAACGTGCTATCGAGGAATTCTGCGACCGTATTGGGGTCGAGTCCCATCCCTTTTCCATCCAGTTTCGGCGCATCCAGTCGCAGCCGACGCGTGCACATTCGAATCCGATGCACCAGATCCGACGCGAACTTGCTTTCCTCGATTTTTTTCTCCAGTTCCTTCGCATCCGCGGGCTCGAGGTTATCGTCGAGGTACGCCAGCAGGGTCAGCAACGTCAGTCGCATCGCACGGTCCTTGTCTTCGAGGAACACAATCGCCTCTACGACAAATGGTGCGATTTCCAGGGTTCGACCGTGCAAATTTTTTGGAAAAATTCCGGTCAACGTCGATCGTTGAAGCCAATCAAGGCACCCAGCGACGCCAGTCCGATCAAGGCCGCGACCGTAGCAGGATGCGGCGATGCACTCTCCTGCGACGCCGGATACCAGTTGCGGGTTGACTCCCATCCTCGAACGGTTCGCCGCCATTCGGACGGCCCTGGGCGATACGCGTCGTCAGCCCAAGAGAGTCCGGGCACGAGGCCGACGAGTGCCAGCAAAATAAGGCCGACGAGAATCCTCTTCCCAACAGACGAAGTGCTGCCAGGCGACGACTCGGTGTGTTGCCGTTTCATGGCAAAAGCGAAACGCAACTCCAGGACCATCGCTGGCTGTGAGTCGCTAACTCGTTGTTGGGCCTGTTGTTTCGAGCAACCTTCGGTCCGGAATGTTGTGCCTTTTTTGCAACAGATGTCGCGACGTGGCTACGCCAGAATGGCCTTTCCACCAAGGTCTTTTTTCCGCAGTGCGGATTTGGATTCGCCGAGCGAAGAAAGCGGGGATCGGTCGGTTTGCCCCCGCCATGAGTGTCGTCTAGGTTTTAAGTAGTTGCCCTACGCAGACTCCGCCGGTGATTTCGAAAGAAACTCCATGCCCTCGACGAAGTACCGGTCTCGGCTTGAATTCACTTGGTGAAGTAACACGGAACGAGATTCGAGCCGATCAGACCCGCGATTAATTCCAGCGTCGGGCCTTGAATGTCCAGCGACTCGAACCAGAATAGAGTCGTCGAAAGCTCGGGGAAACGGCTGTTTTCGCGATTTGTCCGCATCAGCGAACTAGCCGCAACCGACTCCTGGCGATACACTTTCCACAGAAGCCCGCCCGGGTTGACGCCTCGAATGGAATTGGATCGAATTCTGGGAAGACCGAGGTTGCATTTGCCGTGGAGATGCGCCGTGTCCGACTACAGCCGACTACGCCGACAACAATTGTTGCGGGAAGCCGAAGGCTATCTCGAACTCATGGTCGGTATTTCGGACCTCGCAACGCTGAATCAGGCTCTCCGCGATCGACTGGGTGAAAAAGCGCTGCTTGCCCTGTCCCGCCTCGAGCCCGCTTCTGGCCAACGCGCCCAGGCCTGCTACCTCAAGGGCCAGATCTTCCGTTCGATGGAACGCTATGCGGAAGCGGTCGAGCCCCTGAAACAGTCGCTGGAGTTTGATCACGAGAATATCCATGTCTGGCTCGCGTTGGGCTGGTGCTACAAGCGAATCCATCGACTCGATCAGGCGATTCAGTCGCTGGAAGAGGCACTGGAAATCGATCCGGCCGAAGCGATTGTGCACTACAACCTTGCCTGCTATTGGAGCCTGGCGCGCAACGTCAAACTGGCGGTAATGTACCTGGCCCAGGCGTTTGAACTCGATCCGAATTACCGGGATCGGGTGCCCGTGGAATCGGATTTCGACCCGGTGAGAAACGACCCGCATTTCCTGGCGCTGACGAGCGTCATCGTTTGATCGATCTTGGGCCGCGCCGATTTGGGACCGTACCATTACGGGAACGCGCCCCGATCCCGTCGCGGGTTGCGGTAGAGTACCCGCGCTAACAACTCCGGGGAACCGATCGGTTCGCAGTCGCGAACGCGATGCCAATCGGCGTGCGTCGGAAACATCAGTTCCTCGAGCGGCCATGGATCGAGGATTTGCTCACCCAATGCGTCGCGTAACTTGCTCGAATCCATCGAAACATCGCCCGCTCGGGGCGGAACGGGACCGGCCTCCGCGCGAGGACAACCGCGCAAGTGTTGCGGATCGTATCCGCCAATCCGGTTCACGATTTGCGCGATCTGATACAAACTCAGAGCCCGCGGCCCCCCGGCATGGAAGATGCCCGAAAGATCGGTGCCAAGCATCCGCTCGATCACCAGGTTCAGGCAGTCGGTGTAGGTCGGCGAACGCACTTCGTCGAGGAAGAGGGTTGCCGGTTTTTGTTTGCGAAACCGCGATTGAATCCAGTCAATCGCCCCGGCATGGCCATTGAAACTGATGCCCATAGGCAGGGATATCCTCAGGATGCAGCTGTCCGGCCGGCGTCGAGCCAGAATCCGCTCCGTTTCCACCATGGTCTGGCCATAGACCGTCACAGGGTCGGTTGGATCGTCTTCCCGGTGGCTTCCGGAACCGGATCCGGAAAAAACCAGGTCGACCGATAAGTGAACCAGCCGCGCGTCGGCAGAGAGATTGTCGAGTAAATTCGACAATCCCTCGACATTGATCTGCCAGGCCATTTCCGGGTCGTATTCGCAGTGCTTCAGGCGGCACGTCCCTTCGGCATGAACGACCGATCGGAACCGATAACGATCGAACAGCCGACGCAGGCCGTCCCGATCGTGGATGTCACAGGCAACGATACCGTCGCCCGACAACGGCCAGTTGTCGACCCGCCGGGTGCCTACCACCTCTCCGGGAAACCGGTCACGGAAAAAGCGAAATGCGTTATAACCAGCGACGCCCGCAATTCCCGTGATCAAGAGCGGCAATCGGAGCGAGGAATAAGGCATGCGATGCAACATAGGAGAGGGGGCAGCCGCGCGCTGCAAAGGCGAGTCTGACGCAAGCCCACACCCAGGTCAATGGCCAGCGGTTCAGGGCCCCTCCGTTCCACGCGGTTCCACGCCGGAACGGGGCTGTCCGCCGTACGCGGATGGAATAGAATGGCGACCGCAGGCAGGCCCGCCGAGGCGGTTGCTTGCGGGAATCCGTTTCGAGGGAGATACTCCCACGCCCCTTCAAGGAGCCACCGGCCATGACTGCCGTCGTAAGCACTTCGCGCGTCGATTGGGTCGCCCTTCTGTCCAGGTACAGTCGGCGCGCGGTACCACTAGTCGCCATCGCCCTGGTTCTGGCCCTGACGGAACACCGTTGCCCGGCCGTCGAAGACGAAGGATTTGTCAGTCTTTTTGATGGAAAGACGCTTCAAGGCTGGATCGGGGCGGTGGACAGTCATCGCATCGAGGACGGCGCGATCAGCGTCATCCCGGGCGCGGCCGGGAACCTGCTGACGGAAAAAGAATATTCCAATTTCGTCTTCCGCTTCGAATTCCGCCTCACCGCCGGCGCAAATAACGGACTCGGCATCCGCTGCCCGAATGTCGCCAAGGGCAACCTTCACCTGGACGGGATCGAACTGCAGATTCTGGATAATTCGGCGGAAAAATACAAAGAACTGCAGCCGTACCAATACCACGGTTCGGTATATGGCGTCGTCCCTGCCCGCCGGGAGTTTCTTAAACCGCTGGGAGAATGGAATTCGCAGGAGGTCACGGTCAAAGATCGACGCATTCGGGTGGTTCTGAACGGCAATGTGATCGTCGACGCCGACCTTGACGCGGCAAGCACCCCCAAGCCTCTCGATGGTCAAGATCACCCGGGAATTCGGCGAACCAAAGGTCATGTCGCCTTCCTCGGACATGGCGATCGGGTCGATTTTCGAAAAATCCGCATCAAAGACCTATCCAGGTGACGCGGACGATTCCTGCCCGTCGCCCTCCGCCACAGAATGCAGATCGGATAGCTTTCCAAGTCGTCACGACCGGAACCTTAATGCCGGTAAGGCCGTCAATTTCCCGCCAGATCGCCTAGGTGGACTGGTAAACCAGGAAATTCAGCGACATTGGAATGGTCTGGTGAAGGCCGGAAGTCTGGGCCGACGATAACGGTTCTTGAAGTCAGCAAATTTCTTGCTGGCCGTTTCACTTGACGTCCGCCAAGAGCCACCGAAATCCAAACAGAAGTCGTGGTCGGGGCCAGCGGTCCGGTGAATGGGTAGTTTCATCAAACTGCGTTTTCGGAAGTGAGGAGCCCTCCAATGAAGAATCGTACGATTTTGACCGCCGTGTTGGCTGCCGGCTTGGTGTATCTGGCCAGTGCGACCAGCGCCAATGCCATGGGCATTTTGGGCGGCTGTGGTTGTGAGCCCAGCTGCGGTGCCGCGTCCAACTGCTGCAAAGTGAAGAGCTGCCGTGAACCTCGATGCTGCCGCGAACCCCGATGCTGCAAGCAGCGGTGCTGCGCGTCGAAATGCGGTGGTGACGCAGCGGCCGCCCCGACCTGTGCAGCGGCCGCCCCGAGCTGCGGTTGCGAAGCCAAGAAGTGCTGCCGCGAACCGCGTTGCTGCCGTGAGAAGCGCTGCCACGATCATAATCGTTGCTGCCACAACCATTGCGGCAAACGCGGTGGTTGCGAAGCGACTTGCGCCGCCGCTCCCAGCTGCGGTTGCGAAGCCAAGAAGTGCTGCCGTGAGCCCCGTTGCTGCAAGCAGAAATGCAGCCGTCAGCCTCGCTGCTGCAAGTCGAACGGCTGCGCTCCGAAGTGCGGCGCTGAGCCGACCTGCGCTGCCTAGTCGCGGTTTGGCCAACAGGCAATCAAACCGCTTGGCCGCCGCAACGGCCAGCGGTTTATCTGCCCGCATACAAAAGCTCTCGACGATACGTCGAGGGCTTTTTGCATTTTCCGACCGGAACGCTAAGTAATCACCTCCAGGATCGCTTCGACCTCGACCGCGACTCCCGTGGGTAACGAAGCATAGCCAAGCGCGCTCCGCGCATGGTAGCCATCGCCATCCTTACCGAAAATCTGGTGCAGCAGATCGGACGCTCCATTGACGACCAGATGCTGATCGGTAAAGTCGCCCGTCGAATTGACGCAGCCCAGGAGCCGCAGAACGCGAAGCCCATCCAGCGTGCCGTGGGTCTGGTGCACCGACTGCAGAATTTTCACGGCGCATTCCCGGGCAGCCTGATACCCTTGCTCCACCGTCAGGCCGGCTCCCAGCTTGCCTTTCATGTCACTGACGTGCCCGGAGGTCAGCAACAGATTGCCGGACCGCACGCAGAGATTGAGGTAGCCTTTGTCTTTTTTGGGAAAGGTGATTCCCAGATTAATCGCATTCTGCTCGGGGCTCATCAGTCGGTCTCCAACGAGGATAATTCGGAAGTCAAATCGGTGGCGGTATCTTGCCATCGGTCGCTACGGCCACATGCCGCGCGCAATGCGCATCTCCGGTCGGCGTCTGGATCGAATTGCCGCGGCGGAGTCGCGAGTGGCAATGTTGACCGATTCAAGCCGCCATTTCAATAGATCTGGACGACGGCGCCCTCCCGCTGTAACAATTCCCGATACCAGCGGCCCACATTTGCCGCAAGTCCAGGCAACTCGGTCGTCCCCCAGACGATCGACAACGTCTGCCGGGTTGCTGCGTCGGTCTTGGTACGCTGCGCATCTTTCACGCCATTCGCGCAAGGCCCGGTCGCGTCGAACAGGCAAAGCAATCCCGCCAGGTCGATCGTCTGCCCCGAGGCGTTGAACGTATAGTGGGCACCGGCCGGTGCCAGCCCGATGCGCAATGGCGGCGAGGCTTTTTCGAGGTCGATGACACTGATCGGCAGGCCACTGTGCAGCGACACGATGTTGCAGACGTCCACCGCGAGGTTGATCACCGGCAAGGGGCCTGCCTCCGTTACTTTTAACAAATATTCGGACGCCGGCTTGGAACGTCCGGTCGGCTTGAATCCACCGCGTCGCAGCAGATCCCGGACTTTCTCCCGCATCGGATCGCCGCTCGTAAACGGCGCGGAACCGCTCCGCTCGCGCAACGCCGCCAATTCGGTCGAATCCGCGCACTCGCCGAGGGGCCGGTCAAAATGCGTGACAAACCAGCAGGCATCGAGGCAGGGGTGCGGGTCGATCTCTAACCTCATGAAAAATGCTCCTCGTGACGGCTATGCCAGCGGTCGGCCGGTCGCTTGCGGGATCAGGCGGCGAGCATCGTGCCGAATCAAGACGCGGACGGGGGTGAACCGGCATCGAACCGCAACAATGCGTAGTTCTTCTTTCCGGTGCGCAGCACCAGGACCGTCGGGCCGGCCAGGTCGTTTTTGTCGAGTTTGCGCGCGGTGTCCGCGCAGCGCCGATTGTTGATGTACGCCCCGCCCTGCTCGATCGTCCGGCGCGCTTCACCTTTGGATTTACTGAGGCCCGATTCGACCAGTGCTTCGACCAGTCCCCAACCGCCTTCGAGCAACGAGCGGGCCACCGACCGACTGGGGACATCGGCGAAAATTTCCAGAAGTTCACGTTCCTGCAGCCCCTGGATTTCACCGCCGAACAGGATTTGAGTCGCCTGTTGGGCCGCCGACAGGCCACTCCATCCGTGAATGGTCTGCGTCAGGCACTCGGCCAGCCGCTGCTGGCTGCGGCGTTGTTCCGGATGCGATTGGCGGGCACCGTCCAGCGACTCGATCTCGTCGCGGTCAAGTTCGGTAAGGAACCGCAGGCACATTCCCGCGTCGGCGTCGGCCACGTTGATCCAGTACTGGTAAAACTGGTACGGACTGGTTTTTTCCGCGGCGAGCCAGATCGTGCCTTTTTCCGTTTTCCCCATTTTCTGGCCTTCGCTGGTCAACAACAGGGGAAATGTCATGCCGTACAGCGCCCGACCATCCATCCGGCGCCCCAATTCGATTCCCGCGGTGATGTTCCCCCATTGATCGCTGCCGCCGATCTGCAGTTCGCAGCCGTATTCCCGTCGCAGATGAACAAAATCAAAGGCTTGCAGCAGCATGTAGCTGAATTCGGTATAGCTGATGCCGCTCTCCTCGCGTGCCAGGCGCGTGCTGACCGAATCTTTCGCAAGCATCAGGCTGAGCGGAAAGTGCTTTCCGATATCGCGGAGAAACTCCAGATAGCTCCAGGGTGCGGTCCAGTCGAAATTGTTGACGACGCGTGCGGCGTGCGGCCCCGTATCGTCCAGGATCGAGCGGATCTGACGATCGATACCCTGCTGGTTATGTCGCAGCTGCTCCATCGACAACAGATTGCGCTCTTTGCTCTTGCCACTGGGGTCGCCGATCATGCCGGTGGCGCCCCCCAGCACCGCGATCGGAGCGTGACCCGCTTTCTGGAAGCGGCGGAGCGCGAGCAACGGCATCAGACTTCCGACGTGCAGACTGTCCGCCGTCGGGTCAAAACCGGCGTAGACGGTCCAGCTGCGCGCGGCGAGGGATACCGCGAGTCCGGCATCATCGGTGGTCTGGTGAATCAGACCCCGCCAGCCCAATTCCGCGAAAATATCGGCGTTCAGAGTTATCTCCAGCGTGCGGCAAAGGCGATGGCGCTGAGTTCCTGCGCGCCGGATTCGTAAAAGTCCACGACCTGTTGGAAAGCGACCCAGATATTCTCGAAATCCTTTTCGCCTAACGGGCGACCATAATCGGCCGGGGAGATTGCCTGATACTTCTTGTGAAAATCGTCGTAGCGCACGTCGCCCAACGCTTCGGCCACGTAGGGTGTCATATCCGGCCGGACAAAGGACAGCACAAATTCCTGGGTGTTGGCGAGCCGCTTGCCGCCCAGGATCGCGTGATTCAGAGGCGGTTCCCCACCGTCGGGATCGAGTGAGCCATCGGTCAGGCAGCGGTGAATACCGTCCCAATGTTCCGTCAGGTCGAGCACTTTCTGTGCGGCGCGGTACTGCTTCGACTGCGTCAACTGATCCACGAAATTGCGGATATAATCGGGTTCCTTTTGAGAAAACAGTTTTTTCGCGTCCTCGCGATCGATTAGGACCAGATAACCTTGACCCGCCACAGCTGGAAGTCTCCTTCAACGGATAACATTTCAAAAGACTGCAAACTATCGCCAAAGATCGTCGTCGGCAAAAGGATGGGCTGGCCCAAGCAGTTTCGGCTTCGGCAGTGCCTTCAGCGCGGCCGCCGCGAAACGCAGATCGGCCTTGGTTGTAATCTTGATATTCAAGGGGGAACCGGCGACGACGGCGACAGGATGTCCCAGCAGTTCGACCGCCTGCGCGTCATCGGTGATTGCCGCGCCGTCCGCAGTCGCGCCGTTGATCCGAGCGTAAGCGTCGAGCAAAAGTTGCCGACGGAACACTTGAGGCGTTTGTGCCTCCCATAAACCGCCTCGCGGGACCGTCTCGGCAATCCGCTGGTCCTTTCCGATCCTCTTGACGGTTCCCTGGATCGGGGTGGCGAGGATTGCCGCGCCGGACGATATCGCTTCCGAAAAAACGGCGTCGATCCACTGTTCGGCCAGGCAAGGGCGTGCGGCATCGTGCACGGCGACAAAATCGATCTCCCCGGGAACGCGCGCCAACGCGTTCCTCACCGACTGCCAGCGTTCGGTTCCGCCGTCGACGATCTCCACGCCGAGGATCGCCACGTTGGCGCTGAACTTGGAAAAAAACTCTTCGCGGTCGTCGGGGGCAACGACCACAATCACCTGCTTCACATCGTTCCGGCCAAGAAATTTTTCCGCGGAGTGCAGCCAAACGGCTCGGTTCTCCAGCGGTACAAATGGCTTTTTGTAGTACGGGTCGTGAAAGCGGCTGCTCTTTCCCGCAGCCGGCAGGATCACGGAAAATTTGGACACGGTTTCGCAGGGGTTGGAGGATGGATTCCAGTTCGGTGTCTATTTTGGGGTTTCACTGATTGGCGTCAAGATGCGTTTTCTTCAATCCGGATCATGGGGTACGCCTGACTGGCCGGAATAAGGCATCAGGACTTCCTCTCCCGGTCCGAGATTGAACGAGGAAACGCCGCGATCCAGCAGCTGTTCGCCGAGTCGCGTAATGTCACGGAAATAGGCGTCCGCGGGGCGTTGTCCGCGGTATTCGCGGGCCAGCTCCTGACAGATCAGGTCGGCCGCATCGGCCACCAGTTCGTCCGACTGATCGGCCGCGTAGAAGCTCGTACAGAGGATCACCGCCAGCTTCTGCACGCGCGTGGACAATTCCGACATCCGGCACTGCCGGTCGGCCAGTTTCAACTGGAACTTTCGCATCACCGCACTGATTTCGACCGCCTGCCGGCGCATTTCCGTGGCGGCAAATTCCGCATGGCGGCGGAGACGCGGCGGGAGAGACGGGAATTGGGGGCGGGCGGACGGTTTCCAGGAACGCCCAATCCACCAGCGAAGATAGGGCGTCAGCACCGGCAACAGGCCCATCATTTTTCCTGGCTGCAGCGGACTCAGTTGCCGCAGGCCCACGCTCGCCATCGCCTTCCCGATCGGCTCAAAATAGGTCGCACCGTGCTGCTTCACCAGCGACTTGAAAAACGCCATGCCCAGCATCTCGCCTTCCCCTTCGTAAATGCACGGCGCGAGATATTCGTGTACGTTATCACCAAAGAGGTGCCCGTGTAAGAACGACCGCCCTCCATGGGTCTTCATCAGCAATTCAACGGCAGCCTCCTTCAACGCCTCGCTGCCGAAGATCTTGGCCACGATACACTCCATTTCACCGCGAAATCCCTGATCGATCAACGACGCGCACCAGTTCACCAGCGCGTCGCAGGCGACGATCAGACCCGCAAGCCGACCGAGGCGGCGCCGCACCAGCTCCCGCCGCGCGATCGGCTCCCCATAGGTCACCCGAAACCGGGCCCAGGGAAGCATGCTGGCCAGCATCTGTCGCATGGTCCCCGCCGCGTTAGCGCAAAGGGCGATCCGCCCCAGATTCAGTCCGTGATACGCGATCGTCAAGCCGTTACCGCCGTGCGGAACAAGCAGGTTCCCCGCCGGCACGGGAAATTCCCGAAACACCATTCCCTGGTTATGGGTGTGCTTCAGGGCATAGAGCCCGTATTGTCGCAACTGGAACTGTGCCGATTCCTGTTGCGGAAGATCGCAAACCAGAACCGCAGGCCTGCCGTCGATCAGGCAGACCAATCCGATCGTCCTTCCTGGCACGACATTGGTGATAAACAGCTTTTCTCCGGTCACATAATACGTGTCCCCTTCGCGGCGAGCCGTCGTGCGCAGCGCCGTCAAGTCGGACCCCGCCGCCGGCTCCGTAAGCGCAAATGCGGAAAGGCGCTCGCCCGACGCCAGACCGGGCAGGATCCGTCGCTTCTGCTCCGGCGTGCCAAACGTCTGAACCGGGTCGACGGCGCCGATACAGCCATGGACCGACGCCATCCCCGAGATCGTGGGGTCGATCTGCGCCATCCGGGACAGGAATGAAGCGAATGCCTGGAATGAGACCCCCGTTCCGCCGTATTCCGGCTGGACAAGCAATCCCCAGTACCCGACGGCCGCCAGGTCGCGCAATACCGCTGGGCTGACCTTTCGCTGCTCGTCGAACAACGATCCGGCCGTTCGATGCCCCGACGCCACTCGGATCGATTCGTCCATTACCCGCTGCGCCGCGTCGCTGACGACCGGTTGGGGAGCCCGGAACAGTTGCCAGTCCATCGTATCGTTCCAGATCGCGCGATGGATCGGACTGTGGGCTGTCTGACGCTGCCTCTTGAACAGCTGATCGACCTGGTCATCCGCGCGGTCAACGGCGCCGGTCCGACGCGCCTCGTCGTCGCTCTTGCCGCCGAGTCGCAATGCGGTCTCCGCGAACGATTCCGAGGACCGTGGTGGCGCTTCGCTGGGGCTCTTCGTCATCTCATGTTTCCGTCGCAAGGCCGGGGGATTGCTCGATCATCAGCGTACATCGCCGCGATTTCCTTGCCATAGCGGGCGGTGATATTTTTGCGCCGCAGGCTCAGTTTGGGCGTCAATTCGTCGGCGTCGATCGAGAACGGCCGCTGCAACAATGTGAATCGCCGCACCTGCTCGTAGGGGGCCAGATTCCGCAGCTGTTGCGCCACGATCTCCCGCATCAATTCGACCACCCGTCCGTCCGATTGCCGTTCGACATTTTCCGGATCGGCCAGTTCCGCGCTGGCCAACTCGCGAGCCACCTGTTCCCAGTTTGGCACCAGCAGCGCCGTGAGGTAATTCCGCGAATCGCCGACGATCATTGCCTGGAGGATGCGTGGATCCTGCGTCAGCAGCGATTCCAGCAGTACCGGCGCGATATTCTTGCCACCGGATGTGACGATCAGCTCCTTCTTGCGGCCCGTAATGCTCAGATATCCGTCCGCGTCGATCGCTCCGAGGTCTCCGGTGTGAAACCAGCCGTCGCGCAGCACTTCCGCCGTCGCGGCGGGATTCCGGTAATACTCGCGCATCACATGCGGGCCGCGCGTCAAGATTTCGCCGTCCTCGGCGATCCGCACCTCGACGGTGGGAATCGGTTTGCCGGCACAGCAGCGCCGATAGACTTCCGGCGTGGAAATTGAAATGACAGGCGACGTCTCGCTCAGTCCGTATCCCTCCAGGATCGGTAACCCTTGGGCCAGATAGTAGTCGAACAGGTGCAGCGGCAATGCCGCGCCTCCGGAACAGCAGATCGACATCGTCCCGCCGAACGCCGCCCGCAACACTCCCGGCTGATCGGCAACTCCCGCGTCGCGCAGCCCGCGCCAGACCTTTTCGTAGAAATAGGGGACCGCGTTGATCCACGTCGCCGCGGAAAGCGCACAGTCCTGCAGCACCGTTTCGCGCGATCGCGCGATCGCCATTTCGCCACCGGTCACCAGCCAGCCATAAATGTCGCAAGTGCGGGCAAAGATGTGGCTCATCGGCAAAAAGCTGAGGCGACGGTGAAACTCAAAGCGCGCTGTTTCGGATTGCACAAACATCGTGAGCATGCTCTGCGCATTGCCGCTCAAATTCGCGTGCGTTAGTACGACGCCCTTCGGCTCGCCAGTTGTTCCCGAGGTGTACAGAATGGTCGCGACGTCGCTGCCGTCGAGCTCTTCGGACATGCGGTCGAGCAGCTCTTCGCCACGCTGCCGGTCGAGTAGGCCGGTCCCGCCCCCTGCCTCTCGTATCGGCCACGGCGCGGACGTCGAATCGATCGGCTCGTAACTCACGACCCGCAAGTTCGACCCCAGCCGGGACGCATGCGGTGTCAACTTCACTAATTGCGCCGCGTTCGACACCACCAGCACCCGGGCGCCGGAGTGCAGCAACTGCTCGGCAGCCTGCAGTCCGGTCAGCGGCGCATGCAACGGCACATGGATCGCCCCGCTCGCCTGGATCGCCAGATCGGTGATCACCCACTCCCGCCGATTCTCGGAGAGATGGGACACGCGGTCTCCAGGCTGCACCCCGCACTCCGCCAGCAAGGCTGCCATCTCCGCCACGGCACGTCGCAACTCTTGCCACGACAAGGCGACAAAACGGACGCCATCCCAGGTCCAAAGTGCGGGATGCTCCGAACGCTCCTGAACGTTGCGCAGGAAAAAAGCGAGGATTGTCCGGGTGTTCATCTTCGGGCTGACCCTTACATCCTTACGAACTTCGCACGCGACTGCCCGTGCTAGCCCGAAAGCTGTTGCAGTTCACTCCAATCCAGAAACCCATCGGCATTCGCGTCCAATTCGCGGAAACGTTCGGCATCGCCGAGGAACTCCCGGCGACTGATCGCTCCATCGCCATTGCTGTCCATATTGCGGAACCAGGGAGCCACGTCGCTCGCGGGTTGCGGTGGCATCACCAGAGGAGTGGCGTCCAATTCGGCCGATGCCGGTCCCGTATCGCCGCGGGTGATGCTGACCAAAAGGACGCGCTGGAACTCGTCGGCGCTGAGTCGACCGTCCTGATTGCGGTCGCAACCCGCCAACCGCTCGCCTGCGACCTGGATCTCACGAAAATCAAGCCTGCCGTTGGCATTGGAATCCAGTTCGGCGAACACGACATCGGGTTGATATCCCAGACGGATGCGCAGCTGGAAACTGGCGATGCCACGCTGCCGCCGAAAATAGTCCGCGATTTCGCCCGGATAGATCTTGCCATCCCCGTTTTCGTCGGCCGCCTGGAATTGCTCCTTGACCTGCGGCGGCTCGTCCGGCAACTCAGCTTCCTCGAGATAACCATCGTTGTTACTGTCATATTGAGCGAGCGCCTGTTCCGCACGCGTCTGGGAATCGTCCACGACGGAACGGTCGGCACAGAACCACCGCGTCGCCAGGTGGGGCAACTGCACCGTGCATAGCGTGACGATGCCTTTGCCCATCGACGGTGAGGGCGTGAGGGTGGCATCGCGTGAGACGATTTCCATGGCGGGCGGTGATGCCTGTGTCGCATGGAAATCGATTTCGACGCGCAAGTCGGCCGCAACGGTCAACAGCCGCTCCAATTCACGCCGGGTAATCCGACCGTTGTTGTCGGCGTCCAGTTCGTCGAAGAACGCGTCGGCATTCTCGAAACAATCACGGCTTAGACTACCTCCCAGGGCGTAGGTCTCCTGCATGTCGGCGAAGACACGATCCCAATCGACGTGCCAGCCAAGCGAGACGGCCGTCTCCGCTGACCAGACGCGGGGCCGCGCCATCGGCGCGTTCGGTGTCAACGTGGCCGACTCGGCGCGAAGATCGGCCAACGCCACAAGTTCGTCGTCGTCGAGGTCTTTGCTCAGTAGTCGAAGGCTGGCCTGGTCCAGTTCGCTGCCGGAAAGTTGCCCGTCACCGTTCTGATCCAGCAATTGAAAGACGATGGAATCACGAACCGTTCCCGTACCGCCGTCATTCGGACTGCGGAGTGTCACCATTCTGGAATTCGCCGCCTCCCGACTCAATAGCCTGGCGAATTCCTGCAGGCTGACCCATTTGTCGCGATCAATATCGTTTTGTTCGATCAGATCGAGTCGCCGTTTCTCGGTGGTGATCGGCTGCGCGCTGAAGGCTCCTTTGGAAAAAGACGGATGCCTCGTCAGTTCCTCCCAGCTCGTCCTGCCGTCGCTGTTGGAGTCAAGGGCCTTCAGACTGGATTCCAGGTACGCCTGAAATTGAGGCTCCAAGTCGCGTCCCGACAGTCGCACGAACAATTCGACAACCAGGGGCCGTTGGGGTGCGAACAAGAGGAAACGCTCGGCGGGCCGCGATGGATCCGTCGAGGCCTCGCCAGCGAGTCGTTCGGCATCAGGACGTCGTTCGGCATTGCTGTCGCCTCCGGATGGATCCGCTGCGCGGTCGTCCGGTTTGTCGTTGGGCTGTCGAATTGGCTCACCGACGGCGGCCGAGATCGCTGGGGCACCGTCGGACGATCCGTTTGCGGTCGAGTTGTCCGCAGCTGCCGAATCGGGTTGCATTGCCGTTTGCGTCGTGCCGGGGGCCGAGGAGGGACTCGTCGGCGGGGCGGGGCGGCTGAAGGGGCAGCCCGTGAACAGTCCCGCGACAACCGTGACTAGGAACATCCGCGACACGCTACGCATGATCGTACCGCCGGCTAGTGGTTCATGGCAAATTCGGCACTGTTGAGGATCGCCCAGACCAGATCGGCAAAAGCGGTTTGCGCGTCACCCGCCGCCCCGCCCTCCAGATATTCGTAGCTGATCCGGCGTTCTTCATCGGACGGTCGCCGGGCGAGGGTCGCCAGGTAGATCACCTCGATTCGGTCCTGCCGAGTAAACAGCGGCGAATTCAGCGCGCCCAGCAGACTGCTCTGATCGGGGTGACTCGCGGAATGTAATTCAGCGCCGTTCAGCAATGTGAGTGCCTGGAGGATACCCGCCTGGTAGTCGAGCGAATTTTTCGAGGGATTCTGCATCCGGCCGAGGAACGACAAACGCCGCGGATTAAAAAGTCCTGTCGCCTGAGGAATTCCAGCCATACCGGAATCGGAAGGAGGAAACAGCCGCGCCAACGAGTCGTAGAATTGCTCGGCGCTGAGCGGCTTCAGCTGCATGCGTGAAAAAAGTTCGGGCGGCGGTTCCCGCTGGCTGGAACAGACACTGGAAAGCTGGTAGGCGCGCGAACCCGTCAGCAAGCGATACAACGCGCGCAAATCAAATCCGCAGTTCACGAAATAGTGGGTAAGCTCCTCCAGCAGCTGCGGGTGCGACGGCGGATTGTGTACTCCCAGATCATCGACCGGATCAACGATCCCGCGCCCAAACAGCTGGGCCCAGACGCGATTGACGACCGCTCGCGCGAGATAGGGGTTGTCGCGCGAAGCCATCCAGATCGAAAGCCTCTCCCGACGCGTCCCCGAATCATCCGGCGCGACCAACCCGTTGGGGAACTTAGGCGTAACGATCGTCTCTGTGTTTGGGATTTTCACGTCACCGCTGTCCAGATCCTCCAGACGCAACCGCGCCATCATGCGATTGCCGCGAACTTGCCGCGTGCGCGCGAAGAACGCGGCGTACCCCCAAAAGTCCTCCTGCTTCCAGTGATCAAACGGGTGGTTGTGGCATTGGGCGCATTCCATCTGCAATCCCAGAAAGATGCGCGCGGTGGCGGCGGCCAGTTTCTCCGGCTGCAGTTCGAGCGACGTGTAGAACAGGGCCGGTCCCGCCTCCGCGCCGCTCGTCGCCACCAGCAACTCCGACACCATACGGTCGTAACGGACATTATCGACAAATTGCGCCCGGAGCCAGTTCTGGACTCCGACGGCGTTCTGGAGTTGTTCCAAATCGGTGCCGCCGGGCAACATGACATTGCGCCACGTCGAAGCCAGGTGCGTGGCATGCGCTGGCGACGCCAACAAACGCTCCAGCCATTGCGAACGTTTGTTGGCGGAATTGTCCGCGAGAAACTCCCGTACCTCGGCTACGCGCGGAATCACGCCGCAAAGGTCGAGCGACGAACGCCGACAGAATTCCTCGTCCGAACACCGTTCCGCCGGCGGGATGCCGGCTTCCGTCCAGCGTGCTTCGAGGTGCATCGCAATGCGACGCTGCATTTCCTCGCGGCTCGCGTCCCGCTCCGGTTCGTCTCCTTGAGCGCACAGGGCGAGAGGGAGCAGGGCCCGAATGGCGAAGAGCAAGAAAAAAGCGATGCCCGAAATTGGCAGGGTGCGCATCAACAATCTCCCGCGGCCAGAAGGCTGAGCGATCACACGCCAGCGGTTTCCAGCCGTTTTGAGGCAATGCGAAAACAACCTTCAGCGATTTCTCGGCCCGCCGTGCCCCCCATGGCCGCCTCGACCTCGGTACGACTGCTGCGGATTCCGCGCTCGAGCCTCCATATTCGCGGTAATGATACAGCCGATCGTTTCGGTCCAGGTGGGAATTTTGCGGTGCTTGCCGGCGGACTCTTCCCCGCCCTCCGCGCCGTCGCCGTCCTCCGCGTAATCTTCGTCGCCACCCGCGTCGTCATCCCTCGCATCGTCGTGGGCCTCGATGCCCACAGCCTCAAAAGCGTCGTCGATGTCGCCGAGTTCCGTGTCGTCAATGGCGCTCTCCTCGGACATTCTGCCTGCCGGTGCTCGGCCTTCGCGACCGCGACCGCGACCACGTCGGCGCCGCCGACGCCGGCCCGGTCGCTCGGCGCGATCCCCGGAATCCGATTGCGCCCCACGCCCCGGAGCACCGCCTTCGTCTGCCTCACCCCCGACACCTGTTTCATCCGTGGAGTGCTCCGCATCGACCGACTCCGCGCGACCATCCTCCGTTCGATCGCGCATCCCCGTGTCTCTTGAACGCTCGCCCGTGGAAGCCTCCGATCGCTCGCCGGAACCGTCGCCACGACCGCGTCTCCCCCGCCGTCGCCGCCGTCGTCTCCGTCCCGACCGCTCCCCTTTCTCGGACGATTCTGAGGCGGAACTGCCACCGGTCGGTTCGCCCTCGGCGTCGACCGATTGCGGTCCGGCATCCTCATCCCCTCCCTCGTCATTGAAACGGGCCGCGGCAAAATCAGCGTCGTCAAAAAACGTGTCTTCCAGCCCTTGTCTGTCTTCCAGCCCTTGTCTGTCTTCCAGCCCTTGTCTGTCTTCCAGCCCATTTCGAGCGGGGAGATCGTTCGATTCGAAGGCCTGGTCGCCCGCGCCGGATGGATCCCGTTCGGATGGATTGCGCTCCGATCGTTCCGCATCCCGCCGTCCTCGACCACCACGTCGCCGTCGACGGCCGCGACGGTAACCGTCTCCATCACCAGCGTCCGCTCGATCCCGTTCCTGACCTGCGGGCGTCCCCGTCGATCGGGAAATCTCTTCGTTCGCTTCAACATCGGCAGGCAGTTCCGTTGGTCGATGCCGTCGATCGGTGCCGCGACCGCCGCGCTGCTCGCCTCGTCGCTCACCTCGCCGCTCGTGGGAACGGGGTGGTACGTCGCGCACCGGGGTGGGCGGCGCCGGGGACCGTTCGACGGAGGGCGGCGGGGCCGGAGATTTTGCGGCGGGTGTTGTCGGCACCGACGTGGTGCTGGGTGCCGATTCCGGTTCCACACTTGGTTCCGGTTCGGCAGTCCCCATGAGTCCACCAAGGCCAAGCAAATTCGCCAGCGTATTCCAATGGCTGCCGCGTCGTGGCTTGGGCGCAGCGGGCGTCGCGACAACTGCTGTTGGCGCCGGATCCGATACCGCGGCAGGCGGTGGGGGATTCTCTACGAGCTCTGGTGGCTCGGCACTGGGTGCGGCTTGCGATTCGTTGGAACGCGTTTTCGCCGCGGGCGGCGCGTCGCCCTGAGTCTGCCACGGGGCACGCGCTTCATTCGGTTCCGCGATTTCCGCGGCCGATCGATTCCTCGCTCCTGCCTGAGGAGTCCCTGCATCGAGAACGGAGGCATCGGGAGTTCCAGGATCGACGACTCCTGGAGCGGGTACCTCTGCGCCTTCCGCTGTCGTTCCTTCCGGCACCGTTCCTAACAAATCGGCGAGAGCCGACCAATGATCACGCTTCCCGGTCATCGGCAACTTTCTGAGACAAACTGTTACGGGCGAACCGCGTTCCGCAAGAGAACCGGCAACAGTTCGCAATATAGCACGAGACAACAACCTAGAGAAGTCGTTTAGCGGCCTACCTTTACGCCGTGACCCGGGCTACTCGCCGATCTGCGACGGACCACTTCCGACCACCTTTTCGTAGCGTCCGTTATCCGACTTGACGTATTTCGTAAAACCGAGCCGTTCCAACTTGCTGTCGTCCTTCAGGGCCCGTTCCGTATTCATGGGTGCATATTTCCCCGCGATCGCCGGTGTCTGAATCACTCGACGCACCGGCTTTCCATTCTCGGGATGGATCGTCAGCGGTTCGTCAGAAATCCGCTGGAACAGCTCGAACCTCTCCCCCCCTTTGCCATCTTCCTCGATGACTTCATAAACGTAGGTTGGCACGGCAAAAACCTCAACGTGTAGGACGGGTCTCCCGACCCGGCTGAAACTGTACGACGCCTCTCGACCCCCGATCGGTTGATTCTCTCTATGGTAACCGGCGTCAGCGTCGAGGGAAGGCCGATTGTGCGGAATGGTGGTTTCTGGCGTGAAACTTATTCTACCCTCGAAATACGACGGGACGCGACGATCACGGTTATTCCAGAAGGAACGGGGACCCGGGACAGGATGTCCAACAACGCCCGGGGAGTTACCGGTTTACTGATATAGTCGTCCATGCCGGCGTCCAGGCACCTTTCGCGGTCGCCCGACATCGCATGGGCTGTCATCGCGACAATGTACTGATGCCGGCCCAATGGCTGCTCGGATCGCCGGATTTCGGCCGCCGCGGTGAGGCCATCCATGACCGCGGCATCTGCACATCCATCAAATCCACGTCGAACGAATTTTCTCGCCAGGCGTTGAGTCGCATCCTGGTGGCGTTCAGCCGCCGGGTTGACCACGAGCGACTGATCCGCGTCTGTTTGAACGATTACGACCGGGAACTGGCGCTCGTGGCAGTGCACAACGGGCCGGACGGCGGCCGCGCCATTGCCGGCGTCGCAAGCCTCAGCCGTGAATGGCGCTCCAGCAGCGCCGAATTCGCCGTGACCGTCGGGGATTCCTGGCAAGGTCGAGGTCTGGGACGCCAGCTGCTGCAACTGCTCATCGAAATCGGACGCAAGGAAGGAGTTGAGCAGGTCACGGGGCGAATTCTCCCGGATCACTGGATGATGCTCAACCTCTGCCAGAGCCTCGGCTTCGGACTCCGCCATAACCTTGACGAAGTGATCGCCACACTCAATATTCACGGTCGACGAACTCCGGATTAATCCACCCGCGTTCCGGTCACCCTGTATTCGGCGACGGGCGGAACTGTCGGTTCGTCCAGAAACCGACCGCTGGATCCAGGAGCTTCCGCACCATGCGTTTCCCGCCGCGTCCGTCGAACCTGGGCCTCGCGTGGCGGCTCGTGCGAACCTTCGCACGTCGCTGCCTACGCGCCGGCCTGGCCGCCATTTTGTGTACGCACTTCCTGACGACGTCGCCGTTCTTCGTTGTCCAAGCGGGCAACGCGTCGGCAAGCGAATCGTTGACGATCGAAGTGCGGGAGATCTCGGGCCTGCGCCGCGCTGCTTCGCCGGTGGCATTCAAGCTGCGCCTTCCACGCGCGATCGCTCATGGAACCGCCTTCGCTCTGAAGGACGCACAAGGAAGCCTCGTGCCCGCGCAGTTCTCCCCCGCGACCGAATCGGCGGGACCGACGCCAAATTCGTCGGAGGAATGGTGGCTCGACTTCAACGCCGAACTCGAACCGTGGCAGGTGCGGCGCTACTCCGTGCATTATGGTCCCGACGTCGCCGCCGCGCCGCCACCAACGGCGGGGCATCTGCTGACGGAATCGGACGCCGCTTTCGAGGTCAGCAACGCGCCGTATATATTTTGGAAAGTACCGCGGGATCTGGCGGGCTTGTTGCGTTCGGTTCACTTTCCGCCCGTGGAGCACCTGAAGCCCGATTCGCCAGGTCTCGTCCTGCGCGATCGCGACGGTCAGCAGCATGTCCTGGGCCAGGGATTCCACACCGGGCGCGTCACGCGCAATGGCCGTCGCGCCGTCGCGTTACGATTCGAAGGAACGGCTCCCGCCGGAAAACTCGAAGGCGTCCGCTCGACCGTCGACCTGTTATTTCCGTCGCCGGTAAGCTGGGTCGAAGTCGACTGGACCGTCGACGACCCCCACGCGCGCGTCGCCGCGCTCGGATCGGTCCTGCAACTGGCCCTCGACAGTCCCCGTGTCAACGAGCCTACCCTGGTCGATTTCGGGGCCACCAGTTGGATCTATGCGGCGCTCGGCGCGGAACAGTCGGTGGAGTTTACAGGTGGAACTCCGGCCGCCGAGGCGCACCGCGTCGCCGCCCCCTGGACCGTCGTGCGGTATGCGGCCGGGAAATCGACGACACTCGCGTCCGGACCGCAAGTCCTGGAGAACTCGCCACCACCGGAAGGCTGGGCGCACATTATGGACCACCGCCGTTGCCTGGCACTGTCGGTCGATCAGTTCGCATCGAGTGGGCGCGACAGCATTGCCTTCTCGGCGGAAGGGCGGACGGCCATCTGGCGCGGCATTGCCCAAGATGACGCGGCGCGGCCCGACGCGCCGCCAGCGCCCCGCCACCGCCTGAGGTTCTGGTTACACTTTGTCTTTTTCCCGCCTCAGGCGAGCGCGGCCACGAACCCGCGAATGATGCAGACTCCCCCCGCCGTTAGCGTCATCGCGCCGTAACACAAAATTTGTTTCGTGAGCCGTCGCGCCAAACATGTCGACGCTGCACGCTACTTCAAAGTTCGCCGCGAGGCACGCGCTTCGGCAGCCTGGTAGATCGGCAGGTAACGGTAATACACTTCCAGGCAAAGTGTCGCCAACGCGGTGCTGAAAACGCGGCCACCGTACTGTCCCCATTGACGATCGGGATCCCAGCTACCCGCGGCGGGGCCCTGCAGCTTCTGACTCGATAATAACTGCTCTTTCAACGCGGAGTTCCACTGCTGCCATTCGGCTCCCTGCATCTGGAACATCGCCAGGGTGCCGTAGTACCAGTAATAGTGATTATCCTGTCCCTTGCGCGGAATCTCGCTCCGCAGAAACTCGACAGCCTCGCGGCTCTGTGACTCGGTGCATTCGTCCAGGAACACGCGGCAAACCAACGCTTCGGCGGTCATGGTGGTCGTGACTCGTTCCCCCGCGCGATAACTGGCAAGTCCACGATTACGGCCGGACGAAACCGAATTCAGAAAACGCGACATGCCTCCGCGCGCTGTCTGCGGGATTGCCAGGCCCGTCGCTTCCGCGCTTTTCAGCGCCAGGACCTGCCAACCGAATTGACTCGTGTCTCCCAGATCACCCGGCTCATAGCGCCACCCTCCCGACGACGGATGTTGACGCCGCAAGGTGAATTCGACGCCGCGTTCCAACGCGGTTCGCAGTCGCTCGTCTTTCGTCAGGGCATACGCTTCGGCGATCGCCAGCAGGGAGATGCCGTGGCAGTACATGGCCTCGACGACCTTGGCATCTCCGGCGAAGGAACCATCGGAACGCTGCGTCACGAGCAGAAATTCCAGTCCGCGCTTGACGACCTCTTCATATTCTCCTTGCTCGTGAGTCTTCCCCGAACCGAGGAACGCCAGGATTGCCAGGGCCGAGATTCCGGTATCCGCATCGGCGCCGGCGCCTCGGCGGTCCTGGCCGAGCAATCGAATTTCATGACCGGCTCCCAAGGCGTCGGCATCCCAGCGACCATCTTGTTCCTGGTGTTTCGCCAGCCATCGCAGCGCGCGTTCGACGGCGGCTTCGGTGTCCGCGCCGCCGCCAAAGCGGACGGCCATCAGCGCGCGTTGAGCGTCACTGCGGTTCTGATAGACTCGAGGAACCGGCGTTTGTTCCCGTCGTGGCGGTTGCCACTCGTGCCGGTTCGCCGACATCTCCGGACGGGTACGACTGCGAAGAGCATTGTCGTTTTCAGCGTCAGGAGGTATGGCGGGATCTTCGTTGCTGGTTCGAGCGCCTGGGCGACCCGCGGCGGAGTCGTCGACGGCGACCCGTTCGCTGGCAGCCTTGTCGGGCGCGGATTCGTTGGCCCGGGACGGTGGCGCGATCAGCGGTGGCGGTATCACCTCGTCGGCGTTTCGCGCCATGGTGGATCGATCGATCAGTGGCGGGATCGGCGGTGTCTCTGGAAGGTCCAGAGCTCCCTCGGGCGGAGACGAGTTTTCTCGGGCGCTCGCGTTCGTATTTCCTTCTGGCATCTCCGCAGGGCCTGACGCATCCGGTATCGGTGACACCGTTTCCGGCGTCCGGTCCGCCATCATTGCGACATCTGGCTCCACGGTCGCTGTCGCGTCGACAGGTTCCGAAGCCTCGGCGTCGTCAAGTTCGTCCAGCGACGAAAGTCGCACCAGCAAGGGACCGTACCCGTTGCCGACGCCCGCGACGTCATAGTTGAACTTCGTTGCATAGGCCAATGCGAGCAAGACGACGTGCGCGACGACCGACCATGCGATGTAATTCCCGAGCGGTCGCGACCGAACCCACTGGGTACGGGTACTGGCGATCGCGCCGGTCGCTGTGCCGATCAGGCCGGTCCAGATCAACGCCGATGCGACCCAGTCCCAGTTCATCAGCGGGACTCCTGGCGGGTCACCCGTACCGCCACGTCGAGCCGTTGAATCCCCGCTCTCTTGCAGGCGGCCAGCGCGTCGGCCACGTGCTGAAACGTACCTTCTCCATCACCACGGATGACGACCGCCATTCCGGGCGTCTCCTTTTCCATCCGCTGCAGTTCACTCGTCAGCTCGCGCAGGGCGATTTCGTGCTGGTCGAGCAGCAGGGAGCCATCGCGGCGGACAGACACGACGTGGGCTCGGGGCGTCTGCCGCGGCTGGCCGCCCTCGCTGACCTTGGGCAATTCCACGTCCAGGTTGCCCTCCATGTCGGAGAACCGTGTGCCGACCATGAAAAAAATGATCAGCAGGAACAGCACGTCGATCATCGACGTCAGGTTGATCGAGGGCTGTTCGTCCTGGAGCGTTTTCAGGGGCATGGTCAGGCCGCGGTTCTTTCCTTGCGAGTGCTACGGAGTGTTCCCCGGGCTTCGGCCGAAATGAACTCGACCAGTTCCTGCCCGGCGGCGTCGATGTCGATCACGAATCGGTCAACGCGTCCGACAAAATACAGGTAGACGATCAACGCCGGGATCGCGACCGACAGGCCCGCCGCCGTGGAGAGCAGTGCTTCGCCAATCCCGGCGGCGAGCAGTTCGGACTTGCCCATGGCGTCGGAATTGGAAATCGTATTGAACGAATGGATCATTCCGAATACGGTACCGAGCAGGCCGAGCAGTGGCGTCACGGTGGAGATGCCGTTGAACAGCCGCAAGTACCGTCGCAGGTCATTGGTAACGCGCTCGCCCGCGTCGAGGATCGCTTGTTCGACTTCGACCGCGGGGCGTCCCCATTTCTTTACCGCGGCCGCAAAGACCTTGGAGACTGCGCTGCCGTTGTCGGCGCACAATTCGAGCGCGGTATCTCTTTCCAACTGACCATCGCGCAACTGGCTCAGGAATCGCTTCACCCACGGTGAAGGGATCACCCGGCTGCGACGCAGGGCAATCGATCGTTCCATCACGAAAATCGTCAAGAGAAACGAGCAGATTCCGATCGGAAACATGACCGGTCCGCCATCCTTGAGCATCTGCAACATGTTCTTGGTGGGGATGCGCGGGGAGGTTCGCTTTGTTGCGATGTTCGCCGAGCGGTCGGTGTCGGATTCCTCCGTGGCCGGCGTCGCGACATCGACTGCCGCGGAATCGCGGCTGGCGGCGCCTCGCGACATGAAGTACCAGGTGGCGGCGGCAACGGCAGCCAGCAGCAGCACTGCGACGCTGACAATTCGGAGTCTCTTCATCGTTTACTTCCTTTGCGCAACGTGCGCCTGCAGGGTCGCAAGTCGATCATTGGCGTCCTCGACGGAACTGCTTCGCGGATGTTCCGCGACGATCCGCGTATAACACGCGAAACTGCGCGCCCAGTCGCCGAGGAGTTCGTGGCACTTGCCTTCGCGCAGCAGCGCGGCGGCCTGCCACTGCGGGAATTCGTAAAACTGAACACGCTGGTATGCGGCGATCGCCGTACCATACGATTGTTCGGCCAGCCAGGATTCGCCGATCATCCACTGGGCGCGGGCGGCCGTTTCGCCGCGGCTGGTGTCGACCGAACGGATGACGCGTTCGAAAGACCGGCGCGCCTCCTGAAATCGACTCGCCTGGAATTGGCATCGGCCGCGAAGATAAAGGTATTCCCCCGCGGCGGCCTGATCGCGGTGCTGCGGATCTTCCCGTTCCCGTCGGTCGAGCAATTCCTCCAGCTGCCGCCATTGTCCGACGCGAGCCAGGCATTGCGCCTGCCGCAGCTGCATCGCGCGGTGCAGTGGATGTCCCAGCGTGGTGAGGGAATCGGCTCCGCCGCGCCAGGTGGTCAGCGCCTGGGCGAATTCGCCCGATTGATATTGCGATTCGCCCAACCAGTAGCGCGCCGCTAAGAGCTCGTCCGCGTCCTGGCTGGCGAGCATTACCTCCGCGAGCGCGGACAGATCGCGCCAGTTGCCAGACGCGGCGGTCGCCTGCAACAGCAGCTGCCGCATCCGCGAACCGATCTCCGCGGGACATTCGCGCGCCAGGATCTTCTCCGCCCACCGCCCCGCGGTTGCCCACGACCGCCGCTGACCGGCGCGGAGCGCGAGCCAGTGCGCGGACTGCAGCCAATGCGGGCTCGCCGAAAAATCCTCCGCCAATTCGCGGTAGGCGTCTTCCGCTTCTTTTGGCTGGTTCAACTCGATCGCAATCATCGCCAGACGCGCCAGGCAATCGTCGCGCCACGCGCTCGACGGAAACTCGTCCAGCCACGCACGCAGAGCCTGCCGCGCACCCGCCGCGTCGCCGCGTTGATATTGGTCGTGCGCTTGATCGAGCTGCTTGCGATCGCGGCCTTGCCGGGTGACGGCCGCATCGACAGCGCCGCGCAAACCGTCGGAAATGTCCGCCTCGAGTAACGCACGCAGGATCGACGCCGCCCGTTCATGTTCGCCCAGCCCCGCATGGGAGAGCGCACGATAATACTGGTGCCAGCCACGTACTTCGTCACTGCCGCCGGCAATTTCGCTTTCCGGAAATGCATCGAGTGCCGCGAGGGCGGCGGCAAATTTGCCTTGCGCCAACAGCGATCGCGCCTGGAACTGGGCAACGGAGGACCGCAGGGAACTGCCTCCATATTCGAAATGAAATCGGGCGGCCAGTGATTCGGTAAGCGCGTGCTGGCTCGCTTCGGCCGCCATCCGCACCCGCTCGAATAAACTGTCGTCGCCCCAGGCACTATGCGGCCATTCATCCCCGATCCGCTCGTATTCCGCCGCCGCCTCGTCGGCCCGGCCCTGATTCCACAACGACACCGCCAGCCCCCAATGAATCGCCGGAGCCAGGCGGTGCGCATCCTCCACGGCTGCCGCGACCTGAAAGAGCTGGCCGGCCCGCTCCCAATGCGACTGCCCCGCTTCACTCATCGCGTGCCAGTACGCCGACTCCCAGCGGTACCGGTCGTCGAATTCCGAGGCGGCTTTTCTCTGAAACAGTTGCGCGGCACGCGGGAAGTCCCGCCGCTGGTAAGCGATGCGGGCCAGACGATACAGCGCCTCGCCGCGATGCGGCGAATCGGTGATCTCCAATTCTTGCTGAAACAGTTCGCTGGCCGGTTCGAAAGCCGACGCTCCCTCGTAGGCCCGCCCCATGCCGATCCGGCAATCCGCCAGCAAGCGCCGATCCGTCATGAGCGGAACGGCGCGTTGAAACCAGTCCTGAGCATCGACGAACGATTGTTGCGCAAGGCTCAGTTCGCCAAGGTACACACAGGCGTGCGCCACGAAGGCACCGTCCGATGATCCGGCGACGTACGCGCGCAGCGCCGGGCCGGCACGCTCAAAGTCACCCATCAGGTACGCCGATTCACCAAGTCGAAATCGGGCCGCCGTAGCGTGAGCATGGTTCGGTTCCGCTTCCAGCGATTTCGCGAACCATTGGTAGGCTCGTTCCGGCTGTTTCAATCGCAGCAGCGATTCGCCAAGGAAGAACATCGCGTCGACGGCTCGACGATTCTCGCGACTGGCGTTTTCAGCCACCTTCTGCAGGGCGATCGCCGCCGATTCCCATCGGCCTGCCGCATAGTGGTCCGCCGCCGCCTGATACCGCCGTTCCAACGTTACTCGATCGTTGCTTTCGCCCGGCGCCGTCTGGAGCGCCAGTGCGAAAAACAGCGAGCATGCAGGCGTTGCGCAAAGATGGCGCCAGTACATCCCTGTACCTTCCACGCGAGTCCCGTTCGTGCGTCCCGTCGAGTCCTTTCGAGCGGGAAAATTGTCGCACGAATCGATGTCGGTCGCAAGGTCGACCGTGCATTCGCAGACCGGTACTTTATCGACGATCGGCGCGGTCCGATCCTATTTTTCCCAGCTTCACCCATTTTTCTTTCCTGATCCATCTTCTCTGGAACCACGGCACTGTTAAGATGGGTGGCTTTGGGAATTCCCGGGGACCCCGGATCGACGTTGGGACTGGGGATCGCAGATTTACATTGTCGGGTGGGCGCGGAGACGAAGCGATGATACGCGTGGGGATCGCCGGTATTGGTTTCATGGGTTGGATCCACTATCTGGCATACCAGCGGGTGCGCGGGATCCGCCTGACGGCGATCTGCACGCGCGATCCGAGCAAGCTGGCTGGCGACTGGACGAGCATTCAAGGCAATTTTGGACCTCGTGGCGAACAGGTCGACTTGCGAAAGATCGGGGCCTATTCGGACGTCGATGCACTGATTGCCGACCCGGAACTCGACCTGATCGATATCTGCCTGCCGCCCGACTTGCATCTCGATGTGACCCTGCGGGCGCTTGCCGCGGGCAAGCATGTCCTGGTCGAGAAGCCGATGGCACTGACCGCCAGGGATTGTGATCGGATGGTTGCGGCCGCGGACAAGGCGGGCAAGCAGGTGTTTTGCGGCCAGGTGCTGCCGTTCTTTCCGGAATACAGCGAGGCACGCAAGATCGTAGCCGGCGGCAAATATGGCCGGATGATCGGCGGCAATTTCAAACGGATCATTTCCGATCCGCTCTGGTTGAAAGATTTCTACGATCCGGCGAAAGTTGGCGGACCCCTGGTCGACCTGCATGTTCACGATGCCCACCTGATCCGCCTGCTGTGTGGAATGCCTGCTTCGGTCGTCAGCCAGGGCCGGATGCGCGGCGAAGTGGTCGAGTACTGCAACACGCATTTTCATTTCGCCGATCGGTCGCTGGTCGTGAGCGCGACCAGTGGCGTCATCCGCCAGCAGAGCCGCTCGTTCACGCATGGATTCGAAATTCACCTCGAGAAAGCGACGCTGCAATACGAACTAGCGGTTGCGGGGGGAAGCGGAAAAGTCCTGATGCCGCTGACGGTGTTCGACCACAAAGGACAGACGTTGACTCCAACGTTGCCGGCCGGCGACGATATCACGGCGTTTGCAGCCGAAATCAGCGAGGTTGTCCGCGCACTGAAGTCGGGCAAGCCCTCGGAGACTCTCAGTGGCGCCCTGGCGCGGGACGCGATCACGCTTTGCCACCGCCAGACCCAATCGGTGAAGTCAGGGAAACTCGTCAAAATTTAGGTCCGCGAATTCAGAAAGGTAGATCGATGCGTCGCAGTGTGGTACGAGCGAAATTAGCCCGCAACGAACCGATTCTGGTGACCTGCCTGCACCTGATCGACCCGTCGATGTATGAGCTGACGAGCCTGATGGGCTACGATGCGATCTGGATGGATCTGGAACATCACGCCTACTCGGTGGAGACCGCCGGGACGCTGATGCGAGCCGCCCGCGTGGGAACTTCCGATATCATGGCTCGCCCGGCGAAAGGCGAGTTCATGCGGCTGGGCCGGATGCTGGAAGCCGGCGCGCAGGGAATTCTCTACCCGCGCTGCGAATCCGCGGAGGAGGCGCGCGAGGTGGTCCGCTGGAGCAAGTTCGCGCCGCTCGGCACCCGCGGCTACGACGGAGGCAATCCCGATTCGCCTTATTGCCAAGCGCCGATGATCGATTACTTGAAGTTCGCCAACGAACAGACGTTCGTGGCGGTGCAGATCGAGGAACCGGGCGCGGTGGAGCAGGTGGAGCGGATCGCGGCGGTTCCGGGTGTGGACGTGCTTTTCATCGGGCCCGCCGACCTGTCGATTCTTTACGGCATCCCGGGCCAGATACAGCACCCGACGATCCAGGACGCGATCCAACGCGTCGCCGCCGCCGCTCGGGCCGCCGGCAAGCATTGGGGATTGCCAGTGGGATCGCTCGATCAGGCGCGACAAATGCTGGAATTGGGAGCCCGGTTTATCGCCCATGGCTGCGATCTGCTGTTCGTGAAACAAGGCCTGGAGAGAGTCCAGGCGGAATTCACGGGGCTCGGGTTCCGTTTCGACCGCCGCTTGGATTAGCTTATGTTGCGCGTGCTGGTGATCGGCGTCGGATCGATTGGCGAACGGCATCTGCGCTGCTTTCGCAATACCGGCCGTGTGGAACTGGCGTTTTGCGAACCGAATGCGGACCGGCGCCAACAGGTTCGCGATCGCTACGGAGTTGCCCGGGCGTTCGCGGACCTTGACGAGGCGCTGATCGATCGCTGGGACGCCGCCGTCGTCTGTACTCCCGCGCACTTTCACGTCCCTCAAGCGATTCGCCTCGCGGAGCGTGGAACCCACCTGCTGATCGAGAAACCACTCGCAACGACATTGGATGGGATCGATCGTTTGCGCGAAACGGTCGAACGCGAACGATGCGTCGCCGCCGTGGCCTATGTGCTGCGGACGCATCCGCTGGTGCAATCGGTGCGCGAAGCGCTGATCAGCGATCGATTCGGTTCCCCGCTGCAGATCGTCGTCAATGCCGGGCAGCACTTTCCTACTTATCGGCCGGCCTATCGGGAGATCTATTACACACGACGGGAAACGGGCGGCGGCGCGATCCAGGATGCAATGACCCACCTGCTCAACCTGGGGGAATTTCTGGTCGGACCGGTCGACCGCCTGCTGGCCGACGCCGCCCACCTGGCGCTGCCGGGCGTGGAAGTCGAGGATACGGTGCACGTACTGACTCGACACGGACCCGTCATGGGCTGCTACGCGCTGAACCAGTTCCAGGCCCCCAACGAAACCAGCGTCACGCTGGTGTGCCAGCGCGGAACGGTGCGGATCGAGTTTCACCAGAACCGCTGGCAATGGATGCGGGAACCTGGCAGCGAATGGCAGGAGGGAATGACCACGGCGTTGGAACGCGATCAGTTGTTTGAAATCCAGGCACATCGATTTCTGGACGCGATCGAATTGGGCCGGATCCCCGACTGCACCTTGGAGCAGGGGCTGCAGACGTTGCGGGTCAACCTGGGCATCCTCGCGGAATCGGACCCGCCTGGCTGGACGAACGTGCGTAATCGGAACTGCGGAGAAACCTGATGGAACTCGCCGGAAAAATTGCGTTTGTATCCGGCGCCGCGCGCGGGATCGGCAAGGGCTGCGCGATCGAATTGGCTCGGGCAGGCGCCGACGTCGTGATCAATGACTTTGGACGGGATCAGGAAGCGGCAGGCACCGTCGCCCAAATCAAGTCGATGGGGCGCCGATCCGCGCTGGTGGAAGGCGACATTTTTCAGCGTGGATCTTGCGAACAGATCGTGCGGCGAGCGGTCTCCGCCCTCGGCGGAATCGATATCCTGGTTTCCAATCCGGCGTACTCGCGCCGGGCTCCCTTTCTGCAACTGGCCCCGGATGTTTTTGAGCGGACGATCCAAGGCACGTTAACCAGCGCGTTTCATGTGAGTCAGCTCGTTGCACGTCATATGGTCGAAACGGGTCGACGCGGCAAGATCGTTTTTATTTCCAGCCTGCATGCGAGGATCCCCTACGTCGACGCGGTCGCCTACAACGCTGCCAAGACCGGTCTGATCGCCATGGCGAAAACGATCGCCGCCGAATTGCTCCCGCACCGTATCAACGTCAATGTGATCGAACCCGGCTGGATCGACACGCCAGGGGAGCGGGAAGTGTTCGGCGCCGAATCGATGGCCCAAACCGCGCGCGAACTGCCCTGGGGCCGACTCGGCACCCCCGAGGAAATCGGTCGCGCGGCAGTATTTCTGGTCTCGCCCGACGCCGATTATGTCACCGGCTCTTCGCTGCTCGTCGATGGCGGACTCTGGTTACGCTGTACTCAGCCGCTCACCCGTCCCGGCACAAATCAAGGAGAGTCGCAATGAAACTCGTCGATCGTGGACTCGTCTACGATGCGTCCGCACAACCCGATTCGCGCAAGATCGCGTTCTTCACGAGCCTCTGCCCACTGGCGTCGGGCACCTGGCTTAGCGCATTCCAGTGTGGTCCGGCGAAACACTCCCCGCATTCGACGATCGGCGTCTGCCGTTCGACCGACGGCGCCAAAACCTGGACCTTGGACGGCCACCAATTCCGCACCAACATCGGCGGAATTCCCGGCTCATTGGCCGGCGCCGAACTGATCGAACCCCAGCCCGGCCGGTTATTGCTTTTCACCACATGGTTCGATCGGCGGGATCCTTCCCGACCGTTGTTCAATCCGGTCACGGAAGGAATCCTGGCCTCCAGACAACTCGTGGCGGAATCGACCGATGACGGGCGGACCTGGAGCGAGTGGCGTGAAATCTCGACGGGCGAATTGGCGGGCTGCGCAATGACCGGCCCCGTCATCGGCTGGCCCGACGGCACGCTGTTGTTCGCCTTTGAGAGTTTCAAGGAATTCGACGACCCCCGCCCGGCGAACCATGCTTCCTGGATCCTGTCGTCGCGCGATTTTGGGCGGACTTTCGCCGATCCTATTCCCAGCGGACTCGATTCCGAACACCGAGTCTATTACTGGGATCAAAGGTTATGTCCTTTGTCGAAATCGGGCGAGTTCCTGGCGTTCTACTGGACGCACGATCGCGAACGCAAGTGTGATTTAACGGTCCATTGGTCGCGCCAAACGCTCGATTGTCCTGGGGAGTTCACGATGCGTCCCACGCCCATCGAGGGACAGATCACGGCCCCGGTTATCGACAATGCGGGCCGGATCAATCTGCTGGTGGTCGACCGCCGCTCGCCGTGCACCATGGCACTCTGGCGTTCGCCCGACGACGGTCGCACGTGGCCCGAGCGACTGGTGATTTACGAGCATAGCGAGCAGGCTCGGCTTTCGCAGGGACATGAGAACATCGACTACGCACAATTCTGGGAAGACATGGGAAAGTGGAGTTTCGGCCATCCGGCGCTGCGACGCCTCGACGACCGTCACCTGCTTTGCGCACATTACGCCGGCACGCCAGACCGAATGAGCATTCACTGGGCTGTCGTGGCGGAGTGACTGCGAGCGGCGAGCACCGCATGGCCGACGGCGTGCATCGCATCGTGGAAAGCGAAGGGCGGGGGAACGAAGTCCGAGTACCGAGTTACTTGCTGCACCCGGCGCGCGACGATATGATGCCGAAGCAATCCGAGGGCGGAGATGAGTCTTGGCAATGGACGGCAACGATCTACCTGAGCCACGGTAAATCATGCGCAATATGGATATCGCGACAGGCGAACTCGTCCGATACGAAATCGATCTTTTTCTGCCAAGCTATTTTCCCCTGGAAATCACCCGCAGCTATGCCAGCACCGCGGATCCCCATGGTCTGAGCCAAAGCTCAAACGACCGTGCACGGGTTGAATAGCGGCGCATGGTGGAGTCGGTCATCGGACGATCATCGCAGTGTGTTGGTGGTTAAGCGGGTTCTTAGACGTTGGCGACCTCACTATAACTCTAAATATCTCCGCGCTGTCCGCGTACTCCGCGGTAAAGATTTCCGCGGTGGCCGGCATCGGAGCAGTTTAAAATCAAAAAAAAACGATAGCGTGCGAAACTTCCGGCGACGACCTTGGGTTTAACGATAGATTGCATTCGTTCGTCAATTAACACGTCCAAAAATCGAACCGCCCGAAAGATTGCGGCTTTCAGGCGGTTCTGGCCAATTACGTCCCCGAAGACCCGGGTCCGATGGTTGCAAGTAGCATAACCGCCGATCGGCGTTGGAATCAAGTCGCGGGCAAACGCCATACCCCGTCCGCCGTGGGGAAATGGCATCTTTGATGGATCGCATCGCGCCAAGCATTGAACGCGCACTCACCTGGTTTCGCCTGCGCGTCGATCGCTCCCGGCTCCCGTCGTGGGCGGCGGACTTCGTCGGGTGGCCGCGCGGCGTCGGTGTCTCTCTGGCGCTGCTGTTGCTCGCAACCGGGCTCGGTATGGGTCTGCACCTGCTGTTGAGCCGTACTTTGGGTGTCGGCGAGTATGGGATTTACGCCTATGCATTGAGCTGGCTGAATCTGCTCGTCGTGGTCGGGCGAGCGGGTCAGGACGCGTCGTTGACGCGATTCGTTTCGGTCTATGCCGCGACGGGGGACTGGCCCCATCTGCGTGGCTTGCTGACCCATAGCGCCGCATTGGCTTTCGGCGCGAGCCTCGTTGTGGCGCTGCTGGCGTCGTTCGTGGTCTGGATGTTCCGGGGGACCATCGGCGCCGGCCAATCGATCACATTCTGGTGGATGCTGGCGACGCTGCCGATCGTGGCGCTGCTGGGCTGCAAGCAGGCCGCACTACGTTCGCTGAAGCGCATCGTGGCAGCGAGCCTGCCGGAGAGTATCGTCAGGCAACTGTTGCTCGGTTGCCTTGTCGCGACGCTCGCATGGCCTCGCAGTGGCATGCTCCCGACCGTCGGCGCAACGCAGGTGATGGCATGTAGTCTGCTCGCGACACTGTTTGCGTTAGCGCTCACCGCGACGTATTTGCGGCGCTCACTTCCACCCCAGGCGCATACAGTGGTTGCGCGATTCGACCGCCCCTTGTGGAATCGCGCGTCGATACCCCTGTTGTGCATTTCGATCCTGAACCTGCTGCTGGGGCAAATGGACGTCGTCCTGCTGGGCCTGCTCAAGGATCTCGAGTCGGCTGGGATCTATGCGCTGGCGAGTCGAATTGCGAGTCTGGCGACGTTTGGATTGCTGGCCGCCAACATGCTGATAGCGTCGACCATTGCGGAGCTACACGCCACCGGCGACCGCGACGCATTGCAGCGATTCTTGCGTCGCTCGGCGCGCGGTGTCTGCTGTTTTCTCCTGGCTTCGAGTTTGGCATTGGCGGCGATTGGACGGCAGGTCTTGTGGCTTTTTGGCGGCGAGTTCACGGGCGGCTACGTGCCGTTGCTCGTACTGCTGGCTGGACATGCCGCCAACTCGCTGGGCGGGTCCGTCGGTTTTCTCTTGACCATGACCGGTCAGGAACGGGCCGCCGCATCGATCCTGACTCTCTCTGTGTTGGTAGGGCTGGTACTCCAAGGAACCTGGATTCCGCGGTTCGGGATGACCGGAGCGGCGATGGCGACGGCGGTGACAACCGCGATCTGGAATGGCGCGATGGTGGCGGTTGCGTGGCGCCGATTGCGAATCAACCCGACCGTTTTCTGAAAGGGCGTGGACGATGGCAAGTCCCAATTTCTTCATCGTCGGCGCTCCAAAGTGCGGCACGACCGCGTTGAGCGCCTACTTGAGCGGCCATCCGCAAGCGTTTATCTCCACACCCAAGGAACCTCACTACTTCGCCACGGATCTTCCTGGATATCGCGATGTCAAGACGCTGCGCGAGTACGAACGACTCTTCGCCACCGCCACCCCGGAACAGACGCGCGTCGGCGAAGCATCCGTCTTCTACATGTATTCGCGCCAGGCGGCCAGGAGAGTCCGTTCCTATGCGCCCAACGCGCGCATCCTGATTCTGGTGCGCAATCCGCTGGATCTGGTCATTTCGTATCACTCCCAATTGGTCTACAGCCGAGACGAGTCGGAGCGTGATTTTTCGAAGGCCTGGCGGCTGGTGCGATTCCGCAAGGCGGGGATGCGGATCCCCGCTTACTGCCGCGATCACAAGGTGCTCTGGTATGACGAGGTAGCCCGGTTGGGCGAGCAAAGCGAACGGTGGCTGCGCCAATTCGGCGATCGGTGCGTCAAGTTCGTCTCCTTCGATGATTTTGTCACGGACACGGCCACCGTGTATCGCGAAATCGTTGAGTTCCTCGGGCTGGACGACGATCACCGTTCGGAATTCCCGCGCATCAATCCGCGCAAGATCCAGCGTAACGATTCCATCGCCAATTTCACGGAACGAACCCCTCCGACCCTCGTGCGGGCTGCGATGACTGCCAAGCGGATTCTGGGGATCCGGAACTGGCGAATCCTTGAGTTACTGCGGCGCTGGAATACAAAGATCTTACCGCCAACGGAACCAGAGCCGCGGATTCGGCAGGAAATCCTCGACAATTACGAAGACGACATCCTGCACCTGGGCCGATTGATGGGAACGAACCTGGACCATTGGTTGCAGCCGAGTATCGGGGCCCGGCAGTCGTGGCTGGGGCATCCTGCCCCAGCTGTCAGATGCGTGACCAAGTGATTCCAGCACCATGCGGAAGCATAGCGACCGAAAATCGGTCGTAAAGCCGTTCACAGACCGGAAAAAAAGGGAGGCGACTAGCGGGCCGCCGGTGGAGTCAGTGCCAGGCGGACCACGTGGTTATTGGTGGGGCTCGATAAAGGCGTCCCGAATCGAACGGCCGATCGGCAATCTGCCACCTGATCACTCCAACTGCGCCACGATCCGTGCGGTAGTTAATCGAACTCCGGTCGGGGCCTTGCGGGTCGATCACTTGGCCACCTGAATAATCGTCATACAAGTCCGCACACCGCTCCCAAACATTCCCATGCATGTCATAGAGGCCCCATGGATTGCGTTTTTTCTGGGCTACCGCATGAGTCTTCTGGCCGCTGTTTCCCGAGTACCAGCCATAGTCTTCGAATTCCTCTGGATCGTCGCCAAAACTGTACTCCGACTTAGCTCCGGCACGGCAGGCATATTCCCCATCCCGTTTCCGTCGGCAAGCGATAGACTCGACCAGCCGCCTTCTCTGCGGGTCGTTCCGACAACCTCCGGCAAAACTCTACCGCGTCCTCCCAAGCGATCATCTCCACCGGGTGATTGGAACTGTCGCCTTGGATCATCTCGCCCTGAAAGTAGCTCGGGTTCTTTCCCATCACTTTTGCGTATTGAGCTTGGGTCACTTCCGTCGCTCCAAGGTAGTAATCTCTGCTGATGCTCACCTCGTGCTGTGTTTCTTTGATCGAGCGGCCTGTGTCATCGGCTGGCGAACCCATTAAGAATGATCCGTTGGGGATCAATACCAGTTCCATCCCGATGGAGTTCGTAATCACCTTGGGGGTCTGTGCGTCCAGACCCTCGCAGCCGCCTACCTCCCGAGGCGCAAGTCGACGGCACTGACAAAGCACGAGCTATTAACTGTCCAGGAGTTTTCATCGCGGCCGCATCGCGCTATAATCTCGACACCTCGCCGGCTTGGCCGCACGGGCACCCCGCCCGGCTGGCCGCATGGGCAGAGGATGAGCAGTCTTGTGAAAACCGCATTTGACGAATACCAGGACGGACCCGTCGCAAGGCATCCGCTGCTTGCCGATCGGCTCGATAATTTCTCCACCCAGGAACTGGCGGATCGACAGCACGAGGCCGAAATTCGCTTGCGGGAAAAGGGCATTACTTTCGCCGTCTACGGACACGCCGACGGCACGGAGAAAGTCTGGCCGTTCGACGTGGTGCCGAGGCCGATCGCGTCGCAGGAGTGGACGCGCATCGAGGCCGGCTTGAAGCAACGGATCCGAGCCTTGAACTTATTCCTGGATGATATTTACGGGGAACAACGGATCTTGAACGAAGGCGTCGTGCCGCGCGAGCTCATCCTGTCGGCCAAGACCTATCGGCCGCAGATGCACGGTTTTCGGCCGCCGAAGGGAGTCTGGACACACGTTACCGGCACCGACCTGATCCGGCACAGTGACGGTGTGGTTTATGTTCTGGAGGACAATCTGCGTTGCCCGTCGGGCGTCTCGTATGTGCTGGAAAATCGCGAGTTGATGAAGCGCGTGCTGCCGGAGGTTTTCAGCGGGACGTCGATTGCGCCGGTGGAGGATTACGGCGAGCGGCTCTTGACGACGCTGCTGCAGACGGCGCCGCCCTGCGTCGAAAAGACTACCGCGGTGTTGCTGACGCCCGGGATGTATAATTCCGCGTACTTCGAGCATTGCTTCCTCGCCCAGCAAATGGGAATCGAACTGGTATGTGGTTCGGATCTGGTTGTCGTCGATGGCCAGGTTCGGATGCTGACGACCCAAGGTTCCCGCCGCGTCGACGTGATCTATCGCCGCATTGACGACGATTTTCTCGATCCAAACTGTTTTCGAGCCGATTCCGCACTGGGCGTGTCGGGGCTGATGGACGTCTATCGGTCGGGCCGCGTAACTCTGGCCAATGCGCCCGGCACGGGCGTCGCCGACGATAAGGCCGTCTATGCCTGGGTTCCGCAAATCATCCGCTTCTATCTGAACGAAGAGGCGATCCTCCCCAATGTGCCAACGTATGTATGCTCCGATCCGCGGCAGAGAAACTACGTGCTGGAACATCTGGCGGAACTGGTGGTCAAGCCGACGAATGAGTCGGGAGGATACGGGCTGGTGATGGGTCCCAAGGCGACGGCGGAGGAACTGCGGGACTGCGCCGCGCAGATCCGGGACAATCCCCGCAACTACATCGCTCAGCCGATGCTGACGTTGTCCACGGTCCCCACCGTGATCGACCGGAAGCTGGCGCCCCGGCACGTCGACCTGCGACCGTTCATCCTTTACGGAGATGACCTGTTCGTGCTGCCGGGCGGTCTGACGAGGGTAGCGCTTCGCGAAGGCTCGATGATCGTGAACTCTTCGCAGGGTGGCGGCAGCAAGGACACCTGGGTGCTGGTGAATTCATGAACCCCGGCGCCCGCCGGTAGCTTGACCCCGAACCGAGAAAATCCGTTCCATGTTGCGTCGCGTCGCCGATTCCGTTTTCTGGACCAACCGTTATCTCGAACGGGCTGAAAATGTCTCGCGTTTCGTCGATGTGAATCAGTCGTTGTCGTTGGGCGGCAGTCCGCAATGGTCGCCGTTGATTTATGCCAGCGGCGACGAGTCCCTATTCCATCAGTTGCAGGGCGGCGAGTTCACGGCGGAACGCGTGCTGGATTTTCTGCTGTTCGACAAGCGGAATCCTAATTCGATCCTCTCCTGTCTGGTGAAGGCCCGGGAGAACGCCCGCGCCATCCGCGAGGTACTCAGCGTACCGATCTGGGAAGCGATCAACCGATTCTATCTCCGTGTGCGCGACGCTGCCCGCGATCCGGATGAGATCCTGCAGTTGCCCGCCGATTTTCTGGAGCGCGTGCGGCGGTCCAGCCACGAAGTGATCGGGGTGATGGAAGCGACGATGTCGCATGACGAGGCCTGGCACTTCGCGAGAATCGGCCGCATGCTGGAGCGCGCCGATAAGACCTCGCGGATCCTGGATGTCAAGTATTTCGTTCTGCTGAGCGGCCGATCGAGCATCAGTTCGGCGCTCGACGTGGTCCAGTGGACCGCCTTGCTGGAGTCGACCAGCGCGCTGCATATGTATCGCAGGCGGCATGGACGAATCGCGCCCGCTTCGGTAGCCGAGTTCCTGTTGCTGGACGGGCACTTTCCACGCGCCGTGCGCTTCGCGATCGCCGAAGCCGAGATTTCACTGCATGCCGTTACCGGCCGACCGCTGGGCACCAACCTCGATCCGGTCGAGGAAAAATTCGCGAAACTGCACGGGGAACTGAGTACGGTGAAGATCGACAGTATTATTCAGCGGGGATTGCACGAGTTCATCGATGAACTGCAGTGCGGCCTGAATGTTCTCGACGCGGCGATCTACCAGAGATTTTTCGAAATCCAGCCGCTGGCGGAAGCGGCATCGGATCAACAGTAATCCGTTAAAGAACGTCAACGATCAAGAGCAGACCAAGAGCAGGACCAGGATGACGATTCGCGTCGCGCTGCGGCACTTGACCGAATATCGCTACGACCGCTTGGTGGCGCTTGGCCCGCAGGTGATTCGGCTCAGGCCCGCGCCGCATTGCCGTACACCGATCGCCAGTTACTCGTTGGAAATCCTCCCCTCGCGGCATTTTCTTAACTGGCAACAAGACCCTTTCGGTAATTTCCTGGCCCGGCTGGTCATCCCCGACTCGACCGAACTGTTTCGTGTCGAAGTCAATCTGACGGCCGATCTGACGGTGATCAATCCGTTCGACTTTTTCATCGAGGACTACGCCGAGGATTTTCCATTTGCCTACCCGGCGGAATTGGCGAAGGACCTGCAACCGTTTCTCGAATGCCAGCCGTGCGGCCCGTTGTTTGACAATTACCTGAAGTCGATCGATTGTCGGCGGCGGCGGACGACGGCGTTCCTGGTGGACTTGAACCAGCGGCTGTGGCGCGACGTTCGTTACGTGATTCGGATGCAGCCGGGAGTGCAAACAGCCCGGGAAACGTTGGAAACAAGTTCGGGGTCGTGCCGCGATTCGGCCTGGCTGCTGGTGCAGCTGCTCCGTAGGCTGGGACTGGCCGCGCGGTTTGTTTCCGGGTACCTGGTCCAGCTGAAATCCGATCAGAAGTCGCTGGATGGTCCGTCAGGCCCGGAGCACGATTTCACCGACCTGCATGCCTGGTGTGAAGTCTACCTGCCCGGCGCCGGCTGGGTGGGACTCGATCCAACGTCCGGCTTGTTCACCGGCGAAGGACATTTGCCCCTGGCGGCGACTCCGGCCCCGTCGACCGCCGCGCCGATCTCCGGCCCCCTGGAACAATGTGAGTCGGAATTTCGCTTTGAGATGCAGGTGACGCGCATTCATGAGGACCCGCGCGTCACGTTGCCGTACAGCGATCGGCAATGGCGGGAGATTCAAGATCTGGGAGCCGCGGTCGACCAGCGTTTGCATCACGACGACGTGCGATTGACGATGGGTGGCGAGCCGACGTTTGTTTCGATCGACGACATGCAGGGCGCCGAATGGACGACGGCGGCGGTCGGGAGCCACAAACAACAACTGTCCGGCCAACTGTTGAGGCGACTGCGACAGCGATTCGCGCCCGGCGGGTTACTGCACTATGGCCAGGGAAAATGGTATCCCGGAGAACCGCTGCCGCGCTGGGCCTACAGCTGCTTGTGGCGCGTCGACGGCCAGCCGATCTGGACCAACCCGGAACTGCTGGCCGATCCCGCCCTGTCCGGCGGTCTCGATCGGGAGCGTCGCGCAAGCGAGCGCGGCGATGTTGAGCACGGCGATATCGAGAAAGCCGAAGAATTTCTCGGCGATCTGGCCGACCGCCTGGAGGTCGAAAGACGTTGGATGCGCCCGGCGTATGAAGATATCTGGAGAACGATCGAACAGGAGCGGAAGATGCCGGTCGACGTCGATCCGCGCGAATTCGATCCCGACGACGACGAGGACCGGCGGCGACTGGCATCGATCCTGGAACGGGGAGCGACGCGCCCGGTCGGTTACGTGATGCCGTTGACGAAGGCCTGGTGGCAGGCGGCCCCACGCTGGATCAGCGGACCGTGGCCGCTGCGCTCCGAACGGCTCTTCCTGATCCCCGGCGATTCGCCGATCGGTCTGCGCCTGCCGCTCGACTCGTTGCCGGTCGGCGGAGCGACCGAATTTCGACAGCAGTATCCCATCGATCCGTTCGCCGAACGTCGGCCGCTGCCGGGCTACCAGGAAATTCGTCGCCGCGCACTGGACCTGCAAGCCGAATTCCGGGCACGGTCCAGACGCGGATCGATTGCTACACCGGAGGCCTCGATTACGCATCAGGCGCAAGGCGGGTCGCGAACTCCGCAGCCGGAGCGGCGCCAGAAACCGCCTCGCGATGCTACGGATTCGGCGGACAGCTTTCCCAGCGGTGACTGGATCGCCACCGCGCTCTGCGTCGAGCTGCGGCATGGGATTCTGCACGTCTTCATGCCGCCACTGAGCCGCCTGGAAGATTACCTGGAACTGGTCGGAGCCGTGGAAGCTGTCGCGGAGCAGCAGCGTACGCCGGTGGTCATCGAAGGTTATTTGCCTCCCGCGGACCCGCGCCTGCGGATCCTGAAAGTGACCCCCGACCCGGGCGTGATCGAGGTGAATGTCCAGCCGGCCGCTGACTGGCAGGAACTCTGTGAGATCACCTGCGGCGTTTACGACGACGCGCGGCAATCGAGATTGGGCACGGAAAAGTTTCAGCTCGATGGAAAACACACCGGCACGGGCGGCGGCAATCATCTGGTACTGGGCGGGCCGACCGCGGCCGATAGTCCTTTTCTGCGCCGGCCGGACCTGCTGCGGAGCCTGCTCGCTTATTGGAACAATCATCCGTCGTTGTCGTACTTGTTCTCCAGCCAGTTCATCGGGCCGACCAGCCAGTCGCCGCGCGTCGATGAGGGGCGTCGCGACGCGCTGTATGAATTGGAAATTGCCTGCCGTCAAATTCCTGAGCCGGACGGAATTTCCGTGGCGCCGTGGCTCGTCGATCGTGTCTTCCGTCACCTGCTGGTCGATCTTACCGGCAACACGCATCGTGCGGAGTTCTGCATTGATAAGTTGTTCTCGCCCGATCACGCGAACGGCCGGTTGGGGCTGGTGGAGTTGCGCGGATTCGAAATGCCGCCGCATGCCCGGATGAGTCTGACGCAGCAACTGCTGGTCCGCGCCCTGGTCGCCTGGTTCTGGAGGCAGCCGTACCGGCAGGCGTTGATTCGCTGGAATACGCTCTTGCACGATCGTTGGCTGCTGCCCGGCCCGCTCTGGACCGACCTGTGCGAAGTCCTGGCTGACTTACGAAAAAACGACTTTCCTTTCGCTGACGAATGGTTTCGCCCGCACTGGGAATTCCGATGCCCGAGAATCGGTGAAATCGAGCACGATGGAGTGCGATTGGAACTGCGCGTGGCGCTGGAGCCCTGGTACGTGTTGGGCGAGGAGCCATCCGGCGGCGGGACGACGCGGTATGTCGATTCCTCGGTCGAGCGGCTGCAGGTTGCACTCTCCGGCATGCTCGCGCCGCGTTACGCCGTCTACTGCAACGGACGCCGTGTCCCGCTGCAATCTGCCGGCGAACAGCGCCAATGGATAGGCGGTGTGCGATACCGGGCCTGGCAACCGCCGAGTTGCCTTCATCCCACCTTGGCCGTGCACACTCCACTGACATTTGATATTGTGGATTTATGGCAGGAGCGTTCCATTGGTGGCTGCCGCTTTCATGTCGACCATCCGGGTGGACTCAACCCGGCGGTCTTCCCAGTCAACGCACTGGAAGCGGAATGTCGTCGAGCCGCGCGCTTTGTCGACCATGGACACTCGGGCGGGCCGATGTCTTTGCGGAACGAATCGTTGCCACTGGAAACGACCTGGACACTCGATTTGCGGACGCTCGATTTGCGACAGACGAGGAGTTAGTCGCGCGGCAATCGCGAGTCCGTATGCGGTGTGGGAGAGGATGCTCGAATCGATGACGGCGATCGATGCCCAGGAGCGCTACCTGTCGGTACCGGACCGGATTCGGCCGGCGGTCTATTACGAAGTCTATTCGCCGGACGGACGGATTCGACCCGCCTGGTCGGATTTTGTCGAGCGGCTGGGGCACGTTTCGGCGGAACAGCTCACGCATCGATCGCAACAGGCCGAACAGTTGCTCGAAGAAAACGGTGTGACGTTCAACGTCTTCCAGGAGGGACGTCAGGCGCAGCGTCCCTGGAGTCTGGACCTGTTGCCGCTGATCCTGGACGCTGCCGACTGGGAGCGGCTGGCGACCGGACTTCGGCAGCGGGCCCGGCTGCTCGAACGAATTATCGCCGATTGTTATGGTGCGCGGGAGTTGATCCGGGACGGTACGCTGCCGCCCGAAATTCTGTTCGCTAACCCCGGGTTTCTGCGGCAGTTCGTGGGACTGCACCAGTGCGGCACGTCGATGGTGCTTTGTGCCACCGAATTGGGTCGGGCGCCGGATGGAGAATGGCGCGTGATGGCGGATCGGGCGGATGCGCCGGCCGGCGAGGCGTTCGCCTTGGAAAACCGCATCGCCGTTTCGCGTACCATACCGCAGGAACTGCACGATCCGATGGTGCAGCGCCTCGCGCCGTTTTTCGTGGCGATGCAAAACACGTTCAAGTCGCTCGGACGCCGACTGTCGGAGAACCCCCGCGTCGTTCTGCTGTCACCGGGCAGCCGCTATCCGTACTATTTCGAGGACGTTTACCTGGCACGCTATCTCGGCTACACGCTGGCGGAAGGCGCGGACCTCGCCGTACGCGACGATCGCGTGTTTCTGAAAACGCTGGCGGGACTGGTGCCGATCGACGTGATCGTGTCCCGCGGCGTGGAGCGCGGCATCGACCCGTTGGAATTGGGCGGCGGCGAACCGCATGGAATTCCAGGCCTGCTGAAAGTACTTCGCCAAGGCAATGTCGCCGTGGCCAATGTTCCAGGCAGCGGATTGATCGAGTCTCCGATCTTCATGGCATTCCTGCCGCGGCTCTGCCGACGGTTGTTGGGCGAGGATCTGTTGTTGCCGTCGATCGCGACCTGGTGGTGCGGCGACCCGCGACAACTGGAGGAGGTCTGGCGACGACTGGATGAACTGGTGATTAAACCGGCCTTCCAGGCCAGTGGCGGTGAGGAAATCCTTGCCGGTCAGCTGGACGAAGCAGGTCGCAGGGAATTACGCGATCGAATCTCCGCCCAGCCGCACCAGTATGTCGCCCAGGAACTGATCTGTCGCTCCGCGTTACCCGTGTTCCACAACGGCGCAATCGGGATTGGCCATGCGGCGGTGCGGGCGTTCCTGGTGGCGGATGGCGAGGATTACAACGTCATGCCGGGAGGACTCGTCCGGTTCGCGCCGACTCCCGACCCGATGGTCCTTTCGATCTCCGCGGGCGACGGCAGCAAAGATCTCTGGATTCTCGGTGACAGTCCGGTGCATCCGGTGTCGTTGCTCAGCGACGCCGCCAAGCCGGTGGTGCTTCGTCGCACGAGCGCGGTCTTTCCGAGTCGGGTCGCCGACGACCTGTTCTGGTTTGGACAGTCGCTCGACCGGGCCGACTATCTTTCGCGCTTGCTGCGATCGGTGATCGATCGGTTAACGGCCGAGTCGGCGGCCGATTTCCCCGAACTCCCCTGGCTGATTCGCGCTCTGGCCGATCAGGGGCAGGTGGAAGCCGGATTTGCCATCGATTCGTTCGTTTCGCTGTTGCCGACGTTGACGGAGGATCTGCCGCGGACGGTCGCCAGCGTGGAGGAAGTGCGAGGTCTGGCGGCCGCCGTTTCAGAAATGGAACGCCTCGCGTCGCTTGAACGACTCTGGATGTCGCCGGACACGTCGCGCAAGGTGCGGGAGACCGCGATTGCATTTCGCGCTTCGGCCGATGCCGGGTGGAGCGGACTGGTCGACGTCCTCGAAGCGATTAACGGCACGATCCTGGACCTGGCGGCGGTCAGCGGGCTGATTCACGATGGCATGATACGCGGCCCGGCATGGCGCCTGTTGGAAATGGGGCGGCGCATCGAGCGCGCACGCAATACGGCGCTGCTGATTCGCAGCATAACCCCCGACGAATCCCTCATCGAACGGCCCGTGTTGAAAGCGATCCTGGAGGTCATCGACTGCAGGATGACTTACCGCGCCAGGTACTACGACAATATTCAGCAAAACGCCGTGCTCGATCTCTGCCTGACCGACGAGACCTGTCCCCGGTCACTGGCGGTACAACTGGTGTCGCTCGCCGAACATGTGGATGCTCTGCCTGGCGAGGGCGAATCGCTGCTGCGCACGGAAGAAAAGCGGATCGTGACGTCGGCGCTGCACGCGGTGCGAATGCTCGCCCAAGAACAGCTGGAGCAGCCTCCCGCGCAAGGATTGCAGGAACTGCTGTTGGATGTCGAGGACGCCATGGGGCAATTGTCGCGGGTGATTACCCGAAAGTACTTGCTGCATTCAGGCATCCCGCGACAAATCACGTCGGGACTGGAGCTGCCGCAATGAAGTACCGCGTGGAACACCAGACCACCTACGTCAATGCACGGCCGGTTTCGGTGGGGCATAACGAAGCGAGGCTCACGCCGCGCGTCACCGCGCGACAGGCGGTGCTGTCCCACGCGATCCAGATCGAACCGCCGCCGTCAGGCTGCACGACGTTGACCGACTATTTCGGCAACACCGTGACGCAGTTCATCTTTAATCAAGGCTACTCCACGCTGTCGATCTCCGCCGTGAACGAAGTGAGCCTGGTGGCGCCCCAGGACGCCTCGGATCCCGGACCGAACTGGGAATCGCTGCGTTCGGAGTTGGCCGAACATGCGTCCGCCGAATCGCTCGACGCCTATGAGTTCTGTTTTGAATCGCCCCGCTGCCGGGTCGCGGCGGAATTCGCCGAATATGGCAAAGCGTCGCTGGAACCGGCTCGACCGTTGCGGCTCGTGCTCGTCGACCTGCTGGATCGCATTCACCGCGACTTCCGCTACGATGCCCAGGCCACAACCGTGACGACTCCGGTCGAGCAGGTTTTTCGCCAGCGCCGAGGAGTCTGCCAGGATTTTGCCCACCTGATGATCTCCGTGCTGCGCTCTTGTGGTCTGGCCGCGCGGTACGTGAGCGGCTACTTGCGGACAATTTCAGCGCCGGGCAAGCCGCGACTTGTCGGCGCCGATGCTTCCCACGCCTGGCTGTCGGTCTACGCCGGTCGGCTGGGATGGATCGATGTCGACCCGACCAACCGACAATTCACGGCACTCGACCATATCACGCTGGCCTGGGGCCGCGATTACACCGATGTCGCACCAGTGAAAGGCGTTTACATCGGCGGCAGCAGCCCCCAACTGCAAGTCAGTGTCGATGTCCGCCCGGTCGAAGAGAGAAGTTAGAAGAGAGAAGTGAGAAAGGAAGAAAGGGCGGAGTCCGGGCCTCGATTCGCCCCTACTTCTCTTCACTCTTCACTCTTCACTCTTCTCACTTCGACCGCGGTCATCCCGATCGCGTGGCTGTGTTCGCCCTGCACGAAAACCCGGATATGATTCGCGCCGGACACCTCGGGAGGCACGGCGAGTTCCACTGAGAACGGGCCTTGCCGCACGTCCAACTGCAACGATGTCCAACGATGCAGATTGGCCTGCTGGTAGATGTCCGAGTACCCTGCGAGTTCCTCGTCGGACCCCACGAATTCGAGTCGTTCCGGCGGGGCGAATCGCAGCCGGTCGCGTCGGCAAGCCAGCTCGACGACACAATGGCCGGCGATCGGCGATCGGCATTGCAGGTTGATCTTCGCACCGGCCACAGTATCGGGAACGTCAGCCACGTCGACCTGCAACGGCGGACGGATTCGCAGCAACGGGTCGCCGATCAGATTGAACAGGTGCAGATGCTCGATCCGCTCGGCGTCCAGTTGATCGCCCGAGGGGCTAAGCAACGAGGCGGCCAGGTCGATGAATTTGCGGTTCAAGCTCTCATCCGGCCGAATTAAACCACGCTTGGCATTCAAGATCATTTCGCCCAGTGTTTCGACCTGTTCCTGGAAACACTCGTTCATCAGGTTCGTACCCAGGATCGACATCGCGTAAGGCATGGTGACGCGCGTTCCTCCCAGGACCGCCACAGGACCCTTGGGCGCGCGGAGCAGTTCTTCGGCGAGACAATCGCGAGGCTGATCGAATGCGGCGGTGTAGCAGGCCAGGAACACGGCGACGGGCGCGCCGGCCTGAGCCGCCACAAACGGCATGTCGTTACTGGAAAAGATCGGATAGGTTCGTCCTGGTACGCGGATCCGGTCGAGTTCTGTCTTCTGGCCGTGCCCGATATAGACCCAGAACAGGCAGCCTTCGTTCAGGCGTTCCAACGATGCCTCGCGAAAGTACCTTGGATCGGGACAATACGGGCTCCGCCAGCTGCCGTAGGTCATGGTGGTCGCGTAGCCGGCGGGGATGCCATCGGTGAGAAACTTTTTGGTGGCCGTTTCCAGCAGCGCATCGGTGACCGCGCCGAAGCCGCCGACACCGGCGACAAAATTGATCCGCCGACGCCAGATTCCAAAATCGTTGGACCGTTCGTAGGCCAGGATCTTTCCGACAATCGTGCGCAATTCCTCGGGCGAGTCAGCCGGGATTCGCCCGATCGCCAGGTCGGGCACATCGTCGCCGTTCAGATCGGCATACCAGTTGTCGGTGGCGATTTCGGGTTCCGAGCCCCATTGGACATTGACTTTAGCGCGGACGTGGTGCGTCGGGGTGCAGCGGGCGCGAATTTTGGCGTCGCGCACCGGTTCGGCGTCGCCAAGGATCACGACGGTTCGCAGCTTACCGGAGCGGGCCGATTCGCGGATGGCGTCTCGAATCTCGTCCGCCGAGAACTCGCTGGAGACAAAGCCAAGCTGATGGCCTTGCTGCGCGCGATGGGCCACCCAAGGTTTCAGTGCCTCCAGAAACGGCCGCGGGCCAACGACCAGCGTGTCCGGCTCGTTAACTGTCGCATCCGGTGGCGGGGCCGCGCCAACCGCGCTGATTGCAACGAACAGCGCGGCCAGTGCTCCAGCCGCGGCGATGGCTTTCCGATCCAACATCCAAGTCATCCTCTTCGTCGTGCAATCCGCCCACGCCGCTCGTGCCCTATGGCCGTCTGTCGGCTGGAGTGAAGTTTACAGGCGACCGGCCCACCGACTCAAGGTTAATCTCGCCAGCTACCCGGGCCCGAGGGCGGGCTGGCTCGCCCCGATCGCGTGTTGCTGATGCCCCGGTTTTCCGGTGTTCTTCCAGCAACCAGCCGGGGCTTGCCCACGTATCAATCGACTGGCGAACCGACTTCGGTCGGCAACGGGCATACGCCGCGTCCCTTGCGGGCCGGTCGGCCCAGCGTTAATATGCAGGGACACGAACCAAATCGCGGGCGTAACTCAGTTGGTAGAGTACTAGCTTCCCAAGCTGGCTGTCGCCGGTTCGAGTCCGGTCGCCCGCTCTGAATGTAAATCTTGTCGAGACAAGTTGTTGTCACCTACCGACGTTCGGTAGTGCGGCTGATTTCCAATGCGACCAAAAAGACACCGTGTCCTTTTGGCAAAAAATGGAAACCCGCATCATGCCGAAACTTTGCGAAAAACTGCCCAAGTATCGCAAGCACTCCTCCCGTAATGTCGCGTTCGTCGTTCTTGGCGGCCGCCGCGTTTACCTCGCCGGCACCTATGGTTCCGCTGCGAGTAAGGCCGAGTACAAAGCCAAGGTTCTCGAATGGGAAACCAGCGGCAGAACCGCAACTCCGCCTCCGGCGAGTTCATCCGACCTGACACTGAAAGAACTACTGGCCCAGTTTGTGATCTGGGCGCAGTCGTACTACCGCGAATCGGGCGAAATGAAAAACATCGCCCATGCGCTCCGACCCGTCAAGGAACTATATGGCGACGCCACTACGTGCCAATTCGGCCCGCTGGCCTTGAAGGCCGTCCGCGAGCGTATGATTCGGGACGGACTTTCCAGGAATGTCATCAACGACCGCATCGGCCGCATAAAACGAGCGTTCCGGTGGCTCACCGAAAATGAATTGATACCGGCAACCCTGGGCTACGCAGCAGAACATCCCCTTCGGGGAACGGGCCACTTCTTCGCGGCTCGGCGCGGCCACTGCCGTGTCAGGTGATGTGCGCCCCTTGCGTTTCCACGTAGACCGCATACAGCGACTGGCTGCCGGTCATGAACAGCCGGTTGCGTTTGGTGCCGCCGAAGCAGACATTGGAGCAGATTTCGGGCAGACGGATCAGCCCGATTCGCTTGCCGTCCGGAGCGAAAATATGGACGCCGTCGTATCCGTCTCCGACCCAGCCGGCGCTGGCCCAGACGTTGCCATCGACGTCGGCCCGGATTCCATCGGCGAATCCGGCCTTGCCGTCCATCTCCATCGAGGCGAATTCGCGGCCGTTCGCCAGCTTCTTGCCGTCGACAACATCCCAGACCTTGATGTTGCGCGGCGCTTGGGGATAGTGTGACGCGCCGGTATCCGCCACATACAGTTTCTTGTAATCGGGGGAAAAACAGAGTCCGTTCGGCTTGAAGATCTCGTCCGTGACCATCTCCAGCTTCAGCGTTTTGGCATCGATGCGGTAAATCGCCTCCTTGATCACCAGTTCGCCTTTGTTCCCTTCGTAGTTCATCAGGCTGCCGTAACCAGGGTCGGTAAACCAGATCGCGCCGTCCGCTGGATGAACCACGGCGTCGTTGGGCGCGTTGAGCGGCTTGCCTTGCCACTTGTCCGCCAGCACCGTGATCTTGCCGTTGTATTCGTAGCGCACCACACGGCGATTCCCATGTTCGCACGCAATCTGGCGGCCCTCATAATCGAAGGTGTTGCCGTTGCTGTTGCCGGCCGGGTTACGGAAGACGCTGACGTGACCGTCTTCTTCCAGCCAGCGGTATTGCACGTTGTTGGGGATGTCGCTCCACAACAAGTACTTGCCGACTCCGTTCCACGCCGGTCCCTCGGCCCACAGCGTGCCGGTGTGCAGACGCTGGATCGGTGTATTGCCGAGCTTGTATTGTTTGAAGCGATCGTCCAGTACGACGATGTCGGGATCCGGGTACCGCACCGGTTGGGCGTTCGGTCCGTAGTCACGTGCGGACAGGGAACGCAGCGCCGCACCGGCGGTAACCGCCATTGTCGTCGCCAGGAAAGTGCGGCGGTGGGAAACGGTTCGGTTTGGGGTCGAATGGTTTTGTGGTTGCGTCATGGTTGTTGTCCTCTGGAAAAGCGGCGTGAAGGTTGAGGTTTAGGTCCGACCGGCGAGCCTCCAGGGTAGACAACTTGCGGGCGGGTTTCAACGCAGCATCGCCGGATCGACATCGTGGGCGATGCAGGCGACGCAGTCGCCCTGCAGCACGACGCTCGGCCCGCGCACGCCGATCAAGACCCCCGCCGACCCGGCCACGATCGGTTCCGGCTCGCGTTCCGGCCGTTCGAGAAAATGAATCGATCCCACCGTCTGCCCTGCCTCCACATCACTTCCCAGATCGACGAGACTTTCGAAAAGCCCCGATTCGGGTGCGAATCGATAATCGTCCCGATGCAACGCCTGGACCCAGCGCACGGGCGGGATTCCAAGTTCCTCACGCGTGCGAGCTCGCCCTTGTAAGACCCCGAAGTGCCTGAGGACATTTTTCAGTCCGCTTTGGGTCCGTCGGTGCACCGATGGATGTACGACTTCGCCACCACCCATCTCGGTCGTGATCACGGTTTTGCCTTGGCGTTCCGCTTCCACGGGCAACAGGCCAGATCCTGCGATGTCTGCATACAGGAATGCCAGCTCGCTGTGCCAGGCCTCGGTGCCCCGGATCATTCGATGCCGCTGTTCCAGGTCGGGCACTAAATGCATGTGGGCACAGGGCACGAAATCCATGCTGCGGCCGCCGGTGTGAATATCGATCACGATGTCGGCGATCGGGAACAACACCGTGGACAGATAATGGGCCAGCATTTCAGAAACCGTCCCGTCGTTGCGGCCGGGAAAACAGCGGTTGAAGTTCTTGCCGTCCAAGGGGGAGAGTCGGGTCATCGCGCGGGATGCCGGGACGGTCAAGCAGGGAATAAGAATGATCCTTCCCGACACCTGTTCGGCCTGCAGTTCTCGGCAGAGTCGCAAGATGGCCACCTGCCCGGGGTACTCGTCGCCGTGGTTGCCGGCCATGACCAGGGCTGTCGGGCCACTGCCGTTTGCCAGCGAGACAATCGGCACCATCAGGTTGGCCCATCCCGCGAGATTGTGCGAATACGGAATCATCAAATGGCCCGACTGTCGGCCCGAACCGTGCAAGTCGATTGTGCAATGGATCTGCGAACTGGTCACAGGGCGCTCCGGAAACGAAAAAGGCCGGGAACAACCAAGTTGTTCTCGGCCTTTGGAAACTTCGACTCGTTGTGGATGAGTCTTCGCCTATTTACCCGCCGGCTTGATTGGCGGTGGGGATGGAGGTGCCTCCAATCCCTCGGAGTCGGACCCTACGGGTTCCTTAGCCGGCGGCGGCGCCGGGTTCGTAGGTATTTCTATCTTATTACCGGAATCGGAGCCGCAGCCGCTGAGTGCCAATGCGCCCGATACCACAACCAATGACAGTAATCGCTTCATTCGGTTTCCTTTTCCTTAAGTCAAGACATCCTACTGGGCAATCCTACTGGACAGCTTCATCCGTAACCTGCTTACCGTCACGAATGCCGGAGAACAGCCAGATCTGCTCATTTACGGCATTGTAGTTGACGGTGCTGACCGAACCATCGCCCTTGGCAAACATCACGACGTTCGGATGTTCGCTGCTGAATTGATACCAGTTACCGCGATCCGCGGTTGTATTAACATCAAAGCTGCCCGGAGTCAGCTTGATGCCCCAGTAGGTCGGCATCGGAGGTGACGACATCCAGCAGTGGGAATAGGCCAACTGCTTGGTCTTACCCAGGCGACCGCCAATCGTTTCGCCGAATGCCAGGGTGTTCGACGTTCCGTCCAGAATGGCGCCCATGTTATTCTTCGAGCGATTGGTGTACATACCTTCGTAATACGTCCAGGTCCAGTTCACCGGCAATGTGCCGTCGCTGGGGATATAGCCAACCGCGCCGGCGACCGGCAGGTAGTTGGTACGTCCCAGCGGACTCTGGCCGCCGAAAATCACGCCGACCAACTGGCCGCTCTGGCCGGTCGGATCGTTGAAATTCCAGGTGTGCATCGCAGCGAACGTGCCGCTCTGGCTGCTGTACGGTTGAGTTGACGGGCACAGGAACGAGTTGATCTTGGTCTGCGCCAGATTGAAGTCCACTCTAACGTTTTGGCTGTCCACGATCCCCCACCATCGGAATGTCGTCGCCATCGTGTAGCCGATCGTTGTCGGGTCAACGTCGCGATAGTATTGCGACGGGTTCGGGAAATCCGGATCGAGATTCGAAATCATCTGATCGCGAATCGACCGCATTTCTATGAACGGCATCAATTGGGGCAGCGCGCCGACATATTGTGTCTGGTAGGTCATGGTGTCGTTCCAGGTCGCGTTCGATCGCGTGCCGAGATACCCGGCCGGCAACACGAGCTTGTTGTCGTGAAACGAGTGCGACGCCAGAACAATTTGCTTTAGATTGTTTGTGCACTGCGTGCGCCGAGCCGCTTCACGGGCTGCCTGCACGGCAGGCAACAACAAGGCAACCAAGATTCCTATGATGGCGATCACCACCAGCAATTCCACCAGCGTAAAGCCAGTACGGCGCTCACGCCGTCCCCAACAAAGTTTGGTCATGTCAATACTCCGATGATAAAGGAAACAAATATGACGATTCTTACACCGGCGATCTACTGAGCGTTATGGATCCACAACGCCACCCCGGCAGACTGCTATCGGGTGATTGTAACCCATTGGAAACGGCGATCAAGCCAATTTTTTGTCGAGGCTTAATATTTTTATACGGCGACCAAAAAACCTCCGTCCGCCTCACTGCTGGATCGCCTCATCGCTCACGGAAACGCCATCGCGCAGCCCGGAAAATGCCCACAGCGAGGGGGGGGCGTGACCTGGTAGGAAATCACGCTGACCGAACCATCCGCCTTGGCGAAATTGACCACGTTGGGATGCTCGGAACTGAACTGAAAATAGCACCCCGACCGGGCCTTATATTCGGCAACACGAACCCCCAGCCGGTCGGAAGTTCCCCTCCACCCATCCAAGAATGGGAGAATTCGATCTGACGGCTGTTTGCCAGACGGCCGCCAACCGTTTCGCCAAAGGCCACAAGGTGTTGGCCGTGCCCTCCAGGATCGCCGCAAAGTTGTTCTTGGATCGGTTCGTGAAGATCCCCTCATAATACAGCCAGGCAAGGTTCCCGGGCACGGACGAGTCCGTGGGAATGAACCCCAACGCGCCGGAACCCCCGAGGTAACTTGTTCGGCCCAGCGGACTCTGGCCGGTAAAAAGGGCCATTTCAAACGTGCCGCTGTTGCCGACTGTGGTCTGTGTGCGATAGGTGTGCAAATAATGCGATAGGTGTGCAAATAAACCGACGTCTCGCCCGTGCTCACGTACGGATTCGTCGACGGACAGACCAGAATTGAGATTCTGGTCTGTGCCAGGAAAAAGTCCTTAAGGGGAAGAGATACGGCAGCACACCGACCCATTGCGCGTTATTCACCGGCGCTGCCGCGGAGGAAGAACCGAGATAACCCGGAGGCAACACCTGTCGCACGTCGTGGAAGTTATGCGCGGCGAGAGCGATCTGTTTGAGATTGTTGACGCATTGGGTGCGCCGCGCCGCTTCGCGCGCGGCCTGGACGGCGGGAAGCAACAACGCAACCAGGATTCCGATAATGGCGATCACGACCAGCAACTCCACCAAAGTGAAACCGGCAGGGCTGGCACTGCGGGCAAGAGAAGAAACAGGGCGCGAACGCCCACTCGAAAGACTGACGCGCATGGCTGTTCGTACTGCTATGCTCGAAACAGTCACGAATATCTCGGATGGAACGCCGGACTGGACTTCGAAACCCGGATCGTTGTCAAACACGATGCGGCCCGCTTATTTCGGGAGTTTCTCGCGAACGATGCCTGGTAGCCGGAGGAGGTGGTCTTTTCGGGAGTGACCGACTGCTATCAACCGGCGGAACGGGAGTTCCGCCTGACCCGACAGTGCCTGGAGGTGGCGCTGGAATGCGGCTTGCCGGTGGGAATCGTTACCAAAAACGCTCTGGTATTGCGGGATCTCGACCTGCTGAAGGAGATGGCGTCGCGTCGGCTCGTCCATCTGAATGTCTCGGTCACGACCCTCGATTCCGAGCTTGCCCGAAATTTGGCGCCGCGCACGAGCATTCCGTCCGCCCGCTTGCGTGCGGTCGAAATACTTGCTCAGGCAGGGATTCCGACGCGCGTCATGGTGGCCCCGATTATTCCCGGCCTGAATGACTCCGAGATTCCCGCCATTCTGGAAGCCGCAAAGGCAGCGGGAGCACTGGGGGCATCGTACATCTTGCCCCGACTTCCTTTGACGGTCGAACCCGTGTTTCTTGAGTGGCTCAACCGAACACAACCGCTGAAGGCCCAAAAAATCGCGGGACTCATCCGAACAACTCGAAGTGGGAAGTTGAACGGTTCTGACTGGGGAAAGAGAATGGTTGGCACGGGTCCAATTGCAGAGCAAGTTCGGGGCTTGTTTCAAATCTTTGCCAAGAAGTTCAATTTGGATCGCCTTCTTCCGCCGCATGACTTCACGCAGTTCCGACCTGCCCGAGCCCGTTCAGGGCAACTTCGCCTCTTCTGAAACCGAACGACGCACGTGTGGTCCGAACTGCACCGGCGAGATGGGCCTTTTGTGCTACTATGAGAGCATTTCCCAGCCTTCATTCATTCGAAGAACATGAAAGAACGAGTCCACCAGAACCCGCATTTGATTTTCTCGGAAGGGACGCAAGTTGTCGTTTTGCGTGATGTCCTTGGGGCGGGAGGTCGGACGCTGCATCCACGGGGTTCGGTCGGTACGTCGTTCGTTCGCCAGGCGACCTCGAACATTCCTACCGGGTACGGTTTCCTGACGGCGTAGAAAAGACCACGCCGTTGGCCGACGAACTGCTACAAATGCGTTCAATCTTCCTGTCTCGGCTGGTCTATCAGACGTACAACGGCTACGTGATGTCGCAATTCAAGAAGATACAAGCCGATCTTCGTAATCAGGGACAGTTGAAATGGAAACATGTCATGCACCTCATCCGGCTGCTCATTTCCGGCATCAGTGTCCTGCGGAATGGTTTTGTTCCGGTGCGGGTGGAAGAACATCGAGACCAGTTGTTGCAATCAAACGTGGCGAGCTGCCGTGGCAAGAAACGGAACGCTGGCGACAGAGCCTGCACAGTGAATTTGACCGGGCGTTGCTGGAATCGAAGCTGTCGGAACGCCCGGACTACGAGATCGCAAACGGCTTGCTCATCAAAGCCCGACGAGCGGCGTTGTCGGAGGAACTACCATGAACATCGACCCACGGTTGCACCGGCAAGTGACCGAGCACCCGTATCCTCTGTTGTTTGCCACGATCAGCGGCGCTCACCTTTACGGCTTTCCGTCACCGGATTCCGATTTCGACCTGCGGGGTATCCATCGGCTACCTTTGCGAGAAGTCATCGGTCTGGAGATGGGAGAGGAGACTGTCGAGAAGTCCGGCATCGACGACGGTCTGGAGATCGACCTGGTAACCCATGATGTCAAAAAGTTCTTCGGATTGATGCTCAAGAAGAACGGCTATGTGCTGGAACAATTGCTGTCGCCGTTGATCGTGTTCAAGACGCCGGAACACGAGGAACTGAAGGCGATTGCCCCAGCGTGCATCACAAAGCACCATGCCCATCATTATTTCGGGTTTGCGGAGACGCAGTGGAAACTGTTCCTGAAAGCCGATCCGCCTCATGGGAAGCCGTTGCTTTACGTGTATCGAGTGCTGCTGACCGGTATCCATCTGATGCGGACGGGTGAGGTCGAAGCGAATCTCGTTCGACTCAACGAAACGGCAAAGTTGCCTTACATCTCCGAACTGATTGCCCGAAAGACTGGTGGCCCTGAAAAGGGACGATTGGATCAGGTTGATCTGGCGTTCCATCAGCAAGAATACGAACGCTTGCGAGGAATGTTGCAGTCTGCGTTTGAGAGCAGCCAATTGCCAGAAAGTCCAACAGCCGCAGCAGCATTAAACGACCTGCTCGTGCGAGTTCGTCTTGATGCCGATTCGTCATCAAGAAGGACATGACCATGCTCCTGACCATTAGCACCACGCATCAACCGGCGACCGAACTCGGCTATCTGCTGCATAAGCACCCGGAGCGGTGCGATTTGTCCGTCGCGAACCACTGCGACGGGTTCACGAATGCGTCTTCGGCGTGCTGGCCTTGGAGAGCGAGCCTGTTGATCCGAGGTTGTAAAGGCGGTTCACTCGGAGCTGACGATCAGGAATCGGCGCACGAACTCCTCGTCCAGCGAGACTCCCAATCCCGGCCGATCGGGAACCGTGATCCAGCCGTCCTTCGCCTGAACTTTTTCCGTGGTCAGTTCATTCCGCAGCGGCGAGTCCTCGACGCAGTCCTCGAACAGAAACGCGTCGCGGCAGGTCGTCAGCCAATGCAAGCTGGCTGCCACGGTCACCGGGCTTGTGTAGCAATGGTTGCAAAGCCGCGCGCCGATTTCCTCGACGCGCTGCCGGATGTAAGCCGATTCGGTGAACCCGTTGCGTGACAGGTCGACCTGGTAGACGTCGAGAGCGCGACGATTGATCAGATCGGCGAACGCTTGCCGGCCGCATTCTTCTTCCCCCGCGGCGATCGGGACTGGCGAACGATCCCGCAGCCAGCGATACCCCTCGACGTCATCCGGTTGCAGCGGTTCTTCAAGCCAGCCGATCCGATAATCGGCGAATCGATTGGCGCGCTGCAGCGCGGTCCGAGCGTCCCAGACGCAGCCGGCGTCGATCAGCAGCGTCGCTTCGTCGCCCAATCCCTGGCGCGCGGCGGCGACGAGTTCCACGTCGAGGTTCTCGTTTTGTCCCATCGGCTCCCAGCCGAATTTGACGGCCTGGTATCCGTTCGCGCGCCATTTTTCGGCGATCGCCCGCGTCCGCGCTCCATCGGCACCGAAGAGAATGGAGGCGTAGGCTTTGATCCGGGAATGAAAGCTCCCACCCAGCAGCCGGTGGATCGGTTCGCCAAAGTGTTTTCCCTTGAGATCCCAGAGTGCCATGTCGATTGCGGCCATCGCCGTGATCATCACCGAGCGTCTTCCGCAGTACATGGTGGCGCGGTACATCTTCTGCCAGAGCCGATCGGTCTCCAACGGATTCTCGCCGACCAGCAGCTGCCGCAGCCCGCAGGCGATGTTGTGGCTGAACGGCGCATCGATCGCCGCCTTGACCATTTCTGGCGACGAATCGGCTTCGCCGATTCCCTCCAGCCCGTTATCGGTCTGCACGCGCACCAGGACCGAGTCCTGACTGCTAGCGGTTTTATGTTCGACGTGGGGAATTCGCAGGATCTGACAGATCAATTTGGTGATTTTCATGAGCGAATTCTAACCTGCTTTCGGCCCGCGAACACGGGGCATTCGGTCGCCGCATCCGGCGGCGACTTTCCGGCAACCGGTCTCTTGCCGCGTTACAAAGCCTGTGGGGCTTGTAGCCGACAACGGCTCCTGATATCACCACCAGATCATGCCTGCGTCGGATGTTATCATAAAAGGAGCGCGCGAACACAATCTGCGGAACGTGGACCTTGTGCTGCCGCGCAATAAGCTGATCTGCCTGACCGGCGTCAGTGGTTCCGGCAAGAGTTCCCTGGCATTCGATACGCTCTACGCGGAAGGCCAGCGCCGCTACATCGAGAGCCTCTCGACCTTTGCTCGACAGTTCCTTGGCCAGTTGCCCAAACCCGACGCCGATCTGATTGCCGGCCTGAGCCCCTCGATTTCGATCTCGCAGAAGTCGAGCGGCAATAATCCACGCTCGACCGTCGGCACGATCACCGAAATCTACGATTATCTTCGGGTTCTGATGGCCCGCGTCGGCACTGGCCACTGTCCTGAATGCCGTCGGGAAATCACCGCCCAGACGCGCGAACAGATCCTGGTCTCCATCCTGCAGCTTCCCTCCGGTACGTCGTTCTCGGTCCTGGCGCCGTTGATCCGCGGTCAGAAAGGCGAGCATCGAGACCTGTTCAGCGATCTGTTGAAACAAGGATTTGTCCGAGCCCGCGTGGACGGTCAGGTGGTCTCCCTGCGCGACGACCTGGGGCTCGATCGCCAGATGCGTCACGACATCGAGCTGGTCGTCGATCGGCTGGTGGCCAAAGGGGAAATCCGCGGCCGCCTGGCGGACTCGGTGGATCTTGCCTTGCGCATCGGCAACGGCAATTTGATTATCAGTTGCGAGTCGGACGCGCCGAGTGCGCAGAGCGCGCCGGGAGCCGCCGACGGCCCGACGCGTGTTGGCGCCGATGCGATTGGCTCCACACTGGACGACGAGCTGGAATCGGGTCTGGAGGGACGGAAGTCGGGCGTCGGCGATCCCGGCGTTCCCGATCGGGAACGGGCTCGCTCGGGGCGCCGCCGTCGGACGGCCTCGTCCGCCACGCGATCCGGCGACATTGTCTACTCGATTTCCTATGCCTGCACGCATTGCCAGAAGAGTTTCGAGCCGCCGTCGCCGCAGCTGTTCAGTTTCAACAGCCCGCAGGGAATGTGCGGCACATGCGACGGGCTGGGTACGCTGTTCTCGTTCGATCCCGCCAGGCTGATCACGGAACCCGGCAAGTCATTCCGCGACGGCTGCGTGCTGACGATCGGTCCCTGGAAGGATCTTGGGCGCTGGCGGCGGCACATTTATCAGGGCGTTGCCGACACGATGGAACGCAAGTCGCAGTTGCCGGCGAACTATCTGCTCGATACGCCCTGGAGTGACCTGACCGCGGCGCAGCGCAACTGGTGGCTGTGGGGGACGGGCAGCGAGCATATCACGTTTACCTGGCGTGGCGGCTCTTCCCCGATCAAGTACGGAGGAAAATTCGACGGCATTATTCCCGACCTGCGCGAACGCCATCGGACCAGCAAGAGTCCGCCGCAGATCCGCCAGTTGGAATCGTACATGACGACCGGACCGTGTCCCGCCTGCCATGGTTTACGGTTGAATGCGCAGGCGGCGGCCGTTCGCATCCGCACCGCCGCGGTTCGTTTTCAAGCCGAAAATCGCTCGTACCTTACGCTGCCGGAAATCTGTGAATTGTCGGTTGCCGAGGCGTGCGAGTTCTTTCAGCAGCTTGAGCTTGATTCCACGCGCACGCTGATCGCCTCCGAGGTCCTCAAGGAGATCCGCGCGCGGTTGGGATTCCTGCTGAACGTCGGGCTCGATTACCTGACGCTGGCGCGCACCGCGCCGACCTTGTCGGGCGGCGAGTCGCAACGGATCCGGCTGGCCAGCCAGATCGGTTCGGGGCTGGTCGGAGTCCTTTACATTCTCGACGAGCCGTCGATCGGGTTGCATCCTCGCGACAACGACCGCTTGCTCCACACGCTGCGGATGCTCCGCGACATGGGGAACACCGTGGTGGTGGTCGAGCATGACGAGGAGACGATGCGGGCCGCGGACCACCTGATCGATTTCGGACCGGGGCCTGGCGTGCGCGGCGGCGAGATCGTCGCCAGCGGGCCCGCGATCGCGATTGCCGGCGAGCCGCGCAGCGTCACCGGCAAGTATCTCAGCGGCGCCCTGCGCATCGAGATTCCGGTCGAGAGGAGGAGCCCCTCGGACCGCTGGCTGCGCGTGCTTGGCGCCCGCCACAACAACCTGCGCAATGTCGATATCGAAATCCCGCTTGGCGCTTTCGTCTGCGTCACTGGTGTCTCCGGCTCGGGGAAAAGCTCGCTGGTCAACGACATCCTGGTCGAAGCCCTGCGGCGCGACCTGAACGGTGGCGAGGGCGAACCGGGTGAGTTTCGCGAGATGCTGGGCCTGCAGCATCTCGACAAGCTGATCGCCATCGATCAGTCGCCGATCGGACGCACGCCGCGCAGCAATCCAGGCACCTACATCAAAGTGTTCGACGCCATCCGCGACATGTTCACGCAGTTGCCGGAAGCGAAGCAGCGCGGATTCAAACCGGGGCGATTCAGTTTCAACGTCGAAGGCGGCAGGTGTGAAGCATGCGAGGGTAACGGCTCGAACCGATTGGAGATGGACTTTCTTGCCGACGTCTGGGTTACCTGCCCGGTTTGCGAGGGTCGACGATTCAACCGGGAGACGCTGCAGGTCAAATTTAAAGAAAAGTCGATCACCGACATTCTGGAGATGGACGTGCAGCAGGCGCTGGAGCTGTTCGAAAATGTGCCGCAGGTCCGGCAAAAATTACAGACGCTGCACGATGTGGGGCTCGACTATATCAAGATCGGCCAACCATCGCCGACATTGTCGGGTGGCGAAGCGCAGCGGATCAAACTGGCGAGGGAACTGACGAAGCGCAGTACCGGGAAGACACTTTATCTGCTCGATGAACCGACCACGGGCCTGCATTTCGCCGACATTCAGTTGCTGCTAAAGGTCCTGCACGGTTTCGTCGACGCCGGCAATACCGTGTTGGTGGTCGAACACAATCTGGATGTGATCAAGACGGCGGATTGGATCATTGACCTGGGGCCGGAGGGAGGTTCGGGAGGCGGCGAAGTGGTCGCGGTGGGCACACCGGAGCAGATCATGCAGGTGCCGCGATCGCACACCGGGCAGTCGTTAACCCGGCACCTGCAGCCCCGAACGTTCGCCGACAGCGTGGGCGTTACGAGCGACTCCACGTCGGCGGGTAATCGTGGAGCGGGCGTTGGACGCGGCAGGAAAAGAACAAAGGCAGCGCCCGCCGCCGCGCAAGCCGCGCCCGGTCCCGCGCCCGGATTTCTGGCGACGGAGATCTCCGTGCGCGGTGCGCGGCAACATAATCTCCAGGGGATCGACGTTACCATTCCGCGCGACCGCATGACCGTTTTCTGCGGCCCCAGCGGTTCGGGGAAGAGTTCCCTGGCGATGGACACCATTTACGCCGAAGGACAGCGACGCTATGTGGAGAGTTTGAGTTCCTACGCGCGGCAGTTCGTGGCCCAGATGCAGAAGCCGCAGCTCGAACATATCGAAGGCCTGTCGCCCGCCATCGCCATCGAACAGAAGAACCTCGGCCACACGCCTCGATCCACCGTCGGTACGGTCACCGAAATCTACGATTACCTGCGAATCCTCTTTGCCCGCCTGGGAGTTTCGCACTGCCCCGATTGTGATCAGCCGATCGGCACGCAGACCGCCGACGAGATCATCGACAAAGTGCTGCGCTATCCGGAGGGCACGCGACTCTACCTGATGGCGCCGTCGACGGTCGTCGTCGGCCAGGAATACGCGTCGTTGTGGGACGAGTTGCGAAGTTCCGGTTACGTCCGCGTGCGGATCGACGGCCAGACCTATTCCCTGGACGCGTTGCCGGCGATCGATCGTCGACGACAGCACCGGGTGGAAGTGGTCGTGGACCGGATTGTGGTGCAACCCAACCAGCGTCGTCGTCTTGCGGACAGCATTGAAAATACGCTCGCACTCGGCAAAGGAGTGTTGCATCTGGCGCTGGTCGATGAAAAGCTGCCGGAATCGCGCTGGGAAACCGCGGTCCACAGCCAGCACCTGGCGTGCGACCGTTGCGGCAAAAGCTACGAACCGCTGACGCCGCACAGCTTCTCGTTCAATTCGCCGCTGGGCTGGTGTCCGGCCTGCAATGGCCTGGGGGTGCAGGTCGGGGCAAACCTCGCGGCGCTGGTACGCGACCCGAAATTGACCCTGGATCAGGGAGCGCTCGACCTCTGGCCGAACCTGTCCCGCCCGATCGGAGCGGCGATGCTGCAGGCATTTTCCGAGGGCAGCGGGATCCCGACCAACGTACCGTTTCAGGAATTGAACGCCCGGCAACGGCGCTGGCTTCTGCACGGGACCGCCGACATCTGGTTCAGCGTCTCGCCTCCGGCAGGAGACTTTCAATTCCAGTTCAAGGGACTGTACCCGGCGCTGGAAGAGGCTTCCCGGATCAACCCTTCGCTGCGGATGCGACTGGAATCGTTCGTCGGGGAGGTGGAATGTTCGAATTGCGGCGGCAGCCGGCTGCGCCCCGATGCGGCAGCGGCCCGATTCCGGGATCGCACGCTGGACGAGATCTGCCGCATGCCGCTGGCGGCGTTGCGCGCCGAGATCGCACGCTGGAACTTGAATGTGCGCGATCGACGGATCGCGGGTGAACTGCTGCGGGAAATCACCGGCCGCCTGCAGTTCCTGCTCGACGTGGGCCTCGAATATCTGTCACTCTCCCGACCTGCTGCGACGTTGTCCAACGGCGAAGCGCAACGGATTCGGCTGGCCAGCCAACTGGGGAGCGGGTTGTGCGGCGTGCTGTATGTGCTCGACGAGCCGACGATCGGTTTACATCCCCGCGACAACCGCCGGCTGCTGGCGGCGCTGCATAAGCTGCGCGACCTGGGGAATACGCTGCTCGTCGTCGAACACGATCGCGAGGTGATTGAACAGTGCGACGCGCTCTGTGACTTCGGTCCCGGTGCGGGCAAGCACGGCGGGCGAATCGTCGCGCATGGGCCACCCGACCAGGTGAAACTCGAACTGGAGTCGGTGACCGGGCCGTATCTTTCCGGTCGCAAGAGCCTGCCGATTCCGTCGAACCGGCGGATCGGCTCCGCCGATTCGCGGCGCCACAACTGGGTGGAGATTCTGGGAGCGCGCCACAACAACCTCCGCAACATCGATGTGAGAATCCCGCTTGCCACCTTAACCGCTGTCACCGGGCCGAGCGGCAGCGGCAAGAGTTCGCTGATCGAGGATGTCCTGTACGCGGCGATCGCGCGCAGGCTGCATCGCGCCGCGCGGAACCCGGGATTGCATACGGAAATACGCGGGCTGGAGTACATCAACAAGGTGATCCAGGTCGACCAGCAGCCGCTGGGGAATTCACCCAGCTCGAATCCGGCAACCTATACGGGAGTCTTCGACGACATTCGGGAACTTTTCGCGCAGCTGCCGGAGGCCAAGCTGCGAGGCTATTCACCCCGGCGATTCAGCTTCAATGTGCCAGGCGGTCGATGCGAGGCCTGCGAAGGCAACGGCCAGAAGCGGATCGAGATGCACTTTCTCCCCGACATCTGGGTCGAATGCGACGCTTGCCGCGGAAAACGATACCACGCCGAGGTGCTGCAGGTCGCTTTCCACGGAAAGTCGATCAGCGACGTGCTCGAGATGACCTGCGGCGAGGCACGGGAATTGTTCCAGAACATCCCCGCGATCCGCCGCAAGCTGACGACCTTATGCGATGTGGGACTGGATTACCTGACGCTCGGCCAGGCAGCGCCGACACTCTCCGGCGGCGAGGCCCAGCGCGTGAAGCTGGCCGCGGAATTGTCCCGCCCCGACACGGGCCGCACGTTGTACCTGCTCGACGAACCGACAACCGGCCTGCATTTCAGCGACATTGCCAAGCTGCTGGAGGTCCTGCAGCGGCTGGTCGACCTGGGGAACACCGTCGTCGTCATCGAACATAACCTCGATGTCATCAAACAGTGCGACTGGATCGTCGATCTTGGCCCGGAGGCGGGTGCGGGTGGCGGCCAGATCGTTGCCCAAGGTACCCCCGAACAGGTTGTCAAACAAGCGAAAGCCGCGCGCAAAGCGGCGCGAACAGGCGATGAACCGATCCGCTCCCATACCGGCGAAGCGCTGGCGGAACCGTTGAAGGCCGGACCCTATCTGCCGCGCGAACCGTACAAACCACTGCTGGAAACGCAACCCGGCGACATGGAAATCAAGGAGCTTGGCAAGGACGCGAAAATGCCCTGGGAGTTGGACGGGCGCGGGTGGCATACGCGGGATCGCGTCGGTCGTAAAGGCGAACCATGCAAATGGGACGGTCGGATCCTGGCGGAGGTGGTCGATCGTATCCAGCAACTGGGGCAGTTCGCGCCCACGGACTGGACCGAACGCTCCGTTGTCGAAATCCGCCGCAAGGACCTCGACGGCTGGTTCTTTCATGCGATCACCGGTGAAGCCTGGCTGCTGAAAATGAAATTCCGCGTCGCCCGCGGCACCTTCAAGCAGCAGGAACTGCAGGAACGCGTCAAGCTTAAGACCCTGAATGAACTCCACGAACTGCCGATTTACGGCAACGAACCGCGCGTGAAATATAAATCGATCGGAGGTCCCTGGCAGGAAGCGGAAATCCGGGCGCACACTTTCGAGGAAATCGATACGCCCGAATTCTGGTCGTTCCTGGAAGAATCGGTGCACGGATACTGCAAAGTGGCCGAGCGGCAAGCCGCGATGCGCGGCCACCATCTGCCTTGGCAGGCGCTCGGCATCAAGTGGCATTTCATGCGCAAAGGGTTTCCCGACGGTCGGACCGTGGAATGGGACGATCACCTGTTGGAAAAACTGCACGCATTGCTGCAGCAGGTCGCGCCCCATGCCGAGTTTGTCTGGGGTAATCGGACATTCTACAAGTGCAACATCGAGCGGGACCTGCCGAGCTGGGCGATCGTCTATACGAAGAACCCCACTGCCTTGACACTGATGCTGCGGAGTCGCAAGAACCAGGTGCCGCTGGGTGCGATTACCGGATTCGGCTGCGAGCAGCAGGTGGACGGGTCGTCGCCGAACGAGGATCTGGTCTACATCCGGTTCCGTTCTTTGGACGACTTGCGTCGCGGGGATTTGCCTGATTTTCTGAAAAAGCATGCCGCCGATTTCCGGGCAGCGGCCAGCCATTTTCGTGCTGTTTAGTCGGCCGCCCCGCCGTTGTACGCTCGCGTTATCCCCGCACGGTCGTCCTTCGCAGTTGCGTAAGTCGTGACCTCGATTTATCTTGGAAGTAACAGCTCCGAACCACCCCCGATAGCCCCCGTTCAGCGTTTTAACCCGCCTGGCGATTTGCAGGGAGCGATGCTGCGAACGAACTCGCCCGGACCGCGGCAGCACCCGCGAATAATTGCACGCCGATGCACCGAGGGCGCGACCGAACAAGAACGCCTGGATAACTACAGCGAATCACTACAAGTCGCGAATGAAGGAGAACATCATGCAGCAAACATCGTACCTAGGCCTGATCCTGGCTGTGACCCTCAGCCTGATGGTTTCCGAGTCGGCAAGCGCCGGTCCTTTCCGGCGCGTCTGGGAACGACGGAAAGCCGAATTGAGTTCGGAGCTCAGCTCCGAATTGTCCGCGGAACTCGCGGACAAAACCAAGGCGGTCGAGGAAAAGCTGCAAGGCGATTCCCAAGCCCGATTCGCCGCGGAATCGACAAAACTCGAAAACCAGGTGCAGCAGGAAATCGCCACGTTGCGGCAACGCACCAGCGACCAGGTGACCGCCCAGACAAAGCGGTTGAAGGACGCCAACGATGCTCAACTGAAGCTGCTGCGCGAGGAAGCCGAAAAGAAGGTGCAGGAAGAGGTCGTTAAACTGCGTCAATCGGCCGAAAAGCAGATGCAGGAATCGCTGGTGAAACTCAACGAGCAACTGGCGACCGAAACCAGGAAGCTGACGCAGGCCACGGAAACGCGTCTGTCGGCGGTTCAGGAAAGTCTGACCAAGAATCTGCAAACGGAATTGAGCAAAGCCAGCGAGCAGGTTGCGAGCCAGGTGAAGGAGCAATCGAGCAAGATGCGCGAGGAGCTGCAGGAAATGATCCGAGCCGCGACGAAAGCCAACACCGCGCCCAAGGATCCCCAGGACACTCCGAGTGAATCGAATCAGGAACAGGCGACGCTGCCCACGACTCCACGCCTCACCGGTTCCGACTCGGATGAGGATGACGGCGACGAGAGCGAACAATAGTCGTCGAATCGTGCATCGCAAGTCATTCCGCACTCGCCGCGGCAACGCAATTCCCCGAATCGCCGCGGAGTCATAACCGCTGCATCAAGTCACTGCGCCGGGATCGCATGGATCGCCGGTGTCGATGCGGCAATTCCGGTTTCCGACACGACCCAGTTGGCCGCGCGGCGTAGTACCCACGCCGTCGGTGGAATCAAAAGCACACCAGCGATCAGCTGTGCGCGCGTCATCGACATGATTAACAACATGTCTTCGAGCCGATGGCGATATAGATCGTCGAACAGGCCAAAGCAGGAATCGGCCGCGACCAGGAGAATGAATGTCGTGACCATCAGGTAGACGACGGTCGTCGGCAGAATCAACATCACAAACGTGGCTCGACGCCGAACCTCGGTCACCCTGGCGCGCGACATGAATCGCACGGCGCCGGACCACAGCGCAATCACCCCGCAGGATGTGCCGACCAAGACCAGAACAAACATGAATCGCTGCTCAACGCCGACAAATCGTACGGAATATCCCAGCACCAGCTGAAACTGCACAACAAGCCAGAAGAAGTCGTTGAGTTGGTATCGCAAGGCACCCTTTAGCCGGCCGGCTCGACGACTGATCGGGCCGAGCATCCACGAGCCCAACAAGATCGGCAGGACGATCGCCAGGAAGATTTCCACGCCGACCGCCCAAGGACCGCCAAGCGTATCAACAAATTCGGAAAGATGTCCCAGTGCTTTGCGGAAAAGACGATAGTGGGCCTGAAAATCGCCCAACGTCTCCAGCAGGGACGAGTTCAACGAAAAATTCATACTTGACTCTTAAAAACCGGATGCCTGGAACGGATTAGCGAACGCTGCCGGATTCGTGGCCGAGTCGTGGGGCGGCAAAACGCATCGGGGCGCAGGCCCCACCCAGGATTGTAGCGGCGCGGCAACAATCGGAGCCAGTCGACTTTTGCCGGTTCCCAAGAAAGCCCCCGATTTACTTCGCAGGCAACAACGGTACGATTGCAGAGAGGGACCAACAGTTCGGAGCCGGATGGCTTACCAGGGGCTTATACCAGGGGATCATTGGGAGGGATCGTGATGAACGAGTCGAAGGTGCGGGGTGTTGTGCATGTGATTGAGCCGACCAAGTCGTTCGGGCAGCGGGGGTTCCGCAAACGTGTCGTGGTATTGGAGCAACAGAACGGGCGGTTTCCGAACTATATCCCGCTGGAATTCACGAACGACGGCTGCGATGCGGTTGACGACCTGCACGTCGGTGATGACATCGAGATCCAATACCGGCTCGGCGGTCGCAAGTGGCAGAAAGATCCCCAGAGCGAAATCAAGTATTTTCTCAGCGCCGAGGCGATCGGGTTCAATCGGATTGGCGACGCGCCAGGCCCGTCGATCGCCGATGCGAACAACGCGTTCGCTGAGTCATCCCCCGAAGATGGGGAAGCGCCGTTCTAAGGCGTGCTCCGGGAAGTCGGCAGGGGCGCGTCCCCGCCGCGCCTGCGGGCTTGTGCCGCTGGACGCAAAGTGTCCGGTGGCCCGGTGCGGCATGACGACCCCTTTCATTCCCCCGGTGAATCTCCCGCGTTGGCGAAACGAAGCAACCGCACCTGGCGAAAGTGGGGCGCGAGCTGTTGGCGGACAAACTCCTTGGTCTTTTGTACCGGATCGTCCAGGGGCCGACCCTGGTCGAACTTCGGAGCGCGGTCCACTTCCGAACGAACGTTGCCCAATTCGTCGAATTCAAAGAACTGTCGTTGATCGTCGTCGGTGAACCGCGGAAGGCCATCGAATAACTGTCGGAAGTCGATCGGTTCCGGCGCCGTGAGCGGTCCCGCGAGCAGGACCAGGGTCTCCATGCCGGCAACACCGGAATTCGGCCAGGCGGTATCAACCTGTTCGGGTAACGACAGGGATTGCACCGGTTGCGCATGCTCCGGATAGGTGTCCCAATTTCCTGGCTGCCAGGGATAAACGGGGAAGGCTTCGCCTCGCGCATCGACCCAGATCAGCCAGACCGATGTCGATACCGGGAAACGGGCCTCGATGCGGATGCCATCCAGGCTGCGGATCGGCAAGATGCCTCGCTCACGAATCGATCGTCCTTGCCGCTTCGCATCCCCTTTGCGCCACACGGCAATGTCGAACTCAAAAGCGGCCGGATCAGTGGACGGATATTGCGGCCGCGTGGCGATTGAACTTGCTGGCCGTCCACCGGGCTCGGGCGGCGGGGAAGCGTCGCTGCGATTGTCCGTCGGCTTTCGGTCCGACTCGTTCGAATCGTCGGAAGCCTGGGCGGCATGAGGATCGAGCGAGCGGCGGCCCAGCGGCGATGCCAGAAACAGAGCTGGGATTGCCGCCAGCAACAGCAGCACGGCGGTGGCTCCAAGGACGGCGCGCTGGCGACGTGGTGTCGGTTCCATCGCGGCGTCGAAAGCGGGCGGTGATGTCGCGACCGAGGGCCCCGCATCGACCTGCGTCGTACTGTTCAAACGGGCCAGGTGATCCTGCAACTCCGACGCCACTTGTTCCGCGCTGGCGTAGCGTTCCGCCGGTTCCTTGCGCAGCAGGCGCTCGACCAATTCGGCGAGAAACGCCGGGACACGGTTGTTGACGGCGTCGAGTCGCGGCGGATCCCATTCGACCACGCGGCGACCTGTCTCCAGGCTGGTCCGCGCGAGGAATGGAGAGTCGCCGGTCACCATCGCGTAGATCACGCATCCGAGGCCGAACAGGTCAGCGCGGGAATCGACCGTTTCACCTCGCGCCTGTTCCGGCGACATGTACGCGGGTGTTCCTACCGCCAGGTTGTTGGAAGTCAATTCGACGTTGTCTACCGCGCACATCGCCAAGCCGAAGTCCGAAAGCTTGACTCGCTCAACGCCGTTTTCCAACAGGACGTTGCTCGGTTTCACGTCGCGATGCACGACGCCCTGTGCATGCGCGGCGGCCAGTCCGCTGGCAATCTGCGCCGCGATCCGCAGGATTTCGACCGGCTTCAAGCGTGGCGTGAGTTTGATTCGTTCGCGCAAGGTGCGGCCGGAGACAAACTCCATCACCAGCAGCGGCAAACCGCCGATTTCTTCCACGGCGTAGATCGTGACCACATTGGGATGGTTGATCGCGGCGGCGGCGCGCGCTTCGCGGATAAACCGCCGACGGGCCGTGCTGTTCTCGGCCACCGATCGCTTCAATATTTTCAGCGCGACCATCCGCCGCAGCTGCTCGTCGTATGCATTATACACGGTGCCAAATGCCCCCGCACCGATCCGCGAAAGCAATTCGTACTTTCCCAGCCGCCGCCCACCCCCAAATTCGTCGGCATGCGGTTCGGCACGGCGCTCCATGCCTGAAGGTACGCGCGTGGGAATGATCGAGGAATCCGGATCGAAACTCAGGTCGTCAAAATCAGGGTCGCTGTATGCTTTGTCGCTGAAACCGAGTTCGCGCCGATTGTAGGAGACGTCGCAGAGGTCCTCGGATACCGATCGTCTCGAAGACGCTTCGACATCGGCCGAACTATGGGGCGCTTCCCTCGCCGCGTCAAGCTCCGAGGCCAGACGTGTCGCCAGTTCACTCTCCTGCGGTTCATCCCGCGGCGGATGCTGTCGGATCCAGTCGACCGCTTCGCGGCAGTTCCGGCAGAGGGCTAAATGCTCCTGGCAGACGGCCGCGCGGTCGTCCTCCAGACTGTCGCGCACAAGCTCCACCAACTCCTGTTCGCTGGGGCAGTTTGCCAGACGATTCATACGCGGTTCCTGATGCCTTGGCCTGCGGGACGGTCCGGTGCCAGGCGGGCGAACGAACCCGCCGGCGCGATCCCAACTATATCCACCTCGCAAATTAGTTACAAACCCTCAGTTGAGGGGATTGGCGGCGTTTGTTTCCGCGGGATTCGGTACCGTTGCGGAATCGGGCGGCTCGGATTCCTGGTTCGGCGAACCAGGGGCGGAAATCGCGCGGGGTGTGCGCCGCGGGGGGATGTCGCTATCGTGCCGGGCGCGGCGTTTCGCGAGGGCTCAGGACAGCAGCTTATTCACGACCTTTCCGGCCACATCGGTCAAGCGGAACTCGCGGCCCTGAAAGCGGAACGTCAGTCGCAGGTGATCGAGGCCAAGCAGGTGCAGCAAGGTGGCGTGCAGGTCGTGGACGTGCACCGGATCCTCTACGGAGTAGTAGCCGATGTCGTCGGTACGGCCGAGCACCAGTCCGGGCTTCAGTCCTCCTCCGGCGCCCCACATTGTAAAGGCTTCGATATGGTGGTCCCGGCCGATCAGGTCTCGCGGTTCGCCCTGGGGCGTGCGGCCAAATTCACCGCCCCACAGCACGAGCGTATCGTCGAGCATTCCGAGTCGTTTCAGGTCCCGCACCAGTGCGGCCGCGGGTTGATCGACCTGTTTGCAGATCGCGTCGAGCGATTCTCCCAGTTCCGTGCCTTTGTTGCCGTGGTGGTCCCAGTCGGTGTGGTACAGTTGCACGAAGCGAACGCCGCGTTGCACAAGTCTTCTTGCCAGCAGGCAGTTGTTCGCGAACGACGGCTGGCCCGGTTCCGCGCCGTAGAGCGCCAGCGTTTCCGCCGATTCGTCCGACAGGTCCATCAGTCGCGGAGCGCTGGCCTGCATGCGGAACGCCATTTCGTATGCGGAGATGCGCGTGGCGATTTCGGGGTCGCCGGTGGCATCGAGTCGCAGGCGATTGAAATCGTTCACGGCGTCGACAAACTGGCGTTGGCGGAGGTCGTCGATACCATCCGGGTTGCGCAGGTTCAGGATCGGATCGCCCACACCGCGGAACGGAACTCCTTGATAGGTCGTCGGCAGAAATCCGCTGCCCCAGTTCGGCGCGCCGCCTCGAGGTCCGCGCGGCCCGGACTGTAACACCACGAACCCCGGCAAGTCTTCGGCTTCGCTGCCGATACCGTAGGTCAGCCAGGAACCGAAGCTGGGCCTGCCGAACATCGGCGAGCCCGTATTCATGAAGAATTTAGCCGGTCCATGGTTGAACACGTCGGTTTTCATGCTCTTGATGAGCGTGATTTCATCGACGATTTTCGCCAGGTGTGGCAGGCACTCGGAAATCTCCGCGCCCGATTCGCCGTACCTGGCGAAATTCCGTTTCGTGCCAAGCAGCGTGGCGTCTTTCTTGATAAAGGCGAACCGTTTGTTTTCCACAAACGACGTGGGGATCACCTGGCCATGCAGTTCGCGCAGGTGGGGCTTAAAATCGAATAGTTCGTGCTGACTGGGCCCGCCTGCCATGAACATGAATATGACGCGCTTGGCGCGCGCGGGAAAATGCGTCGGTAACGGAGCCAGGGGATCGGTGGTGCGTGAACGGTCCGACGAACTGGCCGATTGACCCCGGCCTCGCAACAGTTCGGTCAGCGCTAATGCGCCGAGTCCAATGCGGCAGTCATGGAAGAAATGGCGGCGTGTGCGCGTGATCTCGCTGGGGACAGGTTCCATGGTTACTCCCGCGTGATGAATTCGTCGAGGTTCAGCAGTACGCGGCAGACCGCGGTCCAGCCCTGCAGGTCGGTTGCCACGTCGGCGACCTGTTGTTCGATCAAACTGTCCAGCCGCACGCGTTCCGCCGAAGTCGGCTCACGGCCCAGGCACGACCGGAACAACAAGCCCGCGCGTTCCTCGCGGGAAGCGGATGCGGCACCGACGATCTGACGGGCCAGTTGCTGCGCGCATTCGAAAAATGCGAGGTCATTAGCGAGCGTCAGCGACTGCAGCGGCGTGTTGGAACGCAGGCGGCGCGTGCAGGTAACGTTGGCGTTCGGCGCGTCGAACGTGCTGAGCATGGGGTAGGGCAGCGAGCGCCAGAAGAAGGTGTAAACGCCGCGACGATAGCGGTCGCCGCCGGTTGCGGCCTTCCACGGTTTCGGATCCTGCGTGAAGGCGTAAACGCCTTCCGGCTGGGGCGGCATGACGCTCGGTCCGCCGAGGCGCTGCGTGAGCAGTCCGCTGACGGCCAGCGCCAAGTCGCGCACGATTTCGGCATCAACGCGCAAACGCGTCTGCCGCGCCAGCAGGTCGTTGCGCGGATCGACTTCCGCCAGCTCGACGCGACGCGTTGACGACTGCCGGTAGACTGCGCTTAACACGATGTTCCGCTGGAAGCGTTTGATCGACCAGGGGGAGTTGCCGCCGTGCCCAAGCAGGCTCCGCGCCAACCAGTTCAACAGTTCCGGATGCGTGGCTGGCAGTCCCTGCGTACCGAAATCGTCGTCGGTCTCGACCAGTCCGCGGCCATAGAACGGCAACCAGACTCGATTCGCGATCACGCGCGGGGTCAGCGGATTTTCGGCATCGACGAGCCAGCGCGCCAGCTGCAGGCGGTCGGGAGCGACCTGGCGGCGTGTTGGGCCGCTCGCCTCGCCGCTCGCCTCGCCGCTCGCCTCGCCGCTCGCCTCGCCGCTCGCCTCGCCGCCGCTTGGGGGTCGGGGCGGGTCCGCGCTTTCCAGAAGTCGATGCGTCGTTAGCAGTGGGTGCAGCGTCGCGGGGGTCTGGGGGAATACCTGCACGCCCGGATTGAGAAAGTCACCTCGCTTGTGCAGGAAGGTATCGCGCGGCGTCGGCCGTTCGCGGAGAATCAGCGTCGTGGGAATTTTCGGTTCCGAATCGCGCAACCGGGCGATCTGGTCGAGTTCCGGGAATTTTTCGCGGCCTTGCGGCGATACGCGATAATAGTCCTCGATCAATTTCTTGTTCGTCGCATCGCGTTTCTCGAACGGCATGTCGTAGGCGACTTGCACGGGGCCTGGGAGCCGTGCGCGCTGTTCCGGCGTGACCGTCGTTTCCCAGGCCCGCTGCGCCGTTTCCAACGCCTCGCGTTGCTGTTCCATGCGGCTGTCCAGCTCGGCGATCTGCCGCCGAATCTCGTCGCGACGCGCCAGATCGCCGCGCTCGTGATTCGATTGCGTTGGCACTTCCAGAGACGGTTCATCGCAGTTGTTCAGGAAGGCAAAAAACTGGTAGAACTCGCGCTGGGAAATCGGATCGTATTTGTGATTGTGGCAACGGGCACAACCTAAGGTCAGTCCGAGCCATACCGAGCCGGTTGTGGCGACTCGATCGGCGACCGCCTCGACGCGGAACTGTTCCTGATCGGTGCCGCCCTCTTCGTTCACCAGCGTATTGCGGTGAAATCCGGTCGCGACGAACTGGTCCTGCGTGGGTTGGGGCAGCAGGTCTCCCGCGAGTTGTTCCACCGTGAACCGATCGAACCCATGATCGGCGTTGAGTGCCTTGATCACCCATTCCCGATAGGGCCAGATTTCGCGACCGAAGTCCCGGGTATAGCCGTTGGAATCGGCGTAGCGCGCCTGGTCGAGCCACCAGCGGCCCCATTTCTCCCCGAATGCCAGCGAGGCCAACTGGCGATCGACTTCCCGTTCCCACTCGTCGGGTTCGGCGGTCGACGTCCAATCGGCGGAAGCATCGAGTTCCGGGGGCAGACCGCGAAGGTCGAGATTCAATCGTCGCAGCAGCGTGGCGCGCGGCGCCTCGGGAGACATCGCCAGCGTCCGTTGCTGTTGTCTGCCGACGGCTTCCAGCCGGTCCACGATAAAGAAATCGATCGGGCCGCGCGCGGCTGCTTTTTGATCGGGCACGGGGGGGACGACGATCGGGATCGGCTGGTAAGACCAGTGCTTGCCTGGCGCCGCGGTTTGCGGCGCGTCGGCGGGCAGATCACCTCCCGCCGCGATCCAGGCCCGTAACGTGTCGATCTCGGCCGCCGTCAGACCCGGGCCCTCGGGCGGCATGCGGTCCTGGCCAACCGTGCCCGTCACCCGTTTCAGTAACAGGCTCTCTGACGCCTTGCCTGGGACCAACGCGGGACCGCTGTCGCCCCCTGCGCGGATTCCCTGGGGCAAATCGAGGCGCAGCCCGGATTCCTGTTTCCGATTTCCGTGACATTCAAAACAGTGTTTTTCCAAGATCGGGCGAACCTCGGACGAAAAGTCCGTTGCTTCCGCGACACGTAAGCCCGCTGCCGGCGGCGGACACGCCAAAAGCAACAGGCAACCGATTGGAATACGAATGTACGGCATATCAAGCTTCATAAAGCGGCCCGTGAACGGCGTAGGAAGTCCACTCCAGCATAACCGAGATCGCTTGCTGACTCCAAGCCAGCCAGATGCGATCCTCGATACCATGAAGTTCGACTCCAGGCCCGACTCCCCCCAGCCGTTCTCCTGGCGCCCCGGCTTCCAGGCTCCTTAGGGCGGACCATGCCGCGTCCGTTCCCGCAGCAGCGACCGGCAATCGATCATCCGCCGGGCAACAGGCCTCGACGACGTTCAGTTATCGTTGTGTCTGCGGGGCGGATGTCGCCCTTGCAACAGTCAGCGGCGGCAGTGCCCGCTGTCGCACTACGGCAGTTCAAGCAGCAGCAGATTGGCGAACTGAACCGGGGTGCCAAGTTTGATCAGTTCGATCGGGCCGCGAGCCGGTAAGTCCGGGATGCGTGCCCGATCGATGACAAGCTGATCGTTCAGTCGCACGCTGATGATTTCGCCGCGCAACGTGATTCGAAAACGGTTCCACTGGCCAGGTGGATTGTCGGCACGGATGCGCGGGACTGCGGAGGCCCGCATCGCCTTGTCGTCCGTAGTTATACGGCGCAGATTGTTGAGTGCGCCCGAACCGCAGTTGTTGCTCCAAAGGGCGATCTCAGCCAGGGGATGGCCGCGCAGCTGCAGGGCGCCCTGTCCGGCATCCTCGATCGTCACGTCGGGACCGTCCGCGCCATCGGTGAGAATCGCCGGCACGGTTCGTTTCGTCGGCGGCTGCGTCAATCTCCAATCGCAGATCAACTCAAAGTTCCCGAATTGCTCCTTGGTGGGGAGCCGCATCGCGAACGGATCGTCCATGCCGCTGCCTTCCAGGATCCAATCTTTGACCAGCCAGTGTTTTCGGTTGCTGGGATCAGATTGCCAGTTGCTGAGGTCGACGCCGCTGTAGAGATTGCGCCAAGGCTGCGCCAACGGCGCCACGTTTTCGGGTGCGGGATTCGACGTTGGCAGTTCACGAATGCGAAGGTTGCGAAAGTGAGCTTCCGATCCCTCGGATTCAATACAGAGGTACCCTTTGCGCGGGTTGCACATCGTTCCTCCCGAAACCACTTTGCCGTTCACCGCCAGCTTGATCACTCCGTTATTACATTCCACGCGGTAGTGGTTCCATTCCGGTGACGGCTTGCACCTCGATTCGCTCGGCAGGCAGCGCATGGCGCCGCGCGGATGCGGCCGATCGGGGGTCATCACTGCTCCGTGAATCGCAAACACGTCGCCGTGGCTGGTATAGGTGTCGGAATTCAGTCCGTCCAGGACCTGGACCTCAATCGCGCGGCAGAAGGGAGTCCCAGGGGCCGTCATCGCGTGGCTCCAGATAAACAAGCCGGCGTTGCCCTGCGGCTGCATGTGCCGCCACTCCATTTCCAGCACGAAATTTTCGTATTGCTTTTCCGATCGCAGCACGCCGGTCGGCTTGCCCGTGGAGACAATCATGCCGTCGCGCGCCGAAAAGGTTCGTGGCGCGACATTCAACGATACCCATCCGCTCAGATCACGACCGTTGAACAGTGCCTGCCAATCGTCGTCAGGCTGGCCTCGGGAAGGCAACAGCAGCACGGCCAGCAGAGGAAGCAGTGTCGGGCGCACGCGGCATTGCTCGGGACGGGATGGCATCGGCATTACTCCTCCAGGCAGAGGCAAGGCAAGCGTTCGCTAAAAAACAGCCCGTCAACAAGCCGGCGCATACTTGCGAACGGGCGCCGCGCAAGGGAAAATCCGGCGACAGTGTAACATTCCCCCAACTGACGGAGAATGCGCCGTGCGACGCAACGAGCCCACGCCTGAGTGTCTGTCCGAATCCAGAATCGATCCCGCTGCGTCCGCGCACGAACAACCCGTCGGCCGACGCCGGTTTCTCGCCGCGGGAGCGGGAGCCCTTGCCGCAGGAGTCGCCTTGAATCCTCTAACTGCCAATCCCTGCACCGCCGCCGATTCCGAATTGCCATGGATTGATGCCCATTCACACATCTGGTCGCAGGATACCGACCGGTTTCCGCTCGCCGGAGCCCAAACCAAGAAAGACCTCGATCCGCCCAGCTTCACTGACGACGAACTGATGGCGGTCGCTCGACCCGAAGGCGTCGGCCGCGTGGTCCTGATCCAGCATTCGATCTACCATCTGTTCGATAACAGTTATCTGGTCGATGCTGTGCGACGACACCCGAACCGATTCCGGGTCGTCGGCATGGTCGACGACCACCGCGACGATGCGGCAGACAAGATGCGCAAGCTGCTGCCGCAGGGCGTCACCGGTTTCCGCATCACGCCCTTCATTCGCGAAAAAGATCCCGGGACGTGGCTCGACACCCCAGGAATGAAAGCGATGTGGAAGGCGGCCGTGGAAACGCGCCAGGCGATGTGCTGCTTGATCAACGCCAGCGATTTGCCTCGGGTCGATGCGATGTGCGCCGCGAACCCCGAGACACCCGTCGTTATCGACCATTTTGCACGGATCGGCGTCGACGGCCAGATGCGGGATGCGGACATCAAGAACCTGGCGCGGTTGGCGCGACACAAACATACAACGGTCAAGATCTCGGCCTACTATGCCCTGGGCCAGAAGAAGCCTCCGCATACCGAACTGTTTCCGATGATCCGCCAGCTCCTGGATGCGTTCGGTCCGCAACGACTGATGTGGGCCAGTGACAGCCCCTACCAGATTCAAGGCGAGAACAACTATCGGGCGTCGATCAACCTGATTCGGGATGGAATTCCATCGCTCTCCACCTCCGACCGTGAATGGCTGTTGCGAAAAACGGCCGAACGAGTGTTCTTTTACAAGTGAGGAACGGGGAACGGGGGGCCGCACTGTCGATGATCGACGCCCGGCAAATTTCTCTCAAACGACCCGCAAGCCGGTCGCAACGGCATCCCGCACAAGCCGAGTTGCCGGGACGAAATCATTACATCGATAAACGGGCACTTTTTCCGTCGCGCGGCGTTTGAGCCAGCCGACCACATTTCGAGCCCACTTGATCCATGCGTGCGATTTTTTGACCCGAGTACCTCCTTCGAAATACGACGGGTAATAGTACACCGATGTCCGATTCAGAATCCCTTCGCTGTTCACAAGGCCGTGTCGATACCAGTTACGCCGCTCCACTGCAACCACTCGCCACTCCAATATACCGCGCTCCTCCAATCGCTCGGAAGGGAGTTGGCCGACGACCCATTTGTCCTCAGCTACCGACAGTCAGACTCGTAATCGCGGCTCCGGGAAAAAGCCACAGAGGGCATGGAGTCCAAAAAAGTGGAAGTCGTGAATGGTTCGAAAAAATGTTATGGCTTGTGCAGCCAATCACAGTAGTCGTTCCAATCTTGATTCTTCAGATCTTGCAGGTGCTCTTCTGACGCGCGACTCATTCCTACGAAGCCGATTTCCATCTGCCGCGGATATTCAGCCGCCCCTACAACGTCACGAAAATCCGTGATAGCAACCGAAACTTGCTGTTGGATTGAACTTAAATCGCCATTCGCAAGTTTTAGAATCGCTGCTCGCACTCGGTTTCGTTCAATATGATGGGGCTCCGTTCCGTAAGTCTCCAGTAACGAACGCACACGGTCTGCAATATCGGGAACAAATTCGCGATTCACTAATCGCTCGAGTGTCTCTTCATCAATAGTAGGTACGAAGTCTGGCATTTGGGCACTTTGAACAGAGTTCGGCGTTAACGTGGACCACCGGAGTCAGAATTCATGGGATCAAGGGGCTCACGGTCTGGTCGAGCCAGAAACAACGACCGCCATCTGTTCGACTTTCTCCATCGCCTTAAGCGCTGGAGGTGGCGCTTGCAACTTCTTCCCATCTTCACCGAAACACTCCACGGAATTTGTTCCTAGTAGCTCGAAGGCTCTGTTCAGTCGAACCTGAGAATCAACGAACTCTCGTGAAAGTGAATCACCAGTCGTGCAGCTGATGGCATCAGAGTTGTTCGAATCTGCCAGAGATCGATAAAACTTCGTTAGCACTTCGGATGGTGGCAGAGTCGTGGTGGCCGCATTCGATTCAGAAGGCCCTGTATCAGCGTTCGTAGGCGCAGAATCCTTATTCGAACATCCACGGAATAGAGCGAAACATGTCGCACAAAAAACAACGGCTAGGGTTTGCCTCATGCGTTGACCTCGTTGAGTTCTGGGGATTTCTGCTCCGGTACACACTTTGGTCCGGCGATGCAGAAAACCACAGAGGGCTCAGAGGGCATGCTCCCAGCCTGAAGCGAGTGATCCTATCCTTCAACCGTTGGAAGTTGAAATGCGAAAGCAGCCGGGGTGCTGATCGTTTCAACCGCATTCAATCAGCCTGAACCGCAAGGCGAATCGCGCTAAACCAGTTCCTCGATCGGGCGTCCCTGTTCAATCATGTACACCGGTCTTCCCGCCTGATTGACGTACTGCACTCGCCCGTCGATCCCCAACACTTGAAATACCGTGGCCATCAAATCCTGAGGGCCGATCGGCGCCGACTTGGGAACATCGACCTTCTCCGCCGATTCACCGATCACTTGGCCCATCTTGAGCCCGCCACCAGCGAGCGCCAGTGTACTCAAAGGTGCCCAGTGGTCTCGGCCAGCTCCACCGTTGATCTTCGGCGTCCTGCCGAATTCGCCGCTGATCACGAGCAGAACGCGATCGCTGAGTCCACGCAAATCAAGATCCTCGACCAATGCCGCGACCGAGCGATCAACCTGCGGACCCAGGCTATCCATCGCCGGCTTAATGCCTCCGTGCATGTCCCAACCGCCCCATTCCACCGTCACAAAACCACATCCCGCTTCGCACAGGCGCCGGGCCTGCAGCAACCGTTGCCCCAGACCGGTGCCGTACCGGTCGACAACACGGGGATCCTCGTATTTCAAATCAAATGCCTGCTGCGACCGGCTGAGAATAATGTCGAAAGCCTGCTTCTCGAAGGAGTCCAACCCATCGATAAGACCGCTTCGATCGGCAGTCCGGCGCACATTGTCGATGCCTTTCAGGAGATCGCGACGGTTTCCCAACCGGTCGCGATTGACGACCAGCGACATGTTCTGCCGCGCCTCACCGCTCGGATCGAACGGTCCGTACGCGGTTCCGAGGAACGAGGGGCCGTCACCGTAGATTCCGCCCATCCGCACGTAGGTCGGGATGCCGGTTTGAGGATGGTTCGTGCCGCGTTCGCGCGCGACGATCGAGCCGATCCCAGGTCGATCCTGCGGCGCACCGTTGTCGGCCAGACGGTGGTCATATCCCGTCATCACGTAATGCGTGCCGCCGCCATGACCGCTGTTGGTGTGGGCAAAGCTACGCACGAATGCCATCTTATCGGCGACCTGCGCCATGCGTTCAAAATTGCCGCCCAGCGTAACACCCGGTAATACGGTCTTCACCTCGCCCGTCACGCTGCGGTATTCGGCCGGGGCTGTCATTTTCGGATCGAACGTTTCGACGTGCGTCGGGCCACCACCCAGCCAGAGCCAGATTACCGACGTATCGCGAGTAACACGGCCCGAGGACGCCGCCTCCGCTCGGCTACGTAACAATCCCGCCAGATTGCAGGCACCTAAACCTAGCGTTCCGACCTTGATAAAGTCGCGACGGGAAGAACGTTCGCAGTTAGTATTTTGCCGACCCGACCGAATTTCCAGCATTGTCGCAGCCCTCGCATTCAAAACCGAACCGATGAAAACAGACGCACACGGCGCGCATCCGCTTCACATCAATGCACATTTATACCTATCGCCTCCGGGAACTTCAAGACTTTTGTTTTTTGATCCGGTCGCGAGCAGTGTGGGCGGGAGTCGCCCCGATATGGCGATTCGCGGCAGTCGAGATTACGCTGGTTTTTCAGGCAAAAACGATCAACAGATCGCCCGTTTCGACCCGAGTCCCCGACTTGACCAGGACCTGGACGATCGTGCCGTCGTGGTCGGAATTGACCGTCGCCTCCATTTTCATCGCTTCCAGGCTCAACAGTTTCTGCCCTTTTTTCACTTTGTCGCCCGGCAGCACCGCGACCGTGACGACCATCCCCGGCATGCCAGCCCCCACCTGTTTGGGGTCCGAGGTATCGGCTTTCAGGCTTTGTTGGGTTGCGGGTTCCAGTGCATGGTCGACGACCGAAACGTCGCGTGGCTGTCCGTTGAGTTCGAAGAACACGGTTCGTCGCCCGTCGGGATGCGGCTCGCTGACGGTAAGAAATCGAACGATCAGAGTCTTGCCCGTTTCGATATCGACGGCGATTTCCTCGCCCGACTGATGGCCGTAAAAGAAAACGGGGGTCGGCAGTCCGCTCGTGTCGGAGTAGCTGCGTTGGTGGTTTACGAATTCGCGAAAAACTTTGCCATACAACAGGTAGCTCAGCACTTCGCGTTTGGACGGTTCGCGGCCCAGGAATTCCTTAATTTCGGCGGCGGCCCGCGTGAAGTCGACCGGCGGTAATCGTTCACCGGGTCGTTCCAGGACCACCGGTCGATCGCGCATCACACGTTTTACGACCGCGGGTGGAAACCCACCGGGAGGCTGTCCCATGCGTCCGCCAATCAGGTCGATCACCGATTCCGGAAATGCGAACTCCCGTTCGCCATTCAGGACGTCGCGAGCCGAGAGGTTGTTGGCGACCATGAACAGCGCCATGTCGCCTACCGCTTTCGACGTCGGTGTAACCTTGACGATATCCCCGAAAATCTGGTTGACCTCGGCGTAAACGTGGCAGACTTCCGACCAGCGGTCGGCGAGTCCCAGCGCCTTGGCTTGCTGGTGCAGATTCGTGTATTGCCCGCCGGGCATTTCATGTTCGTACAGGTCCGCCGTCGCCGGCACCATTTCACTTTCGAACGGCAGATAGAATTGCCGCACCGCCTGCCAGTACTCGGCGATCTGATCCAGGACCTTGGTTTCCAGTCCGGTTTCGCGCGGCGTGAACCGCATCGCCTCGACCATAGTATTGAGATTTGGCTGCGAGGTGCCGCCCGACATCGGCGCCATGGCCAGATCGACGATGTCGACGCCCTGTTCGGCCGCTTTGCAGATCGCTCCGGCCTGAATGCCCGCGGTGTCGTGCGTGTGGAAGTGGATCGGAATTCCGATTTCCTGCTTTAGGGTCTTCACCAGCAGTTCCGCCGCGTACGGCTTGCACAGGCCGGCCATATCTTTGATCGCCAGGATATGCGCGCCGCGCCGCTCCAATTCCTTGGCCAGTTCGACGTAGTATTTCAAGTCGTACTTGGCCCGCGCCGGATTGAGAATATCGCCGCTGTAGCAGATCGCCGCTTCGCAGATGGCGTTGGTGTGCTGCAGCACCGCATCCATCGCGACGCGCAAATTGGGCAACCAGTTCAAGGCGTCGAAGATCCGGAACAGGTCGATTCCGGCCTCGGCCGACTCCTTGACGAATTCCTCGACGACATTGTCGGGATAGTTGGTGTAGCCGACGGCATTCGACGCCCGCAGCAGCATCTGGAACAGGATGTTGGGGACCTTCGCGCGAAGGTCGGCCAGCCGCTTCCAGGGACATTCCTTCAGGAACCGCATGGCCGTATCAAAAGTCGCTCCGCCCCACATTTCCAGGGAAAACAGCTGGGAACAACGGCGGGCATATACATCGGCGATACGCAACAGGTCATAGCTCCGCAGGCGAGTCGCCAGCAGCGATTGGTGCGCATCGCGAAAGGTGGTGTCGGTGATCAGCAACGTCCGCTGATCGCGTACCCATGCCGCGAATTTCGCGGGTCCCGATTCCAGCAGCCGCTGCCGGGTGCCGGCCGGGATGCGTTCGCGCCAATCGGTCGTGGGAACCGGCGCCGGCAGACGGCGAATCGAGCTCGGCGCATCCTTCACCAGACTGTTGCCATTGACGATCAGATCTCCCAGATAGGACAGCAACCGCGTGGCACGATCCTTCCGCGGCAGGAATTGAAACAACTCCGGCGTCTCGTCGATGAAGCGGGTGATGCAAGGCGATTCCAGGAATTTCGGATGCGTGATCAACCGGATCAGGAACGGAATGTTCGTCTTCACACCTCGCACACGGAACTCCTGCAGGCAGCGTTCCATGCGTCGCGAGGCGTCGAGAAATCGACGTCCGCGAGCGGTGACTTTGACCAGCAGGGAATCGTAAAACGGATTCACCACGGCGCCGGAAAATGCGCTGCCGGCATCCAGCCGAATTCCCATGCCACTTGCCGATCGGTAGTGCGAAACACGCCCGTAGTCCGGCATGAAGTGGTTCGCGGGATCCTCGGTCGTGACGCGGCACTGGATCGCGAAACCATGCGTGCGGATGCGATCCTGGGACGGCAAACCGATCTCCGGGTCGGAAAGGGGCATGCCCTGGGCGATCAGAATCTGCGATTTGACGATGTCGATCCCGGTCACCTCCTCCGTGACCGTATGCTCGACCTGGATCCGCGGATTCACTTCGATGAAGTAGAACTGGTTCGACTGCCGGTCCAACAGAAACTCGACCGTACCGGCATTCTGATACTGGACGCCACGGCCAATCTCGATCGCCGCCTGGCAAAGTGCCTCGCGCACCGTCGGATCGAGAAATGGCGCCGGGGCGATTTCGACAACCTTCTGATGCCGCCGCTGGATTGAACAATCCCGTTCCCAGAGATGAACCAGATTTCCGTGCTTGTCTCCCAAGAGTTGTACTTCGATGTGGCTGGCCTGCGAGATGTAACGCTCCAGGAACAGATCGGGACTGCCGAATGCGGTGAGCGACTCGCGCTGCGCCTGGGAAAAAGCCAGGTCGAAATCGGCAGGCGACAGCACCACGCGCATCCCGCGTCCACCGCCCCCTTTTGCTGCCTTGAGAATCACCGGGTAGCCAAGCCGCTCAGCTAACTCCCGCCCTTGCGTCAAGTCCTGGATCGACCCGCTCCCACCGAGCACCGGCACTCCCACGCGCTCCGCGATCGCCCGCGCCGCCGTCTTGTCGCCGAGCTGCTCCAGCGCTGCGACCTGGGGACCGACAAACACGATTCCAGCTCGCTCGCAGGCACGAGCCAATTCGGGATTCTCCGACATGAAGCCGTAGCCTGGATGAATCGCGTCAACGCCCTGCTCGGCCGCCAGTTCGACAATCCCCTCGACGTTGAGATAGGCGCGAATCGGCTCACCCGGATTCCCTACCAGATAGGCTTCGTCCGCCTTAAAACGATGCAGCGCATAGCGATCCTCGTGCGTGTAAATCGCGACGGTACGGATGCCCAATTCATGAGCGCTGCGACAGACGCGAATCGCGATTTCGCTGCGATTTGCGACCAGCAATTTACGAATGATCTTCATGGCCCAAGCGTAGCAATTCGCTGGTGTCGTGGGAAGCTGCCGGGGGCTGCCATGCCCCCGGCCCGACCCCCACCGATCACGACGTCAGATCGATCGAACTCGCCATGCTCTCCGCCAGATCGCCCAGCCAGCGGAACTTCCGTTCCAGATCCTGGCACTTGCTCGCCAAGGCCGGCCGTAAGCCCGACAATACTCCAAGCTCGTCGCAACATTGCTGCACCAGCGAGCGTCCGAGCCAGCCTTCCTTGTCGCGCAGCGCCATCCGCAGGCCGTCGAAACGCGTCAGCAGGCATCGGATCGTCTCGGCGGCCCCGCGGTCGCCACGCAGGTCCTCGGCCAATTCCGCCAGATGGCCGCCGATCCCGAATAGAACCACCGTCAACCGCTGCTGACCACTCATCGTTGCCACCAGCTCCTCGTTCATGAAACTGCCTTTCCAGACCTCCGAGATCCGCGATGACCTGGGAGTCGTGCCGGCGATCGCCAGTACCTCCGTGCTGTCCGAATCGTCCGGCTCGTCGCCGTACTGAACATGCCATTCCGCCCGCGACGCGCAGAACGAGAAAGCGAAGTCCGAGTCCATATGGCTGCCGTCAAGGAACCAGAATGCGGGCCCTGTCGCCTGATCCGCCATCATCCGGCACAAAGGACAATCCGGGTCGATACACGACTCCTGTTCACCGGCAGCCACCGGCAGCCGCTGCCGCTCATGCTCCACAATCTCCAACGGCGTGCGCCCACCGAATTCCTCCTGCGGTTGCGCCATCCATCGCAGTCGCAATTCCTCGTAGAGGCGCAACTGCGCCGGTGCCGTGGCATCGACCCCCTGCGATCGATCGTCGATCATCCGGTCCAGAACGACGCGGATCATGTCGTAGTACACGATCGCTTCATGTCGCCCCCACGCGCCGCAGCGATAAGCGGCGGAAGACTTGGAAACTCCCACGGGACATCGGCCCAGACGCGACCATTGTCGCGAACGTGCCTCCAAGTCCCTATCGATGCGCTCCAGATCCCACAATATCACCTCCCGCGGAGTCCGCCCCCCCAAATCCTCGCGCGGCGTCATCAGCCACATTTCGTGCAGTCGCGTGATCCGCTCGCGATCCTCCCAGTTTCCCTCGTTCAGGTTCCGCAAAAGAAACGCCACGACCTCGCCGTAAAGCACCGCTCGGTAATCCTCAGCCGTTCCCTCCGCGCGCTGCTCGCGGCGCGACTGCGTCCGTTCCTGCCAGCCGTTCAGGGAACCGGCAATCTCCCAATCCCGGGCCAGTTCGTAGTCGATCGTTACCCGACGATCGACTTCGGCGCCCCGCACGTTCTCCATCACCCGGTCGAACCGCTCCGGACAAACCAACCGCGCGTCCACCGCGATGTACCGGGCCGCAAGATCCACCAGAACCTTTTCGCCAGGCCCATCCCAATTCATTCCCGGCTGCAACTCGACCCCCCATCCCCAGGCATTCGGCTCGTCCTCCGGATCACGAAACCGCATGATCGACTGCTCAAGCTCGTCGATCGTCTCCGGATCCGCCGCCAGCGCGCCAAGGATCACCTGCCAGTCGTTTGCCTCCACCGATAGATGGGCCGACCGCATCCGATCCCGCAAATTCACCAATATCCTTCCCATGCTGTTCCCTCCCTCGCCTGCACGGATGGCAGGTCAACAATGACAAAGAATCCAACTCGAACCTTGGCGTGAGGAAGGTGCAGGTTGAACAACTTCGCGATACGAACAGGAGCAGGCGAGCAGGAGCAGGCGAACAGGGCCGCGGACGGCCCCAACTTTCCGGAAATCTGAGTTGACTACTATGGAGCAATAAGAACCACCATAGTATGTATATCCAGAAATTGCGGTCCACCGCAAGAGGGCGGGTAGCCAATTCACGGCCCGGGTCGTTGACCATTCGAGAAATGGTTCCCAGGGAATCGTGATGATTCACCAGGCAATCGCGATCCGCCGGTGCTTGTTCAGGAGTGTTGCAACACGGTTGCGCGCGTTGGTGCTTGGCGGCGCGAACGTCGGGCGTTGCTATTCCCCGCCTGCCCCGCGCCGCCGGTCGTCGTGACCCTCGGCGGCCTGTTCCTCCTCTGGATCGTCTTCCGATCGCATGATCGGCAGGGCATGTTGTTCCCCCAGCCATCGTCCGAGATCGATCGTCTGACAGCGCGGGCTACAGAACGGCATCTGCCAGTCCGGAGGAGGCGCGAACCGTTTCCCGCACGTGGGGCAATGCCGAAGTGACATGGTTCAGGAACTGGGCTTGGCGTCGCCCGCCGACGATTTCGCACTGGGTTTCGCATCGCCGCCGGAGGACGGTTTAGCGTCGCTGTTGCCGGCCGCGGTGCCCCCTGATTCGGATTTCGATTCGGCGGCCGCCTTCTGCTTATACGATTCACTGCGGTAGTCGGTCTGGTAGAAGCCCGAACCTTTGAACAGAATGCCCGCTCCCGTGCCGATCAGCCGTCGCAGTTTTTTCTTCTTGCAATTCGGGCACGCCTTGAGCGGCTCGGCGCTGATCGACTGAAACAGTTCCAGTTCGTGACCGCAAGCATCGCAGACATAATCGTAGGTTGGCATCGAATCGGTACTCCGCGGATAGATCAGCCGGTGGAACTGGTGGGCGTGGATGGCAGGGGCGCGTCGGTCGCCTCGACGGCGGGTCCTGTCGAAACCATGACTTGCGCGGGCCGAACGACGCGATCATACAAGCGGTAACCAGAGCGGGCTTCACGCGTCACCGTGCCCGTCGGAAACTCACGGCTCGGTTCTTGCGCGATCGCCTCGTGCAGATTCGGATCAAACAAGGTTCCGACGGTCGGGATGGCGACGCAATGGTGCTGCTCGAGATAGGCATTCAGCTGCACAGCAACCATCTTGACACCGGCCAGGAGGGAATCAGAATGAGCCGACTGCTCGGCTACCGTGATGGCGCGCTGGAGATTGTCGGCGACATTCAACACATCCCTGACCAACACCAGTGCCGCGTAGCGCCGTTCGTCTTCCATTTCCCGGCGAGACCGTTTGCGGAAGTTCTCCAGTTCAGCCTGAGCGCGTAAAGCGCGGTCATTGGCTTCCGCCACTTGTTGCTGCAATTGCCTCACGGCCACATCGGCCGCGAGTTCGACATTTCCATCCGCCGCGGGCTCCGGCTGCCAGCCTGGCACTTCTTCACGCATGTCTTCACTCATGGATTGGCATTCTCCTGGCTCTCGGCGGCATCGGAATGGGAAACGAAATAGTCGCGGATTTTTTCAAGGAAACTCTTGCGATCCGCGGAGACATGAACATGTTCCAGCTCCGCCAGTTCACGGAGCAATTCGCGTTGGCGCGCGTCAATTTTTTTGGGGACTTCGATATAGGTATGAACGCGCATGCTGCCGACCCGTCCCCGGCCATGCGGATCGGGCAAGCCTCGCCCAGGAATCTCAAAGACCTGTCCCGAGGGCGTTCCCAGAGGAATTTCCAGGGATGCCTTGCCGCTCAACGTCGGGACGTCCAGCGTTGCGCCCAGCGCGGCCTGGGTGTAAGTGATCGGAAATTGCACGATCAGGTCCTGCCCGTCCCGGAGAAACAGCCGGTGCTTGCGCACGGAAATAAACAGATAACAGTCGCCGGCCGGGCCGCCGTCGGGACTAGGTTCGCCCTCGCCGGTGATCCGTACAGGCGTTCCGTCATCCACACCGCCCGGGATCCGCACATCGCGGCGGACTTTCGCGCCAACATAACCGCGGCCACGGCAAGCGTCGCAGGGATCGGTGACGATCGTGCCGCCACCTCCGCACGCCGGACAGGTCGTCTGCACCCGGAGAATTCCCGCCGACTGCACAACTTGCCCACGTCCGCCGCACCGCCGGCAGGTGTCGCGTGAAGCGCCGGCCTTGTTGCCCGTTCCGGAACATTTTCCGCAGACGACGCTGCGGGAAAACTCAATTGTTTTGGTGACGCCGGCAGCCGCTTCCTCGAGGTCGATCGCGACGTCAACGCGAATGTCGGCACCTCGACGAGCCCTGCGCTGGCGCTGGCCGCGCCCGCCAAAAATGTCGCCGAACATTCCGCCGCCGAACAAATCCCCAAAGGCGTCCATGATGTCATGGACATCGGTGAAGTGCGGCGCCTGATCCTCGACTCCCTGGTGCCCGAATTGATCGTAACGCGCCCGTTTCTCGGGTTCGTTCAGGATCTCGTAAGCCTCGGCCGCCTCCTTGAATTTTTCGACGGCGCCTTCGTCACCCGGATTGCTGTCCGGATGGTACTTGATGGCCAGCTTGCGGTAGGCAGCGGCGATATCCTTGGCCGAGGCATCTTTTGCCACGCCGAGCACTTCGTAGTAATCGCGTTTTTTCGCCATTGTGGACATACCGAAAAACGGCCACTCCGGGCGAAGTGGCCGTTCCATGAAAGTTCACATTGCGAGATCCTGGACCGATGCTCTATCGCACCGAGCCCTCCACCTTCTGCCTCTTCTTATCGTCCTTGTCGAAGTTGGTCACAAGAGCTTCCGTCGTCAAAAGCAGCGCTGCAATGCTGGCGGCATTGCTTAATGCCGTCCGCACCACCTTTACCGGGTCAATGATCCCGGCCTTGAACATGTCGACGTACTGGTTGGTGTTCGCGTCGTAGCCGGTGTTGACCGACTTGTCCTGGATCTCATCGGCAACCACAGAACCGTCACGACCGCCATTGTCCACAATCTGACGCAACGGAGCACTCAAAGCGTTCAGCACGATCTCCGCGCCGATCCGCTCGTCTCCCTTGGCCGAATCGCGAGCCTTCTGCACCGCCTCGGCGCAACGCAGCAATGCCACGCCGCCGCCGGGCAGAATCCCTTCCTCGACCGCCGCCCGCGTGGCATGCAATGCATCCTCGACCCGCGCCTTCTTCTGCTTCATGTCGGTTTCCGTTTCGGCACCCACGGAAATCACCGCCACGCCGCCCGCCAGTTTGGCCAGACGCTCCTGGAACTTTTCTTTGTCGTATTCGCTTTCCGTCTGGCCGATCTGATTCTTGATCTGCTGGACGCGCTTGTCGATTTCCGTCCGGGAACCCGCGCCTTCGACGATGGTAGTGTTGTTCTTGTCGACCGTAATCTTCTTGGCCCGACCAAGATGCTCGACGCCCAGATTCTCCAACTGGATTCCCAGATCCTCGCTGATCATCGTTCCGCCGGTCAGCACCGCGATGTCGCTCAGCATCGCCTTGCGGCGGTCGCCAAAACCGGGGGCCTTCACGGCGCAGACGTTCAAAACACCACGCAGCTTGTTGACCACCAACAACGTCAATGCCTCGGCATCGACATCCTCGGCGATAATCAACAGCGGCCGGCCGGTCTGACTGACGCGTTCCAGAATCGGCACGATATCGCGCAGATTCGAGATCTTCTTCTCGAAGATCAGAATGTAGGCGTCCTCCAGCAGGCAGTTCATTTCGGCCGGATGATTGATGAAATAGGGGGAAACAAACCCCTTGTCGAACTGCATCCCGTCGACGTACTCGACGCGCGTCTCCGTGGTTTTGCCTTCCTCGACCGTAATCACGCCGTCCTTGCCAACCCGCTCCAGCGCGTCCGCCAGCAACTTGCCAATCGTCGGATCGTTGTTGGCGCTGATCGCACCGACATTCGCAACCTCGTCCTTGCTGGTCACGGGCCGAGCCATCGAAATCAACTTCGCTTCGGCGGCATGCACCGCCTTCTCAATCCCGCGGCGAATCGCCATCGGACTGCTGCCGGCAACAATGTTGCGGATTCCCTCGCGGAAGATCGCCCGCGCCAGGACCGTCGCCGTGGTCGTGCCGTCACCGGCGAGATCGGAAGTCTTCTGGGCGACTTCCACCACCAGCTTGGCCCCCATGTTCTCGAAACGGTCCTCCAATTCAATCTCCTTGGCAACCGTCACCCCGTCCTTGGTGACCGTCGGGCCACCAAAAGACTTATCAATTATCACGTTGCGACCAGTCGGCCCCATCGTAATCGCGACCGCACTGGCAAGTTTGTCGACGCCCTGCAGCATCCGCGCACGGGCCTGATCATCGAAAAGTAGTTGCTTAGCCACGCTCTGGATTCCCTTATTTAATAGACCCGCAAACGCTCGCCGCGCTTACTTGACAACCTTGGCCAGAATATCCGATTCACGCAGGATCTTGACATCATCATTGTCAACCTTGATGTCCGTTCCGCCATACTTGCCGTAAATCACCTGATCGCCGACCTGGACCGATAACTCGCCGCGCCTGCCGTTCTCCAGCAAGCGGCCAGGCCCAATCGCGATCACCGTTCCACGCTGCGGACGCTCCTTCGCCGAGTCCGGCAAAACGATCCCGCCCGCCGTTCGCTCTTCCGCCTCAATCGGCTCCACCACGACCCGGTCGTCCAGAGGTCGAATCTTTACTTTGGCCATTCGCTATTCCTTTCCCGTATTTGTTGGTTGAAATTTGCAGTCTTGTTTTTACGGTGCCACAGCGCTTACATCATGCCTTCCATGCCACCCATGCCGCCCATGCCACCCATGCCGCCCATCCCACCCATGCCGCCCATGCCACCGCCCATTCCGTGGTCATGATGATCGTGTCCGCCGCCCTCCTCCGACTCTTCCTTGGGAATCTCGGTGATCAAAGAGGACGTTGTCAGCAACAACGACGCGACACTGGAAGCATTCTGCAGCGCGGTGCGTACGACCTTCGCCGGGTCGATGATTCCCGCCTTCACCAGATCGCAGTATTCGTCCTGATCGGCATCCCAGCCTTCGTTCTTGGCCCGCTGCTGCCGCACGCGGTTGACGACCACCGCTCCGTCCTTGCCGGCATTTCGAGCGATCGCCCGCAATGGTTGATCGAGGACATTCCGAACGATTGTGGCTCCGAGTTTCTCATCGCCCGTCAGGTCGAGTTTCTCCAGGACCTTTTCCGCCCGCAAGAGCGCGACGCCGCCGCCCGGAACGATCCCCTCTTCGAGCGCCGCCTGCGTGGCGTTCTTGGCATCTTCGATCAGCCATTTGCGCTCCTTCATCTCGGTTTCGGTCGCCGCTCCGCAACGGATCTGCGCCACTCCGCCCGCCAGCTTCGCCAGCCGCTCCTGCAACTTTTCGCGATCGTATTCGCTGTCCGTTCGCCCGATTTCCTCGCGGATCTGGCGAGCACGACCTTCAATATCCTCTTTCGATCCAGTGCCACTGATGATCGTGGTGTGCTCGGAAGTGATCCGGATCTTCTTGGCCTTGCCCAGATCGGAGAGTTTCACGCTTTCCAGATCGATGCCCAGATCCTTGAAGATCGGCTGCGCCTTGGTCAAGACGGCCAGATCACCCATGATCGCCTTGCGACGGTCACCGTATCCAGGCGCCTTGACGGCACAAACCTGCAGGATGCCCCGCATCTTGTTGACGACCAGCGTCGCCAGGGCTTCGCCTTCGACGTCTTCGGCAATGATCAGCAGCGGCTTGTTCGCTTTGCTGATCGCTTCCAACAGGGGAATCAGTTTCTTGTTCGAAGAGATCTTTTCTTCGTGCAGCAGGATAAGGCAGTTTTCCAGCTCCACGATCACTTCGTCGGGATTCGTGACGAAGTGCGGCGAGAGGAACCCGCGATCGAACTGCATCCCTTCCACGATCTCCACTTCGGTTTCACGGCCGCGCCCTTCTTCGACCGTAATCACACCATCCTTGCCGACTTTCATGAACGCGTCGGCCAGAACCGTCCCGATCGTCTCGTCGTTGTTGCCGGCGATCGCGGCGACCTGTTGGATTTCCTTGCGATCCTTTTCGTTGATCTTCTCGGCCATCTTGCCGATCGCTTCGGAAACCGCCTCGGTCCCCTTGGCGATGCCGCGCGCCAAAGCCATCGGATCCGCGCCGGCCGCGATCATCTTCAGACCTTCGCGAAAGATCGCCTCGGCCAGTACAGTGGCCGTTGTCGTGCCATCCCCGGCAACGTCATTGGTCTTGCTGGCGGCCTCTTTGACGAGCTGCGCGCCGAGATTCTCGTACGGGTCATCCAGTTCAATGTCCTCAGCGACCGTCACGCCGTCCTTCGTGACTTTGGGAGAACCCCACCCCTTGTCGAGCACCGCATTGCGTCCTCGGGGTCCCAGGGTACTACGCACCGCCCGGGCAAGTTTCGATACACCCGCGAGTAGCGGTTGCCTGGCCTCATCGTCAAATACCATTTGTTTCGCCACGAGAGGATTCCTCCTATTTGCTGTCAGTCGACCGGTGATTCATGATTCCGCTCCCGCAATAAATTGGCAGTCAATTTCGGGAGACCGGGTTTTAATGCAAGCACTGTGCCAAGAGCGAAATTACGCACCCAAGTCCATAAAGAATAGCTGGTTATGTCGAAATATCACTGCGAGCAATACCCGGATTTTGGCCGCAGGTTGTCAAAGTGGCAGTTTCCCCTAGAATCGGGGCGACATGGCCACGGCTGGGCAGAACAACGCGATTCCCGGTCTGGCGAGAATTCAGGATCTACCGCGGACGCTTGCGGCCCGGCCAGAATTTGCCGCCGCAGTTACCGCGCTCGCCAGCAGACAACCGGCGTCTTTCGACGGCGCGTGGGGGTCATCCTGCGCGCTGCTCGCTGCGGCATTGGCCCGTTCGCTCTCCGGACCGTTGATCATCATCGGCGCCCATCCCAGTCAGATCGACGATCTGGAATCGGATCTGGGACTGTTCAGCTCCCAGCCCTGCCGGGTCTTTCCGGCACTGGAGTCCCTGCAACCGCAGGGGCTGATTCGCGAAGAAGCGCTGGGGACCCGCATTCGCGTGCTGAAGCATCTGTTGAACCCGCCGCTGGACTCCGCGCAACCCCCAATCGTGCTGACGAGCATCCCGAGTCTGATGCAGCCGGTCCCCGCCCCCGCCACGATTGCGGCCAGCACGCGCACGTTTCGCGTTGGCGATAATGTGCCGCTGGAGGCCGTGCGCTTCTGGCTTGTCGAAAATCACTTCCACGCGACAACCGCCGTCGAACTCCCCGGGGAATTCAGCGTGCGAGGTGGAATTCTCGATGTCTTCGCTCCGGACTGGGACGTTCCGGTGCGGATCGAGTTTTTCGACGACCAGCTGGAGTCGATTCGCCGGTTCGACGGCGCGACGCAGCGCAGCCTGGCCGCACTCGACGCGATCGAATTGACCGTCGTCCGCTCCTGGAACGACAACACCGATTATCTCACGTCGTTCCTTCCGGCCAACGCAACCATCGTGTTGTGGGAACCGGACCAGATCGTCGCCGCCGCCTCGCAATATCTCGAAAGAATGCAGTCGACCGGACCGTTGCACGCTGTGTCCGAGGTCCTCAAAAGACTGAAGCCGTTCGGCATCGCATCGGCACAGTCCGCGCCGGGCAGTCCGGAAACGGTGCACGACGCGCTGCCATTTGAATCGGTCGAACGTTTTCAAGGAGAACTGGCCCGTATCAAGGAGGAGTTGGAGCGGGCGGCGCGCGACGATCATGTCGTCATCGTCGCCGCCACGGAAGCGGAACTGCATCGGTTGCGGGAACTGTTGTCCGATTCGAGCCTGGCGGCGTCGGGGCGGCTGCTTTACGCGCAGGGCCTGCTGCGCAACGGATTCCGCTGCCCGACGGAGAACCTGGTGCTCTTGACCAGCCAGGAGATCTTCCATCGCGCCGAAGTCCGGCGAACCGCCAAACGGCATCTCAGCAAAGCCATCGACAGTTTTCTCGATCTGCAGCCCGGTGACCTGGTCGTCCATCTGAGCCACGGAGTCGGCCGTTATCGCGGACTGAAGCTGCTGGAAAAGAAGGACTACGCGTTGGAGCACCTGGAGATCGAGTTCGACGGCGGCACCAAGGTCTTCGTCCCGGCGGCAAAAATCGGGCTGGTCCAGAAATATGTGGGAGGCAGCAAGAGTCGCCCCCGACTGGCGAAAATCGGTGGTCAGGCCTGGACGCGACAGAAACATGCCGCCGAATCGGCCGTCCTGGATATGGCCGCGGAGCTGCTCGACATGCAGGCAGCCCGTGCCTCGCGGCCAGGAATCTGCTTCTCACCCGACAGCGTGTGGCAGCGCGAATTTGACGCTTCGTTTCCGTACCCAGAGACCCCCGACCAGCTCACCGCAATCAAGGCGATCAAAGACGATATGCAGAGCCCCCGACCGATGGACCGTCTGCTGTGCGGCGACGTAGGCTTTGGCAAAACCGAGGTCTGCATGCGGGCCGCATTCAAGGCGGTCGACAACGGCTATCAGGTTGCCGTGCTCGTTCCCACCACGATCCTCGCCGAACAGCATTACAAGACCTTTCGGGATCGCATGGCGGAGTTTCCCTTTGATATCGCCCGGCTCAGCCGCTTCTGCACGCCGCAAGAGGAGCGGGAAATACTGCGAAAACTTTCCAGCGGCCAGATCGATATCGTGATCGGCACCCATCGACTGGCCTCGGCCGATATCCAGTTCGCGAATCTGGGACTGGTCATCATCGACGAAGAGCAACGGTTCGGCGTCGAAGTCAAAGAGCGACTGAAGTCGTTGCGCTCGACCGTCGACGTGCTGACGATGACCGCCACCCCGATCCCGCGCACGCTGCATATGTCGCTCGTCGGAGTCCGCGATATCGCCAACCTGGAAACCGCGCCCGAAGAACGCGTCGCCGTCGACACCAAAGTGACCCGTTTCCAGGAAGAGATCGTTCGCCAGGCCATCCTGCGCGAACTGGCGCGGGAAGGCCAGGTCTACTTCGTGCACAATCGCGTCAACGACATCGATCTGCTCGCAAACCGCCTGCGCAACCTCGTCCCAGAAGCCGAAATTCGCGTCGGCCACGGCCAGATGCACGAAGAGCAACTCGAAAAAGTCATGGTCGATTTCATCGAACACCGCTTCGACCTGCTGCTCGCCACCACCATCGTGGAAAGCGGCCTGGACATTCCGAATGCCAACACGATCTTTATCGATGAAGCCGATCGGTATGGACTCGCCGACCTGCACCAGCTTCGCGGTCGTGTGGGACGCTACAAACATCGAGCGTACTGCTACCTGCTGCTCGAGCGCGGAAAATCGATTACTCCCAACGCTTCGCGGCGACTGCGAGCCATCGAGGAATTCAGCGACATGGGGGCCGGTTTCGCCCTGTCGATGCGCGACCTGGAAATCCGCGGTGCCGGAAACCTGCTCGGTGCCCAGCAAAGCGGTCATATCGCCGCTGTCGGATACGAACTGTATTGCCAATTGCTGGAGAATGCCGTCCGTTCGCTGAAAAAACTCCCGCCCCGATTGGTGCTCGATGTCGATATCGACCTGCCAGGCCGCGCCTTCCTGCCCGATGCCTACGTTTTCGACCTGCGCACCAAAATCGACGTCTACCGACGAATTGCCCGCATCGCCAGCGACGAGGAACTGCAACAGATTGCCGACGAATTGCGCGACCGGTTCGGGGCCCTGCCTCCCCCCGTACAACGCATGCTGCAGATCGCCGCGCTGCGGATCGATGCCGCAATCTGGCAGATTGCTTCCATCCGACTGGAAAACGAATACCTGGTTTTCGATTACTCCAATGCATCCAGAATTCACCAGCTTGCGCAACTTACCAAAGGACGATTGCGCGTCGTCGATGGCGACTCCGCCTATCTCACGGTTCCCGCCGCCTCGCGAAATCCCGAATCGATCCTGAACCTGGTGAAATCGGTGTTGCGGTCCACGAACGCAGCTCGCTAGAATCCCGCCGCTTTTTCGCTCGACGAAATCGGTTTTCCGGCATTGTCATTAATCGCAAGAGGATCTTGGGTGAGCTTTTCCTGTCGGATTGCGCTCGGAATCGCGGTTGTATACATGGTCGGTGGAGGTTGTGCCCTTCGCTGGCCATGGCAGAGTCCGCAATTCGCCCAGGCGGTGTCGCCGCGGGCCGCCGCTCCCGCCGCCGCTCCCGCCGCCGCGCGGGAAAACGCCTTGGCCGACCCGCAGCGATCGTCGACCCCATTCGAAGACTCGAACGATCTTGCCCCACAAACGGCTGCGTCCAGCGCGCAGCCGCGACCCCAACAGGTGAGCTACCAGGCGCATCGCGAACCGGCCATCCCGACGGCCATCGCCACGATTCTCGATTCCGACGGCACCCCGATCGACAACGCCCGAATTGTGGCCGTGGTTGGTAACCAGTCGATTCAGGCGGGAGAAATCCTGGCGATCGTCAATCAGATGATCGCCGTGATGCTGGAAGGAAGAAGCGAATCCGAGCTGGCGGAAGCGGAGCGCGAGAGTTACGCCGCCATGCGGGAACGGTTGTTTCGCACGCAACTGCAGTCGGAGATTCAGATCAAACTGATCTACCTCGACTTCGTCCGCACGATCCCGGAGAAGAACAAGGTTCCCGAGATCTTGAAGAACGTCAACGTCAAGTTCGAGCAGGAGCTGAACGAATGGCGCGAGAAAGTCGCGAAAACGCCCAAGGATGAAATCGGGCGAAGAATGCAGGAAAACGCCACGTTGACCCGTCTTTCGCTGCTGATGGCGCATGCGAATGCGGAGTCGCTTGGCGAACTGGAAGGAATCCTTCGCAGGCTCGGGTCGAGCCTGGAGCGGGAACTGCGATCGTACGCCGAATTCAAGATCGCGCACGAGATGCGCCGGCGCAACGCCAAGACGAACACCGAAATCACGCACGAACAGATGCTGGATCACTATCGTGAACATCGGGAGGAGTACGCGATCACCGCCAAGGCCCGCTGGGAGCAGTTGTCCATTCACTTCAGTCGTTGCGAGAGTCGGGAAGAGGCGCTGCAGCGGATCGCCGAACTCGGCAACGCCGTGTACCTGGGCGGAGCCGCGCTCTCCAATGTGGCCCGCAAGGACTCCCACGATTCCTTTGCCGACAAAGGGGGATATCACGATTGGACATCCCAGGGCAGCCTGGCGTCGAAACAACTCGACCAGGCGATTTTTTCCCTTTCACCGAACCGCTTGAGCGAGATTATCGAGGATGAACGAGGTTTTCACATCATACGCGTTCTCGAAACGACCAAGTCCGGCCACGAGTCGTTCGAGAGCGTACAGGATTCGTTGCGCGAGAAAATCAAGAACGAGCGTTTGATCAAAGAACTGACGAAATACGTCGAGCGGCTGCAGAAGACAACGTACATCTGGACAATCTTTGACGGCGAGTCGGGAATCCCGACCGAAAACCCGTAGCTCGGTTGCGGTAATCCGGAGCCCACCCTGCTGTGGCGCGATGGCGGTCAGGTCGATTCGTCCGCCGCCATCGGCGGACGCTCTGAAAACTGCAGAACTCCCTCCGCCTCTTGCGCCGCGGCGAGCAACGGTAAATCGTGGTTCCGTGCGCCAACGAGCTGCAACCCGCAAGGCAAACCTTCGTCGGCAAGCCCGATCGGTAACGTCACGCTCGGGAGCCCGGTGTAGCTCCAAGGCGCGTTCAGCAGTGGGTTGCCGGTGCTCGACCTGTCGGGCGCTGTCGTCACCGTCGACGGCAACAGCAGCATCGACTCGGAGGGAAACCAGGCATCGATTTCGGCCTGGAATCGACTCTGATGCAGCAGGGCTTCCTCGTAGTCCGATGCCGACAGGTTCAATCCGCGTTCGATCAACTCGGAAACGCGCGGCCCATACGCCTTGGGGTTCTCGGTGAACGACGCTCGATGCAACTTCGCCATGTCGCCCGCCATGATCCGCAAGTGCATCTCCGCGACCTGATCCATTGCCGCGGGCAGAGCGATTTCTTCGAGCGTGACGCCGCGCGCGGCGAGTTTCTCGATCGCCGATTCCCACGCCGTTCGCGTCTCGCGACTTGCCAGGGCGCCAAAGTACCCGCGAATCGTCGCGCCTCGCCATGACCGGGAAGGGGTTGGTGCCGCCGCCGGTCGGGCAATCACCGCGAATATCTCCGCCAGATCGGCCACGGAGCGCCCCATCGGCCCGACGTGGTCAAGCCGTTCGCTGACCGGGACAACGCCGGTGATATCCACGCGGCCGTGTGTCGGCTTCAGGCCGGCGATGCCGCAAAACGATGCCGGCCGGACGATCGATCCGCCGGTCTGTGTCCCGATCGCTGCGACACACATTCCTAAGGCAACGGCCGCGGCGCTGCCGCTGCTCGACCCGCCGGGACTTCGTGACAAATTCCAGGGATTGCTTGTTACGGGGGGATCGAAACAGGCGAATTCCGTCGTCACCGTCTTTCCCAGGATAATCGCTCCGGCCTGCCGTAGCCGAGTGACAATCGGAGCATCGTCGGTCGCACGATGGGAATCGCGCAGCGGCGAGCCGGCGCGCGTGCAGATCCCTCGCAGGTCGATAATGTCCTTGATTCCCAAGGGGATTCCCGCCAAAGGACCTTGCGGTTCGCCTCGCTGGAATCGGCGCCCCGCCTCGTCCGCCGCGCTGCGCGCTCCCTCCCGGTCCAGCGATACCCAGGCCCTTACCGATTCCTCCCATCGGTCAATTCGCGTCAGGCAGGTCTCGATCAGATCGCGAGGCGTCACTTGCCCCGATTGAAATCCCGTTCGTAATTCGGCAATCGAAGGAAGCATGGTGGTCGTCCGTCGCCAGTTGATGCTCGACTCGAGTTACTTTTCAGTGTTTGTTGACAACCGCTTCGCCGCGGCCTGATCCAGGAACCACTCGTAATCCCCGTCGATTGGACGGACTCCGCAAATCGGCAGCATGTGAGGATCCTCCGAGCGCTGCAGTGCCCGCGCCACCACTTCGCTTTTGGACTCGCCGGCAACCAGCACGATCACTGCGCCTGCGGCGTTCACGACCGGTAACGTGACCGTGATACGATCGACGGGCGGCGGCAAGACCCCTGGCGCAGCCGCCGCCACATACTGCCGGACCGCATCCAGGGTCGGGGCGCCTGGAAACAACGAGGCGACATGCCCGTCGCTGCCGATGCCCAGCAGTATCAGGTCGAAGGCCGGCGGTCCGCCAGCGACGACGGGCGGAACCGTCGCAAGCATCGACTGCTCATACTGCGCGGCCGCTTGTTCCGGCGGCAACGTCACCGGAACCGCGTGCACGCGCGATTCTGGAATGGCGACGTGCCGCAGCAACGTACGCTGAGCCATCGCAAAATTGCTGCGCGGGTCATCGAGTGCAACCAGACGTTCGTCGCCGAAGAAAACCTCGACGCGACGCCAGTCGAGCACGTCGCGATAGCGTTCCACCAGCATCCGGTAGAGCAGTTCCGGAGTCGAGCCACCCGCCAGAGCCAGCACAAATCTGGAGCGGGCTGCGATTGCCCGCTGCGCGATTTCCACAACGCGCGACGCCGCCCGCTTCGCCAGTTCCTCGGCGTCCGCGGCAAAAAACAATCGCGGCGCATCGATTCGTTTCGTCGATTCCATCGGCAATCGCAGGCCGCGGGACTTGAGCCCGCTTGAGTGCCAACCCCAAGTCCTAGCTATTACAAAGCACAAGTATGCACCGGTTCAGGATCATTGACCACTGCCCAAGCTGGACGGAATCGGGTTTGCCAGCAACTGGGACCCCGCGACCCAACCGGTGCTGAATGCCGCTTGAAAATTGTATCCGCCGATCGGTCCGTCCAGGTCGAGGATCTCGCCCGCGAAGTACAGCCCAGGCTGCAGCCGGCTTTGCAACGTATTCGGGTCGACCTCGTCCAGGGCAACCCCACCGGCCGTCACTTCCGCTTTAGGATAGCCCAACGTTTCCGTGATCTCGATCGGAAGGCACTTCAGCAACTGACCGAGCCGCTGCAATTCGGATCGCGAAACTTCCGCGCCTCGCCGATTCGGATCGAAGCTGCCCAACGCCAGGATCGTGTCGGCCATCCGTTGCACTGTCACCCCGCCAAGAATATTTGCCAGCTGTTTCTTGCCCGCCGCGCGGCAGGCATCCCGCAGCCGTTCCACCAGGCTTTCCAGGCTCGTCCGTGGAAACAGGTCACACTCGACGGTCACACGCGCATCGGGCGCGGCATACGACACGTAACGGCTCACATTCATCGGCGCCGGTCCCGAAATTCCGAAGTGGGTGAAGACCATACCGGCCGACGCCGTCGCCGGCTCGCCCGCGGTGGCAGCAACCGATTCGCTGCGGTCAATTCGCAGCCGCAGCCGCACTTCTTCCAGAGTGACGCCCTGCAATCCCGCGATCCAGGGACTGGGCGACCGAAGAGGCGCCAGCGCCGGCACGGTCGGGATAACTGTGTGGCCGAATTGCCGAGCCCAGGCATATCCGTCCCCGGTCGTACCGCAGCCGGGATACGAGAGGCCTCCGGTCGTCACGACCAGAGAACGCGTGGTAAGTACTCGCGTCGGCGTCCGCAACTGAAACCCACCGCGATACAACTCCACTTGCTGCAGCGGCTCTCCGGTCTCCATGACTGCAGAAGCGCGATGCAAGCGACGCAACAAGGCCTGCTGCACGTCGACGGCCGTATCGCTGCAAGGAAAGACCTTGCCGGTCCGCTCGACCTTGGTCGGAACGCCCTCTTCATGGAAAAGCTGTATCAGCTGCCGCGGGCCCAGTCGAGCCAGCGACGAGCGCAGAAACTTTCCCTGGGGACCGAACGCCGCCGCAATGCCCCGAGCGTCAGCGTCGTGGGTGAGGTTACAACGCGTGCCGCCGGACATGAGGATTTTCACGCCCGGCTTTCGGTTTTTCTCGAGCAGCAGCGTCCGCAATCCCCGCGCAGCGGCTCGCTCGGCGGCGATCAGGCCGGCCGCACCCGCTCCAACAACGACACAATCCCACTCCACCGACATGCCGTTCGATTCTCCCCGGCCCGAACCGATTTGACAACCGGCGCGTCTTCCCCGGAAATGCAACTTAGATGCTACGATAGTCGATCGATGCAATCCTCCAGTTTTTCGCAAAGCGATTCCAATCGGGCCTTCGCCGTCGAAGTGGTCCGACGGTTGCAGTCCGCCGGCTATCTGGCGTACTGGGCGGGCGGGTGCGTCCGCGATCAGCTGCGGGGCACCGTTCCCAAAGATTACGACGTGGCGACCAACGCTACGCCGGAAACCGTTCGCGGCCTGTTCGGCCACGGACGGACGCTGGCGATCGGCGCCGCATTTGGCGTGATTTCCTTGCTCGGCCCACGCGGAATCCGGCAAGTGGAAGTCGCTACATTCCGCCACGACAACGAATATTCCGACGGCCGCCATCCCGACTCCGTACGGTTCAGCGACCCGCGCGAGGACGCGCAACGTCGTGATTTCACGATCAACGGATTGTTCTTCGATCCACTTACCGATCAAGTGCTGGACTTTGTCGGCGGACAGGCCGACCTGCAACAGGGCTTGATCCGTGCGATCGGGGATCCCTTCCGACGGTTTGACGAGGACAAACTCCGGATGTTGCGAGCCGTTCGATTCGCGGCAACGCTCGGCTTTCAAATTGAACCTCGCACGCTCGCGGCGATTCAGAAGCTCGCCGGCGAACTGGTGATTGTCAGCGCCGAGCGAATCGCCGGTGAAATGGAAAGGGTGCTGCTCGACGGCGCGCGCCGCCGCGGCGTGGAACTGCTGCGCGCGTCGAATCTGCTCGAGATCGTCATCCCGGAGCTCACCGTAATCGAGGAAGAAGATGCGGACAGGAACTGGGCCACCACGCTGGCAATCCTCGAACAGCTCGGCGACACCAGCTTCCCGGCCGCCATCGCCACACTCGTGCGAAACGCCGCGCCAATCGACCAGCGCCCAAGCGTCGGCGCTCAAGTCTGCCAACGTTGGCGCCTGTCCGCTGAAATCACGAAACGAACGGTCGCGTTGCTCAAGTACGAACCATCGATCCTCGAAGCCCGCCGACTGGCCTGGCCCCGACTGCAGCGACTGCTCGTCAAACCGTTCGCCACCGAACTGCTGGACTATACGGCAACGATCGCGCAGGTTCGTTTCTCCGGCGATCCTTCCGGTCCGGTGGGGGACGTCGAGTACTGTCGAGAGCGACTTGCCTGGCCGCAGCATCAACTCAACCCGCCGCCACTGATCAACGGCGACGACCTCGTTGCCTCGGGGCTGCAACCCGGTCCTCGTTTCCGGCAGATTCTCGAACAGATTCGAGACGCGCAGCTCGAGGGTCGAATCACCACCAGAGAGTCCGCACTTGCCATGGGAAAAATGCTGTCGTCAGCCCTCGGCGACGGTGAATGAACAACGTTCCGGATTTTTCCCGGCGCATTGACGGTCGTGGTTTCGTCTGTTCCATTGAACACCCCTTCGCCATCCCGTTCATTTCCTGCCGTCATCGGAGACGCGAACCTATGGACCGGCGCGCCGCTTCCCTGTTGGTATGTCCGATCGCCCCGCCATGCCGACTTCGTCGATTGCTCGCGATTGCGCTCTCGCTACTCGCCGTTGTCTCGGCCCTGCCCGACCTGCGTTCGCGAGCGGAAGAACCTGCGCCAGGCCAGGTCTTTCTCGACTTCATTCGCGCGCAAGCGGCGGCGGTGCGCGAGCAGGACAGGGCGCCACAGTCCCGGGAAGAATGGGAGAAACGCCGCGACCAGATCCGCGCGGGATTGCAGCAAGCATGGGGTCCGTTTCCGAACCCTCCCTGCGACTTGAATGCCCGCAAGCTCGGCGAATTACAACGCGATGGATATCGGGTCGAGAAGTGGATCTTTCAAACCCGCACCGACGTCTGGATGACCGCCAACTGTTACGTGCCGGACACCCCAGGAAAGCATCCGGCGATTCTTGCCGTTCATGGCCACTGGAAAGGGGCCAAGCAGGATCCCGTGCCCCAGCAGCGCTGTATCGGACCGGCCAAACTCGGATATGTCGTGCTGGCCGTCGATGCTTTCGGTGCCGGAGAGCGGGGATTGGGTAAGGCACTGGGTGAATACCATGGGGAGATGGTCGCGGCGACGTTGTTTCCGGTTGGTCTGCCGCTGTCCGGACTCCAGGTGTACGAGAACATGCGGGCGGTCGATTTCCTGCAGGCGCGCAGCGACGTCGACGGCAGTCGGATCGGCATCACCGGCGCCAGCGGAGGCGGAAATCAGTCGATGTACGCCGGTGCTTGGGACGACCGGTTTGCTGGCGTCGTCCCGGTCTGCTCGGTCGGCACCTACGATTCCTATCTTGGTGCGGCCTGCTGCATGTGTGAGGTTGTGCCGGGGGTGTTGCGTTTCACCGAAGAATGGGGAATCCTCGGATTGACGGCGCCGCGCGGACTGATGGTCGTCAACGCCAGCAAAGATGCGTTTCAGTTCTCGATCGGCGAGGCGACCAAGTCGCTCGCCGTCACGCGAACAATCTACGATCTTTACCAGCGTCCGGACGCGTTACGGCACGCGACGTTTGAATGGCATCACGATTACAGCCAGGCGATGCGCGAAGCGATGTACGGTTGGATGAACCGCCACCTGCGCGAAGGCGGCAGTGACCAGCCGATTCCGGACCCGCTGATGAAGGTCGAGGATCCCGAGACGCTGCGATGTTACCCTGGCGATTCCCGGCCAGACGACTGGATGACGATTCCCAAGTTCGCTGCCAGGGAAGCGCGACAGATCCTCGGTTCGCGAAATTTTCCAGCGTCCGACGCCGAGCTAAACCGGCAGCGCGAGCAGCGTCGTTCCTCGCTGGCAAGACTGCTGGGCAATCCTCAAGTGACCACGCCTCTGCAGAGCGCCTCTCGCCCAGCGCCGAACGGAGCCTCTCGAGCCTGGGACTTCAACGTGGAGCCGGGAATTCGCCTGGCGGCCGTGGAGCGATCGGCGGCCGAACGCCACCACGGTGCCGAGGGCGATGCGACGGCCCGCGCCAGGACCGCAATTGTTATCGACTGCGACGGCGCCGAAAAAGCCCGGCAGCACCCGGTCGTGGAAAAACTCGCGATCGCCGGATGGTCGATTGTCACCTGCGACCTGCGCGCCACTGGCCCGTGGACCTGGAAAGCCGATGCGATCGGCCGAGCCCCCGATCACAACTCGGCCGAATGGTCGCTCTGGATCGGCCGACCGCTCGCCGGGCAATGGGCACTCGACATCCGCCGCCTGATCGACTCGCTGGTCGAGTCCGATGCCGGCGCCACGCGCGAGATCGCCGTCGTCGGCATCGGACCCGCCGGCGTTCCCGCACTCTGTGCTTCCGCACTCGATGCCCGGATCGGCCGCCTGATCACCATCGATTCGCTGGCCAGC